>Ga0155472_156_pt1 | contig 20346 bp, 17 predicted proteins | sample RifCSPhighO2_12_FD_107130 | JGI IMG/M metagenome (GOLD analysis project Ga0155472, IMG submission 107130) | Gammaproteobacteria bacterium RIFCSPHIGHO2_12_FULL_63_22
AGCGCGGCCGCAGCCGATCGACCACGGACAGCACGTCGTCGGCATAGCTGCGTTGCTTGCGCTGCGCGTCGCGCCACTGGAGTTTGTGGGTTTCGGTCCAAGGCTCGCCGGGCGTGCCGATGGGGTAAGGCGTGGGTTCGGTAGTCATGCCCCTATCTTACGATAGGTCCGGGGTTTGAGCCGACGGGGAGTCCCTCCTTGACCGGCCACCCATCCCCTCCCACCATGCAGCCTTACACCTCAACTCGGGGTCTACACGGTTGCTGGTTTCTGAAAGTTGAGTTCTTCTCTCGCGAGCACACAATGAACAGACCTAGAAACCTTCTGCTTTATATATGGCTTGCAGCCCTTGCCATGCTGAGCGCGTATTACCTTTACCGGGCAGTCGACTATCGTTTCCTCCACGCAGACAGGCTCGGGCCGAGCTTGTTCAACAAGCAGCTCTGGTACTTCAGCCATGCCCTGCTTGCACTTCCCGTGGTGTTCGGAGCCCCACTCCAATTTCTCCCCAAGCTCCGTCAATCAGCACCTCGCGTTCATAGGTGGATCGGACGCACCTATGTCATCGGGGCAAGCGGCGCTGCCACTCTTGCCATCTATCTGGGCGCCACCACCGAGTACGAAGGCTCACGGCTATCCATTGTCTTGACCGGCATGCTTTGGCTGTTCTTTACGCTCGCGGCCTGGAAAGCCGCCGTCGCCAGGAATTTCGTGGCTCATCGAGCCTTCATGATTCGCAGCTATACCTTGGCCTTGGTGCTTGTCTGGCTTCGAGTGATGTACGACTTCCAGGACCAGCTATTTTTCTACGTGCAGGACGAAGAGTTGAGGGACGCAACTCGGGAATGGGCGTCCTGGGTGGTCCCGCTACTTGTGGTCGAGTTCTGGATTTCCTGGCTACCGCAGGTGAAATCCAACAAGTCATTCAAGTCGAAGCCGCTTCGCGGCTCGACCTGATGTAGCGTTAGGCCCATGCAGGCTTGTCCCCTTGACCAAGGCGTTGGTATCAGTGAAGTTTCAAACCAAATTCCCGACCAAGCCTCGCCAAGTCGCGAGGGCACTAGCCATTCTGTGGTGGACCCAGGGCGCTGCGATCGCTGCCGCACTTTGCATCGTCCTGCTCAGCCCCATGCCGGTTGCAGGCACTCTCTTCATGGTCATGCCCGCTTTGTTCGGCCTGGCCCTCGGCTGCTTGCTGCTGGCGGCGGTGGCGGAGTGTCGGAACTGGGCGAGGATCCTTTTCCTTATCACTTCGATTTTCGGCTGCGTCAGTACTGCGCTGGACCTCGTACTTGGCGAGCAACCGATATCGCTCATTACTGGCTTTGTAGTCGCACTGGATATCGCGATGATCTACGGCCTTATTCTCTTGTTCGGGAAACAAAGCAACGCCTGGTTCCGTTCCGCAGGTAAGTTTGAGGAGCAACCCGCGAACGAGTTGAAGTCAGGCAACTGGATCAGACGGGGCTTGATCACGGCGCTGGCACTCGTTGTACTGTGGCTTGGGATGATCCTGGCAATTTTCTTCCACGACCCCTCGGTCGCCCTCATTGCGTTCACGACAGATGCCTACCCGAGAATTCCAGGCCCAGTCGCGGGCGCTTTTCTCCGGTTTGCGCCCTATGATCCGAACGGCGCGACGTGGACGGGCCAGCCCCTGTTCCGTGCGGCTTGTGCGGGTTATGGACTCGTCGGGACCAATCGGGCCAATTCAATCCTGACCATTCGCACACTCGCAGCAAAAGGCGTGGACGTGAATGCGCCTGAAGATGGCTACACAGCCCTCCATCACGCTGTCCTTAGCTTTCCGGATGACGGATCCCCGGAATTGATTCGCACGCTTCTTGAATTGGGCGCTAATCCCGCCCTGCCGATCGTGGACCCGCAGCGACGATGGAACGGCCTCAATGCGATCGAGTTCGCGAGGGCGTTGGATGAAAAGACCCCGCACAAGCGAGACCCAATCATCGCGCTACTCAGCGGCTCGGCCAACTAATCAACAGAAGTGATAGGTCCCTGGCTCCCCATCTTTTGGCACTCCGCGAGGGCCTGCCCAGCGGCGATCATGTGCGCCGCCGCCCCGCCGTCCATGCAAAGCCCATGAACCTGAAACAGCTGCTCGCCTGCTCCCTGCTGGCCTTTGCCGGCGCGACGTCCTTGCAGGCGGCCTCGGCTGCGGCTGCGTCCGAGTCGGCGCCGTCGTCGGCTCCAGCACCGCAGGCCTCATCCACTGTCGCCATCGAATTGGTCCCGGGCGAAACGCAGTGGGAAGTGCGCTACGACCTTCCGGCTCCCGCGCGCGAGTTGCGCTTCACGCGCGTCGATGCCAAGGGCAATCGCGCTTCGTCGTGGATCCCCGTGGACCCGGCACTGACCATCGCTCTGGAGGATGGTGAGGAAGTCGTCCGCCGAACCGACGGCGCGGCCTTCGACCACGCCGCCTTCCGCATGGCCCCGCGCTACGCGGTACTGGAAAAGGATTACGCGCCGTTCTCGCCCTTCGGCGACGGCGGCATGCTCGTGTATACGGGCCGCTTCCATGTCTGCCCCGGCCCGTGCTCCGGCGGCGAAACTTTCCAGGTGTCGTTGCAGCCGCCGGCCGGGTCGCACGCGATCGTGCACGGCAAGGTCGTCGAGTCGGTGCGCTACCAGGACATTGGCGACGGCACCAACCTTTATGTCGGACGCGCGCTTCCGGTCACCACGCCGGATGTGGTCGCAGTGATCGACCAGGCCTTCCCGGCCGACACCCGCGCGCGGCTCGAATCGCTGCTGCCGCGCTTGATGGCGTTCTACGGCCGCGAGTTCGGCGCGCTGCCGACGCGGCCGATGCTGTACGCCTCGCGCGACGAGAATCATCCCGGTGGCGGCTACGGCTACCAGGGCGGGACGCTGCCTGGACAGGTGTTCATGCACTTCTACGGTCGCCACGAAGCCTTCGCCACGCCGGCGTTCGCCAAGCGCGTGGACTGGTTCTTCGCGCACGAAGCCGCCCACCTCTACCAGCACTATCCCTCGCTGGCCGATACGGGCGACAGCTGGATCCACGAAGGCGGCGCCGATGCGCTGGCGGCGGTCGCCTTGCAGGCGCTGGATGTCATCGACCGGGAAGCGGTGGAAGCGCGCCTGCAGCAATCGCTCGACGCCTGCGCCAAGGGCATCGCGCAACACCCCTTGAAGCAGGCGCACGCCAACGGCTCCTTCGACGCGTACTACGCCTGCGGCTTCGTGATGCAAATGGCAGTAGATGCCGCCGCGCGCCGCGCCAGCAATGGCGCCTGTGGCCTGCTGTGCGTGTGGCGTGATTTCCAGGCGGAGATCGCTGCGGGCAAGCCATGGAGCAGCGATACCTTTATCGCCGTGGCCGCGCGACGCTCGGACGAAAAGGTGGCGCGCTTCCTGCGCACGGTCGTGGATGACGTGGCCGCGCAACCGGAGGCAGTGCTGCGTGATGGCCTGGCGCAAGCTGGATGGCACTTGCCGCTGTCCGCCACCACCGGAAAATAGCGTTTCCTTGCACTGAGTGTCTGCGGCCACGTTTGTCGCAGCGGCTCCCTCATTGAAAGAATCTCGCTATTCCCACCCCGGAGCCCGGCATGCCCTCGCACACCCGCAGTCGCCTCACCGCGCTCGTACTCGCCTGCGCCACGGCGCAACTCGCAGCAGCCAGCGCGCCGGTCGGGCGCACTGCGCCGCCAGAGCGCGCCGTGGATGCCGTGTTCAAGCGCTACGACAGCAAGGACACGCCCGGCTGCAGCGTGGCGGTGATCGATGCCGGCAAGGTGGTGCTGAAGAAGAGCTATGGCATGGCCGATCCCGCGCTCGGCGTGCCGATGACCAGCAGCACCAGCAGCTGGATTCCGTATTCGGAGGCACGGGTATTCGTGGCGCTCGGTGTCGCCATGCTGGCGCGCGACGGCAAGATTTCGCTTGACGATCCGATCCGCAAGCACGTTCCGCAGGTACCGGCTTACGCGAGCATGGTGACCATCCGGCAGTTGCTGCACCACACCAGCGGGCTGGCCGACTACGGCGTGCTGACGGGCCCGGGCTTCGAGTTGCACGACCGACTGTCGGAAGACGAGATGTTTCGCATCCTGGCGCGCTGGAACAAGCTCGGCTTCGCACCGGGTACAGACCGGATGTACAGCAACACCGACTATGCGCTTTTGAAGATCCTCGTCGAACGGATCAGTGGCGGTTCGCTGCATGCGTTCCTGGATGCAGCATTGTTGAAGCGACTGGGAATGACGGCCACGCGGATTGGGTCGGACCAGTCCGAATTCCGTGCCGGGCACGCGCTGTTCCACGAAGCGCAGGGCGACGGCTTCCGCAGATTGCTGCGTTATCGCGTGTCACCGATCGGCGGCATCGCCGTCACCACCAGCCTCGATGACCTGATCCGCTGGGATGGCGCGCTGCGTGACCCGGCGCTCGGCCTGGGCGCGCTGTTGAAAACATTGGAACAAGGCGCGCCCGCTCGCGAATCGACAGGCGGCAATGAAGGGTTTTCGTTCGGCGTCTACCGGCGCACACAGGCCGGCCTGCCGCTGGTGGAGTACCACGGCGTCGGCGAGTTCACTTACCTGGTGCAAGTGCCGGGCGCCAATTTGTCGGTCGCCACGCTGTGCAATGCCTACGAAGGCACGTCGTCTTTTGCTGCTGATGTCGCGGCGCTGTATGCCGAGGCTTCGGAATCATCGGATGCAATATCCGCAAAGCCCGACGCCGCCAGCGCGCCACGAAAACCAGCCATCGCCGTCAGCGTGCCGCTACAAGAACTTCGCCGCTACGTGGGCGAGTACCGCGACGCGGAAGGACGGCCGCAGGTCGATGTGGAGATCGTCGATGGCGCGCTTGTGATTACCCCGCGCGGTCGGCCCGCCCTGCCCGGCCTGATTCCCATCGGCAACGGACAGTTCGCCAGCGCGACGCCCTACCTGTTCGCGTTCACGCCCAGTGACCAGGGCGATTTGAAACTGACTTCGCGAGACGCGGCAACCGGCGAAGCTGGCGGACCCGATCTGCAACGTTGGCAGCCCGTGCCGTTGTCGGCCGATATATTGGGCTCCTATCCCGGCACCTACGTCGGCGACGATGTCGAACTCGTCATACACGTGCGGGCGGATGGCGATCGCATCTTGCTGGCGACCCGCGGCATGGTGGAAGCGGAGTTGAGCCAGCAGGGCAAGCCTGACGCGTTCCGCTTGCCCGAGCTATACACCGCCCGCTTCGAGCGCGATGCGGCGGGTCGCGTGAATGCGCTGGTGCTGGATGCGAGTCGGGTGAAGGGGATGCGCTTCCGGCGTGCCCCCTGATGAACTGGCGGCAGCTCGAGGCGAAGTAGTCATCGCCCTCATCGGGGCGTGAACCTTTCACGCCCGCGCCCGACTACCTGAGCATGGACACCCGCACCGACCCCGCTCACGCCGACACACCGCCCCATCTCGGCGACGATGCGCTCGACAATCACACGCGCGCCGACGCCCTGCTCGCCGTGCGCTGCCAGCTTGGCGAACGGGCCGCCTTCGACGACCTGATCCGGCGTTGGGCGCAGCCCCTGCGGCGCCATGTGGTGCGCGTCACTGGCAATAGCGATGCCGCCGACGAATTGGTGCAGGACATCTGGCTTAAGGTGCTGCAGGGAATCGGCCGCCTGCAGGAACCAGCCAAGTTTCGCGCCTGGCTGTTCGGCATCGCGCACCGCCGCGTGATGGATCGCCTGCGCGAGCGCTACGCAGCGCCGACCCACGACACCGAACTCGATTCGATCCCAGGCGAGACGATTGACCTGGACCTTGCCCTGGACATGCGCGAACTCGAACGCGGCCTGCAACGTCTGCCTCCGGTCGAGCGAGAAGTGCTGTCCCTGTTCTACCTGGACGAACTGTCCCTGGCCGAAATCGCGCAAGTGCTTGCGCTGCCGACCGGCACCGTAAAGTCGCGATTGTTCCGCGCACGCAACCTGCTGCGCCACCAACTCACTGGAGAATCCCATGACTGACTCCCCAACCCGCCCCGCCCTCGAAGCCGCCCTTGCGCAACTCACCGAGCAGGCGCTGTCTCGGGGCGAAGTCGCCGGACATGTGGCACTGACTTTGTTTGCCGCCGCCATGGCAGTGCTGTTAGGTCTGTTGTTGACCACGGAACCCGGCATACCGATGCGAACCAACATCGCGTTTTGGGCCATGTTGGCCATCGCAATAAGTTGGGTCGCCTACGGCCTGCGCGTCCTGTCACGACGTCGGCCGCTGCTCGCGAACCGCGAAGTCGTCGCCGGTCGCATGGCCTTGCTTTTCTCCGCCGCGTTCACCGTCAGCACGATGGCCGTAGGCTGGGTGAACGCTGGCATCTTCATCACGCCCGCCACCTGGCTTGGCGCGACGATGGTCGCGGTTGCCGTTGGCAACCTGGCGCGGGCGATGTGGCGTCGGTCGCGGCTGCAATCGCTACGCGAGCGATTGGAACGGGAACTTGCGGCTCGCTGATCAGCGCGTTGGCTTACTACCGTACACTCGCACCCAATCCACCCACATCGCAACTTCGCCACGTTTGATCATTTCAACCGTGGCCTCAGGCATCCCCTGGTACGGCTTTTCGATGCCGTTGGTCTTGTGCGGATACGCGCCGCCCAGTGCGAAATTCAGGATCAGGTACTTGGGGTTGTCGAAGTTCCATTTGCCGTAATGCTCGACCATCGGGCGCGTTACCCGATACGTCAGCCTGCCATCCACCAGGAAAAGTATCTGGTCCGGCGTCCACTCGACGGCATATTCATGCCACTGGGTAACATCGGTGCCGGGCGGGAAGAACTGTTTGTCCACCAGCGGTGTTTCACCGGAATAGCCTTTGCCATGCAGCGCGACGCCGGTCCAGTCGGCCTCGCCCACATATTCCATGATGTCTATTTCGCCGGTCTCCGGCCACGCGCCGTTGCCCAGCAGCCAGAACGCGGGCCAGACCCCGACCGCATCGGGCATCTTGATCCGCGCCACGGCGCGACCATAAGTGAAGTCGAATTTTCCTTGCGACTCGATGCGGCCGGAAACGAAATCCGTCGTCCGCCCGTTGGGCGTCTTGAAGCCCTTGCTGAAATTCGGCTGCAACGCCAGCACCCCGTCGTCCGCACCATCCACGCGGCCTGCCGGCAGGAAGCGGATCGCTTCCGGCGTATCCACATACGCCTGCTGCTCGTTGTTGACCCAGAAGTCCGGGCCGATCACGATCCACTTCGACCGGTCGAGTTGGCCGGCGTTGAATTCATCGGCGAACAACAGCTCCCTGGCTGGCAGGTAGGGACGCACATCTTCCGCCGCGCGACGGTCATCCGCCGCCAGCAGGTCCTTCAGGATCGCCGTATGGCCCTGCCCCGCCAGCACGATGACTCGCCGGCCCGCCGTGGCGAACTTCTGTACGTTGCCGTACATGCGGAAGTTGCGATGCCACCAACTCGACGAAGCATCCGCACCGACAAAGCCGCCGCCGGCATCCACGCCGTTGGTGCGCAGGTACAGACTCTTGTTCAGCGCATCGCGAGCCGGATCGTTCGCCAGTTGCAGCAACTCGGTCAGCGACAGGGTGGATTGCTCCTTGTCCATCGAAGCCGTCAGCGACTGGAACGTCGCCTCCAGGGCCTTCTTCTCCTGCGGCTCGTGCTTGTCCAGGTAGTCGAACATCGGTTGCGCGTTCCAGCCGATGGCGTTTTCGTCGAAGCAGCTTACTCGCGACAAGCCCGCGTGCTTGGCGACGCGGAAGCCGATCTGGTAGGTCTCGTTGGTCGGCAGTTCGAACTGCCCTGCCACGTACTTGCGAAAGCTGTCATCGAGTTTCGCCTGCTCCGCCGGGTTGCACTCCACCAGCACATCGGTCGGCCGGAACGCCGCCATGCGCGCGGCCAGGCCGTCGAGATAGGCTTGGTTTTCGGGCGTCGTCACGTCGATAACGCGGGTCTTCACCAGGTCCTGGCCGGGGTTGGCGAAGTGGAACATGCCCACCATCATCACCCTGGCAGGCTCGCCGTCAGGCGGCGTCGCGGCCGCCAGCGAGGACACCAGCAGGCACAAGACCCCGAGATTGAAACGAAAGAAAAGTCGGCTACGCATGAAGGTCTCCTGAGAAGAGGGTTGCACGGACGCGGCCCGGATCAGTCACGGTCCGGCGCTCCCAGTGGGAAGAAGGGGCGGAAATACCGAGCCTCGTCCACCGCCCGGGCGAAGGATGGGCGCGCCAGCAATCTCGCGCGGTACGCGCGCAGCACGGGATACGCGTCGGATATCCGGTGCGTCCAGTCGGCATAGAACAGTGAAGGCGCGGCCGCGCAGTCCGCCAGCGTGAAGTCCGACCCGGCGGCCCAGGCTTTGTCGGGCAGCTGTTGTTCGAGCCACGCGTAGGCGATCTCAAGCTTTTGTTCGGCATGCGCCAATCCGTCCTCGCGCTTCACCGGATCACCGGTAATCGCAGCGCCGACCGCGTGTTGCACGGGGGTCATCACATGCAAATCGAAGAAGCGGTCCATGAAGCGCACCTCCAATGCGGCCATCGGGTCCGTCGGCAACAGGCGCACGGGTCCGGGATGGGCCAACTGCAGGTACTCGATGATGATGCTGGTCTCGACGATGTTGCGCTCGCCGTCCACCAGCACCGGAAACTTGGCCAAGGGCCAGCGCTGCAGCCAGTCGGCCGCAATCTCCGGCGCCTCGGGACCGATGCAGCGAAATTCGAAAGGCGTCTGGTTTTCGTAGAGCGCGATCAGCACCTTCAGCGTGTAGGAGGAAAAGGGATGGCCGTAGAGCGCTAGCGACATGAATCGATTCTATCCCAGCGTTAGTCGAAGAGCCTGATCCTGAACGTGAGAAATGAGGCGTAGGTCATTGATTTAGGATGCGTAATAGGTATTATCGTAAGCGCGCCGATCTGGCGATCTATCAGGCGATAGCTGGCATGAATAAGCACCCGACAATCCTTGCGCTGGCAATAAGCCTTGTCCTGGCCTCCGGCGCATCGCATGCCGGCATTTTCAGTAAAAAAGCCAAGCCCGCGCCGCCTCCGCCGCCGGAACCGGTCGCCGTCGTTGCAGTAGCACCGGTCGAACCGCCGCCGCCCCCGGCGCCGATTCCGCTCGAGTTTTCGGGCAACCAGAAAGCTGCACCGCTGCCGGCCCCGATGGACCGCCTGCAATCCGCGTCCAGGGAAGTCCTCGACACCGTGCAGTGGGTCGCGGCAAGCAAGGACAATGCAGGCCTGCCGTTCGTGGTGGTGGACAAGGTCAATGCGCAGGTCTACGCCTTCACGCCGGCCGCCCAGTTGAAGGCGACGGCGCCGGTCCTGCTCGGCGCGGGCGTCGGCGACAAGATGCTCGTGGGGCCTGATGCACCGATGTCCGCGATCCCACCGGAGAAGCGCATCACGCCCGCCGGCCGCTACCCGTCGAAGCTGGTGAAGGACAACCACGGCAAGGTGGTCCTGCTCGTCGACGGCCCGAATCTGATCACGATGCACGTCGTCGCCAAGGGCACACCCGCCCAGCGTCGCGCCGAGCGCCTCGCCAGCGTCGCCGCGAACGACAATCGCGTGTCCTACGGCTGCATCAACGTGCCGCCTGCCTTCTTCGCAACGGTCCTCGATCCCGACTTCAGGCCCAAGCAGGGCATCGTCTACGTCCTTCCAGAGAAGACGACCCCGGGACAGATGTTCGGGTTCCAGCCAGCGGCGGTCACCGCACCGGCCACGGCGGTCGCAGCGGCACAGGCGCCGGGCACGGCTGCGGCGGTCCAGGCACCGATCCAGGCACCAGTCCAGGCGCCGCAAGCTCCGCCCGCGTCGGCCGGCGTAGTAACTTCCGAAGCCGCCGCCCAGTAGCTTCGGCGGTTCAAGTTTCGACGGTCCAAAAAAAGAAGCCCGGCTTGCGCCGGGCTTCGATTATCACGATGTAAGACCTGATCAGCCGCGGAAGGGCTTGGCTTCCATCACCGGCTCCGGCTCAGGCTGCGGCGCTACCACCGCGCAACCATCCGCACCGATGGCCTCGCCAGCGACGCTGGACGGGCACTTGTCGTTGCAATTGTTGACGCCATCGGCATCGTCGTCCAGGTCGGCGCAGGTCTTCTGCGGCGCCTCGACTACAACTGCCACAGGCGCAGGCTCGGAGCGGCTGCCCAGCGGGAACACGTAGCTCAGGCCGGCATATGCGTCCATGTAGTTGTCGCCGCCGCCCAGGCCTTCGTCGTCCTGGTCAAAGCGGGCGCCGAGCTCGGCACGGAGTGCGCCGCGACCCAGTCCGCCCTGCATGCCGATGCCGGCGATACCCACCATGTTGGTGCCAGTGCGCGCCGGGTTGTAGCCGAGCGCCAGTGGCTGGGTCTGGGTGTAGTCGTGGTGCTCCTGCGCGCCGAGGCCGAGCGCCAGGTACGGATGCCAGCTGTCAGCATCGCCGAAGTGGTAGCGGCCGACGAGCGAGAGGCTCATCAGTTCCCAGTTACGCTCTTCGGAAAAACCGTAGTCGAGCTGCGGATTCGAGTGCCACAGCTCCAGGTCGAGCGACAGGTTCGGGGTGATGAACTTGCCGACGCCAATGGTGCCGTAAAGCTCGTTGTCGGCGTTGCGATCGCCGTCGAATACGCCGATGCCGGCGCCTGCGGTGAGGTACCAGCGGTCGTCGTAGTCTTGCGCCATTGCGGTGTTGGCCATAGCCATGCTGGCGACGAGCGCGCAGTAGATGAAGTTCCGTTTCATAGTTTTCTCCGTTGTTGATGGGATTGCAGCGCGTCAACGCTTACGTCGGGTCAAACCCGTAACGCAAAGATAACGATTTCAAATGAATCAGACAGGAACGCGGCGACTTGTGAACGTGTGCGCTTTGCCAAGGGTTCAGGTTCAAGACTGCAGAGGAAGAATCCGGATGCCGCCCCATGGCGGCATCCGGGGTGTTACTTCAGCGTCACCAACTGCTTGATGACACCTTCCAGGCCGCCGAACACGGTCAGCTGACCGATCTTCTCGGTCACCTTCTCCAAGGCCTCGAGTTCCTTGAGGCGCATCAAGACCGGGCTCTGCTCGACCAGCTTCGCCGTGTTCAGCAACGAACGCGTGGCGTTCGCCTCTTCACGACGACGGATCACGTTGGCCTGCGCCAACTTCTCCGCCTGCACGACACCGTTGAGGATGTCGCGCATTTCACCCGGCAGGATCACGTCCTTCACGCCGACGCCGAGTACCTCGACGCCAAGCGCTTCGACGCGACCACGCACGTACGCGAAAATTTCCGCGTCCAGCGTCGCCTTGTCGCCGAGCAACTCGTCCAACGTCTTCGCGGCCACGGCCTTACGCAGGCCGTACTGCAGCTCGCGGTAGACGTAGTCGCTGTACTTGGCCACCTTGGTACGCGCGGCGACCGGGTCGGTCACGCGCACGCTCGCAGCCAGGTTCACGCGCAGGCTCACCTTGTCGCGGGTCAACAGTTCCTGGCCCGAAACTTCCATGGACTGCACGCGCAGCTCGACGGTCTCGACCGCCACGTTCTTCTGGAAGTTCCAGAAGGCGTAACTGCCGGCACCAAGCACCTGCACCAGCGTGTTGTCGACAAACACCAGGCCCGCCGACTCCGCCGGCACATCGAGCACGACCGCCACCTTCGCCAGCAAGCCGAGCTGGCGCAAACGCTTGGCCGCACCGGCCTCGACCTGCAAATCAGCCGCGATGGCAACACGCTCGACCGTCACCGGCACCAGTCCACGCCAGTACAACTTGCGCGTACCCGGCGCCAGCACGTCTTCCAGCTTGCCGTACTTCGACACGAGGCCGACTTCATTGGTGCCGATGTCGGCGACCACGAAGGTTTCATTCACGCGCGCGCCCATCGCGGCGACCAGCGTGTCGGCATCCTTGCCAACGTAATCCGGCTGGCGGATGTCGTGCACGAAAACTTCCACCTGCGCGCGCAATGCGAACAGGCGATACACGCCCGGCGCAAGCACACGCTCGAAACGACGGTTGCGATACACCAGGCCGCGCTCAGCGTCGCCGATCACGACCCTCTTGGTCCAGAACATCATTGGGGTGTCTCCTTGTGATTATTGGGTCCTGGTGATCCGGCTCGCTTTCAGCGGAGAGCCGGTTGCCGCTTGCGTGCCGCACGCGGAATGCGTGTGGCGAAAAAGGTGGAACCGCCCCTGACGTGTGTCGGGCGGGCGACCGGTGGTCTTGGCAGATCGATCGAGGATCTCGCCCGCGCCTGTACGAGCGCACGAATTCCATCCATCGATTTCACCGCCTTGATGACTCGGCGCCGGCGGGACACCCGCTGGACGGACCGTCCGGCGCTGCGATGCACTGCATGGCCGTGCGGAACCAGCCACGGAGCGGTTCCTGGTTTGGGCTTGCGCCCGGTGTAAACACTGCGTAACAGGCAGTTATTTGGAGCAGGATTCGAACCCGCGACTCTCGGTATCTGAAACCGATGCTCTACCCAACTGAGCTATCCAGTGGCGCGGCATGCGGGATTTGAACCCGCGACCTCCGGCTTCGTATGCCGGTGCTCTCCCAGACTGAGCTAATGCCGCTATCGTGGAACCCACTCGTGCTGGCATCGGCATACGCAACGGCACAGCCGCGCGCACCGGACAGATTGGAATCCGTACCGCTGTTGCCAGTCGTAATGACCTCCGCATTGCCGCCTCTTGCGAAGCGGCAATCTTGTTGCGCGACGCCGGGCATGGCGCCGCGCGAATCTGATGGAACTCCTGAGCGAACGCGCAAAAAAATGCCCCCGGCACAGCGTCCGAGGGCATTCGCGTTTCCTCGGAAGATCGGGTAACCGACCTTCCGTTGATGGGGATGGTCAGTCGATGGTGTCGCGTCCTTCGAACGCGCCAAGCGCGAACGAACCCGCGTCGCGCATAGGTAGCGCGGCGTTGCGGTAGTCGGCGATGTGGCGTCGTGGGGCTGACATGGTCTTAGGGCTTCTTCGTTGAATTTCTTCGCGAACGTCGCGGAGAGGGTGCGCACGATACTGCGTGCTTTGCGAAAGCGCAAGTTATTTTTTCGAAGTCACGCTTCACACACAAGACGCCTACCGGTGAGTCGAAAAGCGCGGGTCCGCAGGAGGGCGGTGCGATTGCGCGCTTTGGTTTTCGGCTTAGTTGGGTTGGCTGGCCGCTGCCTGGCTAGCCAGGAATGAGTCGAGCCATGCCGAGATTTGCGCGTCCTCTGGGAACTCTTGCTTGAATTGGTCGGCGCGAGCGCGTGCTTGATCCAGGCGTCCCTCCATCGCCAACGTTTGTGCGAGGATCATTAGTGCCCGAGACCGGGCCGTGGGATCGTCGAGGCCAATCAGGAGTTCCTTTTCCGCGTCGGCATATCTACGTTGCATGTAGTAGACCTCAGCCAGCTTCACGTGGGCGTGGCCGTTGTCCGGCTCCCAGTCCAGCACATACTGGATGTCCGGCAGTGCAATCTCCGGGTGGGACGGATAGTTCTGCAGGACCGACATCGCCCGTTGCATGGCGAAAAAGGTCGTACTACGCCGGAACCGGCTGGCAGCAAGGAAATGCACAGTCGATTCCATCGCCGAACCACTCGCCCCGCAACAAGTGGCCGTACCCAGGTTTTCAGACACATCCGGGTTTGTGGTGACCAGCGCCAGCGGTCGTAGCAGGTCGCCCATCGCAAACCGCGAGTTCGGGTGCGAACAGCACATCTGATCGGACAGGTCGTAGTCGGGCATTGCCATGGCCAGCGAAACCAGCGGACGTTCGTTGAGCGATTTTGCAAGCTCGGCGGACCGTCCGCGCATTGCTTCCTGGCTTCCACCCCACCGCGGCATCAACGCCCACATCTCCTGCATGGCAAGCGCAGCACACAGAGCATCAACTTTCTTGCCCTCCTCGATGCCGCTCAGCTCGGCTTCGCCCAAGCCCGCGATAGTTCCGACATGCGCCAAGCCGTTGTAGGCCTCGATCATGTTTGGCGCCTTCTTAGCCGCCGACGCGTACAGCGCGGCGGACTCCTGGCCGAGTTGGCGCATCGAGGCGATCTCGTCATCCGCCATCTTGCCCTCGGACCGGGCGCGCCGTACACGACGCGCCGCGTTCAGCAGGTGGTTGGCGCGCGCGAGCATGGCGTATGGGCTGTCCTTCGCCTTCCCAAGCCACTGTCGGCTAAGTCGATCGCTCTGTTTCCCGCCGTCGAAGAAATGGAAATCGCCGTGAATCGCCTCGCTGAAATTACTCTTCGAAAAATGCCTCTCCTGATCAGCGGCGTATATTGCTTCGAGTTCCTCGACCTTCCCAGAATCCAGCATTGTCGCCATGCGCTTGGCGTTGATGCCCGATCCAAAGGCCAGCTCGCAATGAGCCTTCGCCAGCTGCGCGGGCCAATGATTGCCCGGAAGGTCCGGAAAGAGCAGGCAGCGCTGCAAGGGATCTTCGTTGAGATTCGCGAGCCTTACTCCTTCGAAGTAAGTGATGGCCACGTTGTTCGGAACGGCCAGCGCCTGCCTGGCCTGGTCCGGAGAGATAACTTCCAGGCTCGGTGGCACCGCAGCGGCGCTGCAGGCAGCGACCAATGCCAAAGCCAACCAACCAACGTGCCGCCCGGTTACCACGCGAACCAAACTCACATTTTTCTCCGATTCTCGCCATCTACGTCGTACAGGGCATGGCTAATTTGGCCAAGGCTATGCGTCGTCACTGCTTGCATCAACGCGGAAGAGATGTTCTTCCGGCCATGGGCGGTGGATTGGAGAGAGTATCAACTCGACGATAGCAGCTATTTCCGACGCCTACTCGCGCGCGGAATACTCCTTGACCCAACCGTTCGAAACGATCCGAAGAATGTTCCCTCCGCGCACTCATAGTGCGAAGGCAGGCGCGTCGACCAAAGCGGGCTCGCATTCCTCTCTCGGACGTGGTGATGATCCAGGTCCCGGCGGCGGGGTAGTACGCGAAGACCTAACCGTGGGTCAGCGCCAGTGCGGCGGCATCCTGCACGCGCGAAGCATCAGGCGCGTAACCGACGCACCGCATGATCCACCGCCAGCCTCAGCATCGTCGGCGATACATACCGCTTGTGCGTCCGATCGATCAGCACCATGTACACCGCGCCAAACCAGTTGGTAGTGCGAACCCGCGTGCCCAGCGACACCGTCGCTGATCCATCCGCATGCCGCAGCACAGCTACGCAGGACCGAAACTTCAGGTGCTTGTCGTCAGCACCCAGGATCACCTCAGCGAACAGTCCATCCCTGCTCTCGCGTGCCTGTAATACCGGGAAGCGCCCGGCAAACAGTTGCGAGCGCGACTTGTCGGTGAGCAACGACGACACCGGGCAACCCAGCGGCGACGTGCGCAGCCCGAGCGGCTTCACCAGCACGTTGCGGAAGGCCATCATCCGCGACACGGCCAACGGGCGATTCTCCAGGAAGCCGTCCAATACGTTCGCCAACAACGCGACGCTGGATGTTTCGCCAACTTCAGCGGCGGGGAGTTCCAGCGTGAAGGTGTCTTCGTGCACGGGTTGGTCGAGAAGCTGCCAGCGCAGCAGCGATCCTGCCGCAGGCGCCTTGTGCTCGGTCACCACGCGCCCACCACCATTATTGGCGAGGAAACCACCGGGCCGGCGCAGGCCACTGAGAAAGGCGCGGATCGGGCCGATGAAGCCACGCGTAAGCGCGCAGGCCCACGACATGAAGGAGCTGGGCGCTTCGTGCAACGACAGCGCGATGGTCGGCACCTGCTTCGGGTCCAGCCGCGCCAGCAACTCGCGCAACTCGACCGGCAGCACTTCGGTAAGTGAAGGAATATCCGCCTCGTTGGCAGCCACGCGTGCTCGCACCTCATCGGGCAAGGCACCGCCGAGCTCGTCGGTGTGGCAGGACAGCGCGAACAAGGCCGGGTGCGAGGTATTGCGATGCAGTGGGACGAACTGATGCCAGGTCTCGCCACCGAAGCGCACCACGAACAATGAGTCCGGCGGAATGTTCACGTGCTGCAAGGCGCGGACGAAATGCCCGGCATCGGCTTCGATCTGCGCCGGCGATGCGGTGGAGAATCGCAATTGCGCGCCCGCGCTGCCCGACACCGCGGTAAATACCCGATGGCCCGCGTGCCGATGGAAGGGATGCCCCCCTGCCCCGACCGCAAACGAATACAGCGACGTGGCATCGCCGCGGCCCAGGTCGACGCCACCCAGGCGCGCCGACGGCTCTTCCAGCGCATCGATGTAGGCATCGTGCCCGCGTTGCCGGGCCATGGCGCCGGCGATCAGCACATCCCCCGACCCGATGCCCATCTGCGATATCAGCGACACCTCTACCGGAAGCCCGCCGCCATGGGACGGGATGCGCACGCTGGGGAAGGTTTCGACCGCTTGCGTAAGGGTGAGCATGGGGGCTCCTTGGAGGCGTGGGAATCTACGTGGCAGGCTTGATGCGTTTGCGCGCGTTGCTGCGGCTTTCCCGCTTTAGCGGTCCCGCCACGGGGCAGACTTCGGCTGCCCACGCGAATATCGTGTTGGCCAGGCGCTCGGGCACCTGCTTGAAAAAAGTGAACTGGCCGCGCTTCTCACGCGTGATCAGGCCCGCGTCTTCCAGGATGCGCAGGTGGCCCGACAGCGCCGGCTTGCTGAAGTCGAAGCGCTCGCCGATTTCGCCGGCGGTGAGCTCGCCCTCGTTGAGGTAGGCGAGGATCTTGCGGCGGGGGGTGGAAGCCAGGGCTTCGAAGATACGGTCCATGGGGAGGAGCTAGTTAAGGAACTAATTAACTGTTTACTCGCCGCCCGGTAGGATGTCAAGCGATGGCGCAATTCGTCTCTAGGCTGAACTGACCCCATCGCTCGGCATTGAAATCCGACGAGTAGTGGACAGACGCCGAGATTGAGGCAATGTCCGAGTGCTCGCCGCAATTCAAACAATGCTTCAAAGTAGTCTGGTGACCGGACGGCCAGAACTCGGCAGGCAAAGTTGAAGAAGCGAACTACGGACGCTCCCCACCGTCCCGTCTTTGGGCGAAGAATGAGAACAAAATCCTATCCAAGTTCGGAGATCTTTCTGACATCGACCCGGTTTGTCGCCGATCAGAATGTGTCAAACTGGCTCATGTAGTTTTGTCGTTTCACTTCGCTACCGCGGCGCTCGCAAATTGACGAACCAACACTCCATGGATGAAGCTCATTTCAAACTTGTTGTCTTACGGTGGCTCCTGATAAATATTGCAGAGGAGGAGGCTATAGCATCCGAGATTCAATTCTCGAATGGCCTAAACCGGGCGGATCTTGTGGTGAGTTCGCTTCGGCGCCTGTGCTCATTTGAAATCAAGACACCAAAGGACGACTATCGCAGGCTGAATAGGCAGCTGGCCGCCTATCGGAGATCCTTTCTAGAGTCATATGTCGTTTTGTCGAGCAGTTCGCTAACGGCAGCGAGGGACATTCTCCCAAGCTACGCTGGCATCTTGACGATTAGCGACGACTCAAACGTAACCTTGCATCGCAAAGCTTCACCCAGGAAGCGATTGGCGCGCGAGGACTCAATCGCGTGGCTCAGAGCCTCGGAGATTAGGAAACTTAGCTCGGGCACCAGATCAAATGGGTCGCCACTGGAAACCATTCCAGAATTCGAACTGACTCTAATTGCGCTTGCTTCAGTCTATGAGCGCATCCGACCGAAGTACGACGCGTTCAAGCGGGAACGAGGATCAATACTCAATAGCGACGATGTCGGCATGCTCTCGTTGCCAAGCCGGGTTCGTTAGGCACCCAAGCGCACAAGTTGTCTCTCAAGGTGAAAATTTAGCCTCACAGAAATCCAAAATGCTGGGGCGCGACCAGCGGGATTTCCTGCCGCCGCGAGTCGAATGTTTTCGTCGGCCCAGCAATTCAATGGCTCGTAACTCGGACTCGAAAGCGCCGCTTCAGCGGCCCGAACATATCCACCGTCCTGTCGACGGAACCTATGATAGTAGAGAGAGTCTGCTAAAGGGACATCCACCCTCGGCACCCAGTTTATGGCGATCCCCTCCATATCTCGGGGATGGATACACGCATAATCGCCGTGTAAACACCTCATTTCCTCAAATTCCTCTTTCAAGTACTCAGAAATGGCTACTTCATGTAGTCGAAAGGTCCCGCTCTGGTCCCCGAAAGGCGTCACAGTGCTAGGGAAACTACTCGCGAGCGACACGAAGAGGCCAGGATGTAATCCCTCCACCAAAGCAGCAATTTCGCTGGTGCGGGCAAGTGCACCAGCCAGTCCTCGCTCAGTGACCATCGCAACGTCAGCGTAGACAAGCACTCGCTCGAGGGTCCTAAAGTCTTCCTCTAACGTCCGAAAGAGGTCCTCGACATTCTCAAATTCCGAAGGCACTCGAACCGCAATGCAATCGTGTCTCTCCAAGAAGCTCTCCGCTTGTTTGGAAACTGACGCCCCGTCATAGGGCTCGGTAATGTGGACAACTGGTATCGCAGTTTCGGGCAGATTAGCTGCTACGAAATCTCTCCAATTCTCGAAGTCTTGAGTTGGATCCAATAGTTTCTCAACCTCCGAGTTGCTCAAACTAGCAAGCGAGGTGACGTCCGCGACGAACGGATTTGAATCGACTATGCTGAGCAGTTCGACGATGCTGGCCTCGACAGAGCCAGCAGGGTTTGATTTGGTTCGGCGGCTTCTAGTTAGCTCAAAAAGCGGCAGCAACCCAGCTGCAAAGGCATCCTCCAACTTGGACAATCCCACAAGCTCAGCCCTTCGGGTTCGGATGGCGGGCGAATAGAGGAAACGGGAGAGATCTATCATCGCACTGCAAAACCAAGAGACTGAACCCGATACTTGGCCGCCATCACAGACACACGAAAGTAAGCGGCGAGACTCTCAAGAGACGTCTGGCCAGACGCCACTAGCTGCCTCACAGCTGCTTCTGGCATAAGCAACTTTGCGGCAAAACTGTCAGCCTCGTTTTCGATCCGGTTCTTGCCGCCTGTCCGCCGCGCGAAAGTGATATCCACATGCTTTTCACGCGGCTTGTGGAGGAGAAAGTGTCCAATCTCGTGAGCAATCGTGAATCTCTGTCGATTCGGGTGATGGAATGCATTTATCCCAATGGCCCAACCACCATTTCTTGGCTCAATGAATCCCGAAAGTTCGTCTTCCATGGCCTCCTCCTTGACGTCGAGACCCAAGTATTCCGCAACGGCATGTACGTCCACTGGGAGCTTAAGAAGTCCATTCATCTCCAATCGCTTGAGCATCGCAGTTGGATCAATGCTCTCAGGATGAGAGACTTTTTCTGGAATTTTTTTCCTAACGAGCGCCATTTCTTTCTCCAGGGACAATTATCAAGGTGCCCTCGCCTTGGTCTTCCGTTTGATCTTGCTTGTTGAGAGCTATGACAGCCTTTTCCAGATTTTCAATTCGTCGGGCCGAGTCGGCAGCCAGCTTCAGGGATGCTGCATCAACGTGACGCTGCAATCGGTCCTGAAACCATTCGGACTTAAAGTCATTTTCGAACTGCTCCTCTATTTGACGCTTAGAAGCTGACTTGATCGAGAGGTACACCAGTGAAGCAATCAGCGCGATTAGCGCAAGTAGGAAGAAAATAACGATCTCATAAAACGAAGCCAGAGCTTGCAGTAGATCGGCCGCAGCCATGCAATCTTTCTGTTGGGCAATCGGACATTGCGCAATTATCGTTTGGTCAATTAGCCTCGTTGAAGGCAAGCTCGTCGCCATCGAAAGAACTGGGAGCGCTAACGCCACCACAACAACGGCAATCCAGAACGCAACTGGCCATTGGCTAGATAACTTATTCTTCTTTGCAGACGCTGGCATCATTTGGTCTCACATATTGCGACGATATTCCCCACCTACGTCATAAAGCGCATGGCTTATCTGCCCCAAGCTATGCGTCTTCACTGCTTGCATCAACGCGGCAAAGATGTTTTTCCGGTCACGGGCGGTGGATTGGAGGTCGGCTAGGCCTTTCGCGGCTGAAGCCGCTCCTACAAAAGCCGCCACATTTGTGATCTGTTGCGCTTTTTCTTCTGGGGTCGAGCGGATCAGCTCGACGGTGGTGGCGATCTCGCCGCCGTGTTCTTTGGGCAGGAATGTATTGACGCCGATCAGGGGCAGCGAGCCGTCGTGCTTCTTGTGCTCGTAGTACATGCTCTCTTCCTGGATCTTGCCGCGCTGGTACATGGTGTCCATGGCGCCAAGTACGCCGCCGCGCTCGCTTAGGGCTTCGAACTCCTTGTACACCGCTTCCTCGACGATGTCGGTCAGCTCGTCCACGATGAAGCTGCCCTGCCAGGGGTTCTCGCAGAAGTTCAGGCCGAGTTCCTTGGTGATGATCATCTGGATGGCTA
>Ga0155472_141_pt2 | contig 19335 bp, 10 predicted proteins | sample RifCSPhighO2_12_FD_107130 | JGI IMG/M metagenome (GOLD analysis project Ga0155472, IMG submission 107130) | Gammaproteobacteria bacterium RIFCSPHIGHO2_12_FULL_63_22
CGGGGCGACCAGGGCGGACCCATCCCCCGGCGCCGCCAAGCGTTCGCGCTAACACTAGACGTTAGCGGCGCAGCGGCTTGCTCGTTTTTACCGCGATGCCATCGCGCACCGCATCGCCCGGATACAGCACCACCGTCGCGCCTTCGGAAAGACCGCCGCGCACTTCCGCCGCATGTTCGCCAAACCGGCCCAGTTCGACGGCGCGCAGGCGGGCATGCTTGTCATCGACTTCATACACCGCCCATCGCTCGCCATCGCGAAACAACGCCGCGATCGGCACCTGCAACACCGCGTCGGAATGCCACACGCGGAACCACGCCTCGACGCGATAGCCGTCGCCCAGGCCCGCGCGATTCGCCGGCGGTGCGTCCAGGGTCACGATGGCGCGCACGCGCTGTTCCTCGACGCCCAAGGCCGACACCTTGGTGAAGGCGCCCGGCTCCACCTTGCGGACCCGGCCAGGCAGGATCGTGCCGCCGCCCCACCCGGCCAGTTGCACGAGCGTGCCCGGCGCAATGCGGATGGCATCGGCCGAAAGGATTTCCACCACCACTTCCAGGTCGGCCGGATTACCGATGTCCAACAAGGGCTGGCCCGCGGCGATCGGGCCTTCGCTTTCGACATGGCGCTGCACGATGCGACCAGCGGCCGGCGCGCGCACCACCAGCGGCTTGCTGTTGGGCGTGATGGCGCGGCTGCCCTGAAGGCGCAGCTCGGCTTGCGCGCCGTCGCGCACGGCCCGCGCTTCTTCCACGTGCGCCATCGCCGATTGTTCGGACGCCGCGCTCGCGCTCGCCTCGGCGCGCGCCTGGTCGCGTTCGGCCATCGCGATCATCTTGTTGCGCAACAGGGACTCGGCGCGCGACAGCGCCGCCTGGCGCTGGATGTTCTGGGCGCGTGCCGATGCCAGCATCGCCTCCGCGGCGAGCAAGGCCTTGTCGGCGACTCGCAGCCGCGTCTCGGCCGCCGATTGCGCGGCCGGATCGAGCAATCGCGCCGACACCGGCAACAAAGTGGCGACCGGCTCGCCTGCGGCAACGCTATCGCCTGGCTCCAGCCTGATGCGCTGGAGGAATCCGTCCACCGGCGCCGTCACCTGGAAGCGGGTTCGCAGCCGGGTCCGGCCTTCTTCGCTGAAGCCGACATCAAGCGCGGCGCGCGTGGCCTGTGTCACTTCCACTGGCAGCGCACGCGGCCAGAAGGCCCACGCCGCCAACGCAAGCGCGGCCACCGGCAGGATCAGGTACAGCGGTCGGTCGCGCATTCTGCGGATCATGGACGTCTGCATTTCATTCCCTTGCCTTCAATACCGCAACCAGGTCGAGCCGCTGCACCCGCCGCGCGATGGCCGCACTGGCCGCCAGCGCCGCCAGCATGGTGCACAGTCCGGCGATGCCGTAGGTGGACGGACTGACATAGTGCGGCATGCGAAACAGGTCGGAGTCAAAGCCCATCACCAGCAGGGCAACCAGGGCGTGCCCCAGCGCGAATCCCAGGGGAACGGCCAGCACCGTCAGCAGGGCCAGTTCGCCCAGCAACAGGTAGCCCACTTCGCCGGTGGTGAAACCCAGCACGCGCAGGCTGGCCAGGTCGCGCGAGCGTTCCGACAGCGCCACGCGAGCGCTGCTGTACACCACGCCTGCGGTAATCACCACGCCGAATGCCGTCGTGATCAAGGTGAAGGTAAGGATGGTCTCGGCCATGCCCTCGTAAAAATTCCTGATCGCCACTCGGCGTTGCTCGATCGCCGCCACGCCGGGCCGGCGCTGAAGTTCGACGAACAGCGCCGGCACTTTTGCCGAGTCCACTGCGAGCACCGCGCCATCGAGGCGCGCACCATCACCCAGTTCGCGGTTGAAGGCATCCATCGGCAGATACGCTTGCACGCCGAAGGGCTCGGACACCACGCCGGCCAAGGGCTTGCGCAACACGCGGCGATGGCCCTGCAGGGTTTCCAGTTCGATGATGTCGCCCGGCCGCGCGCCCAGCATGTCGGCCAGGTAATCGGTGAGCAGCAGCCCGCCCGGTGGCGGATCGATCGGGCGATCGGCGCGATCGAACGGTCGCTTCAGCAGGGCGCTGGCATCCACGGCCACCAAGGCCGTGCGATGGCTTGCCGCGCGGAAGCGCACCCACACCGGCACGGCGCGCTGCGCTTCGACGCGGGTTGCGCCAGGCAATGCGCGCAGTTCGTCCAACGCGCGTGGCGTGATTGATTCCGTGAATGCGACTGACACGTCATGCCGCTGTCCGCGCTCGAAACCACGCTCGACCATGTTGTCGATGGCATCGCCCTGGAAGCGCCCCATCATGATGATGGCCGTGCCGAAGCCCAAGCCGACCCAGGTCAGTAGCGTCCTCCAGGGCCGCTGCATCAGGTTGTGCAGGATCAGCCGATGCGCCTGTCGCAGCCGACGCGCCGGGCCGAAGCGTTCGAGCCGGAACCAGGCCGGTCGCCACGGCACGTCCGGACGCATCGCCTCCGCGGGCGCCAGTCGCATCGCACGCAGCACCGGTATCGCCGCTCCTGCCAGCGCGCTGATCGCGCTGACGGCGAAGGCCAGCACCATCACCGAGCCCGGCAGGATGAAGTCGAGGTAAGGCAGGCGGTAGAAATCCCGGTAGAGGCCGGCGATCTGGTGGCCCAGGTAAGCGCCCAGGGCGATGCCGAGGATTGCGCCGACACAGCCAATCAGCAGGGCCAGGCCGGCGTAATGCAGCAATATTTCCCTCGGCGCATAGCCGAAGGCCTTCAACGTGCCGATCTGTTCGCGCTGGCTCGCCACCAGCCGCGACAGCACCACGTACAACACAAAGGCCGACACGGAAAGGAACACACCAGGAAACAGCAAGGCCATCGTGCCGAGCTGCCGGAATTCTTCGCTCAAATAGCGATGCGAGCGCTGGTCCTCTCGCGCAATCGCACCGACGCCGCCGTAACTCGCCAACACGGCGTCCACCGCATCGAGCACCGGTTGCCGGGGCGTATCCGGTTGCAGCGCGAGCGTGACGCTGTTGAAGGCGCCATCCAGATCCAGCGCCGCCTCGATCGCCGGCCGCGGCAGCCAGGCAATGGCGAAGCGGCGCGGGTCCGGGAACATCGATTGCGGCGGCATCTGCGCCACGAACTCGGGCGTTGCGCCGATGCCGGTCACGTGGAATTCCTGGCGGCGGCCGTGCATCACTATCGTCAGCGTCGTGCCTACGTGCAGGCGCTGCGCTTCGGCGAAGGCATCGCTGACGACGATCGCATGGCGGTCGCCCAGGTGGGGCAGGTGGCCCTCGCGCAGGCGCAGCCGGTTCAATCCGGTCGCGACATTGGATGGCATGCTCAGCGCCTGCAGGCTGATCGGATCGTCGAAGCCGGGCAACTCGATGCGGCCGTACGCGACGATGCGCGTATCCACCGCCAGCACGCCGGGAATGCCGGCCAGTCGCGAGGCCACCTGTTCGGGCGCGCGTTTGAGATCGGCGAAGACATCCGCGAAGGCCTGCTCGCGGTAATAGCGGTCGCGGCTCGATTGCAGTGAATTCAGCGTCGCCTGCGACATCACCAGGGTGGCGATGCCGACCGCCGCCACCAGCACGATCGCCACCACCTGGCCGCGCAGCGTCCACAGGTCGCGCCAGCGCTTGCGCGCGAGCATCGTCACCAGGACAGCTCCGACGGCTTCGCGCGAACCTCGTTCCGGTATTCATTCGCAATGCGGCCGTTGGCGAGCTGCAACACGCGATGCGCCATGCGCGCGATGTCCGCGTTGTGGGTGATGATCAGCGTGGTGGTGCCGAGGTCGCGATTCACCGCGTCCAGCGCTTCCAGCACCAGGATGCCGGTCTGCGCGTCCAGTGCGCCGGTCGGCTCGTCGCACAGCAGCACATCGGGTCGCTTGGCGATGGCGCGCGCAATCGCCACGCGCTGCTGTTCGCCGCCGGACATCTGCGTGGGAAAGTGGTCTCGCCTCGCCGTCAATCCGACCCGGGCCAGCGCATCGTCGGGCGACATCGGGTCATCGGCGATCTCGGTTACCAGCGCGACGTTTTCCAGCGCAGTCAGGCTGGGAATCAGGTTGTAGAACTGGAAGACGAAACCCACGTGTTCGCGCCGGAACCGGGTCAGCTCCTTTTCGCTGGCGCCGTCGAGTCGATGGTCGCCATACCACAGCTCGCCGGAGCTGGGCACGTCCAGGCCACCCAGGATGTTGAGCAAGGTCGATTTGCCGCTGCCCGACGGACCGAGCAGTACCACCAACTCACCCTTTTCCAGGGTCAAGTCGACGCCGCGCAGCGCGGCCACGTCCACCTCGCCCATCCGGTACACCTTGCCCACGCCGCTGGCGCGGAAGACTTTCCCGGTGTCAGGGGTCATGGGCCGAGGTGTGACGCAACCTCGGCGGCGACTTGGCGAACGGACTGTTCGCGTGGCACGGGCTGGGCCGCGGGGACGCGGCGGGTGACGGCGATCGCGATGGCGCTGGCGGTGGTGGTGGTTTCCCAGGCGCAGCCAGGGCTGCCGCGCTTGCTGCAGTAGTCGCAAAGGTTTCCGCCGATGGACCGCAGCAAGGCTTCGTGCTGGGCGCCAATCACCCCGCAGGCACGACGCGACGGTCGATAAGGCCAACTCCGGCTCATCACAACCCCCAGCTAGACCAGGACAGGCCCAGTTTGCACCGTCCCGGCCCGGCCGGCTTGACCCGGGTCAAGTTCGGCCTCGGGCAGGGCCGGGCCGGCCCGGCCGGGACCGCCCGGTATAATGGCCAGTCCAGCTCTGCAGCAGGTTTTGCCATGTCCGTGCCCGTCTCCGAACGCCCGTCCGCCATCCTCGACGGCGACTACACGCTCGACCACAAATACACCCGTGACGAGGGCCGGATCTACCTGTCCGGCGTGCAGGCCCTGGTGCGCCTGCCGCTGATGCAGCAGATGCGCGACCGGGCGGCATCCTTGAACACGGCGGGCTTCATCTCCGGCTATCGCGGTTCGCCGCTGGGCGGCTTCGACCTGGAGTTGTGGAAGGCGAAGAAGCACCTGGCGGCCTCGGCCATCGAATTCACGCCCGGCCTCAACGAAGACCTCGGCGCGACCATGGTCTGGGGCACGCAGCAGACCAACCTGTTCGACGGCGCCAAGTTCGATGGCGTGTTTTCGATGTGGTACGGCAAGGGCCCCGGCGTCGATCGTTGCGGCGACGTGTTCAAGCACGGCAATGCCGCGGGCACCTCGCAATATGGCGGCGTGCTGGCGCTGGCAGCCGACGACCATGCCTGCCGTTCGTCCACGTTGCCGCACGGATCGGAACTGGAATTCGTCAGCGCGATGATGCCGGTGCTGAACCCGGCCGGCGTGCAGGACATCCTGGACATGGGCCTTCTGGGTTGGGCGATGTCTCGCTTCACCGGTCGCTGGGTCGGCTTCAAGACGATTGCAGAAACCGTCGAATCTTCCGCATCGGTGAATGTGAATCCGCACCAGCTCGACATCATCCTGCCCGGCGATTTCGAAATGCCGGTCGGTGGCCTGAACATCCGCTGGCCGGACCCGCCGCTCGACCAGGAAATGCGACTGCACCAGTACGCGGTGAAGGCGGCCATCGCGTTTGCGCGCGCCAATCACCTCGACAAGATCATCTTCGATTCGCCGCGCGCGCGCCTCGGCATCGTCACCACCGGCAAGAGCTATCTCGACGTACTGCAGGCGCTGGAATACCTGGGCATCGACCACAAGGTCGCCGAGGACATCGGCATCCGCGTCTACAAGGTCGGCATGACCTGGCCGCTGGAGCCGGTCGGCATCCGCGAATTCGCGCGCGGGCTGGAAGACATCATCGTGGTCGAGGAGAAGCGCAGCTTCCTCGAATCGCAGATGAAGGAGCAGATGTACAACTGGGATTCCTCGACTCGCCCCAGCGTCGTCGGCAAGTACGACGAAAGCGGCGAATGGATCCTGCCGTCCACCAACGAGCTGACGCCGGCACGCATCGCCCGCGTCATCGCCAAGCGCCTGTCGCGCTTCTTTACCTCCGAACACATTACCTCGCGCCTGGAATTCCTGGCGGCGAAAGAACGCGAGCTCGCCCTGCCGCGCGCCGCCTTCCCGCGTGCCGCGCATTACTGCTCGGGCTGCCCGCACAATACCTCCACCGTCGTGCCGGAAGGCTCGCGCGCGCTGGCCGGCATCGGTTGCCATTACATGGTGACGTGGATGGACCGCAATACCGACACCTTCACCCAGATGGGCGGCGAAGGCGCGACCTGGTGCGGCCAGGCGCCGTTTACCAACGAAAAACATGTATTCCAGAACCTGGGCGACGGCACCTATTTCCATTCCGGCTCGCTGGCGATCCGCCAGGCCATCGCCGCCAAGGTCAACATCACCTACAAGATCTTGTACAACGACGCGGTTGCGATGACCGGCGGCCAGCCGGTGGACGGTACGCTGACCGTGCCCGACATCGCGCAGCAGGTGCGCAGCGAAGGCGTGCAGACGATCGTCGTGCTGTCGGACGACATTGAAAAGTGGAGCAACCGCGCCCTGTTCCCGAGCGGCGTGGAATTTTTCGACCGCGTCGAACTCGATGCCGTGTCGCGCCGCTTGCGCGAAACGCCCGGCACCACCGTGCTGATCTACGACCAGACCTGCGCCGCGGAAAAACGCCGTCGCCGCAAGCGCGGCAAGATGGTGGACCCGGCCAAGCGCACGATGATCAACCCGGCCGTGTGCGAAGGCTGCGGCGATTGCGGCGTCAAGTCCAATTGTGTATCCGTGCTGCCGATGGACACCGAGTTCGGCCGCAAGCGCGAGATAGACCAGAGCAATTGCAACAAGGATTTTTCCTGCGTCACCGGTTTCTGCCCCAGCTTCGTCACGGTGAAGGGCGGCGGCATCAAGAAGAAGAAAGGCTCGGGTAGCGAAGTGAATTTCGACGCGCTTCCGGCACCGGTATTCAAGAGCGCACTGGATGAGCCCTGGAACATCCTGATCACCGGCATCGGCGGCACCGGCGTCGTTACCATCGGCGCTCTGCTGGGCATGGCCGCGCACCTGGAACACAAGGGGGGCAGCGTGCTCGACCAGACCGGCCTGGCCCAGAAGGGCGGCGCGGTCACCACGCACGTTCGCATCGCGAAAACCCCGGCCGACATCAACGCCGTGCGCATCGCCGCTGGCGAAGCCGACCTGGTGCTGGGTTGCGACATGGTGGTGGTGAATGATTACTGGGCGCTGTCGAAGATCCGCGCCGACCGCAGCCACGTGGTTCTGAACAGCTACGAGGCGATGCCGGGCACCTTCACTCGCAACACCGATTTGCAGTTCCCCGCGCGCGAGATCATTGCCGCGGTAACGACGGCGCTGGGCGGCACCGATCCGTCGGTGGTCGATGCGTCCGAACTGTCACTTGCATTGATGGGCGATGCGATTGCCACCAACCTGTTCATGCTCGGCTACGCCTGGCAGCAGGGCCTGGTGCCGGTATCGTTCGAAGCGCTGATGCGCGCGATCGAACTCAACGGCGCCGCCGTCGAGATGAATCGCAAGGCCTTCGCCTGGGGCCGCATGGCCGCGCACGACCTCGCCACCGTGCAACAGGCCGCCGGCATCACCGCCGCACCGGTCGCCCTGGACTTTGTTGGCAAGGCCAATGTGGGAGCGGCCTTGGCCGCGACGGCTTCCGCAACCTCCGCCGCCTTCATCGGTGAAGGCAAGCTCTCGCACAACGTCGATGAGACTGTCGCCCTGCGCGAAAAATTCCTCACCGAATACCAGGACGCCAGCTACGCCGCGAAGTACACCGATTTCGTCAAGAAGGTCCGCGCCATCGAGGCCCAGCGCACGCCGGGCTTCACCGGCTTGTCCGAAGCCGTCGCCCGCTACGCGTTCAAGTTGATGGCCTACAAGGACGAATACGAAGTCGCGCGCCTGTACAGCACCGGCGATTTCGAGAAGCGCATCCGCGACACCTTCGACGGCGACTTCAAGCTGCACCTCAACCTGGCGCCGCCGATGTTCAGCAAGCGCGACCACCAGGGGCACCTGGTGAAGCGCGAATTCGGGCCTTGGGTGTTCACCGCGTTCAAGCTGCTCAAGCGCCTGAAGTTCCTGCGCGGCACCGCCTTCGACGTGTTCGGCAAGACCGAAGAACGGCGCATGGAACGCAAGCTGATCGCCGACTACTTCGCGACCATCGAAACGCTGCTGGCCGACCTGAGCCTGGGCAACCACGCGCTGGCGGTCGAGATCGCGCGCGTCCCGGAACACATCCGCGGCTATGGACACGTCAAGGAAGCGCACCTTGCCACCGCGATGGAAAAGCAGGCGGAGCTCCTGGCCCGTTGGCGCGACCCGATGGCTGGCGTTCAGGCTGCCTGATTCACAAGGCCGTTACCGGGGTTAGACTCGGACTTCGAACAGGTTCGGCTGGACGCGTCCGGCCGCACGGGAAAGGATTCCGATGCTTCCGGACGAGGGCGACCAAGCGCAGGCGGTGAACGAAGGCGCGGGCATCGCCCCGGCCAGTGACGCCGACGTCCGGCGGATGGTCGAAGAGATCAGCGATTACGCCATCTTCCTGCTCGACGAGCTGGGCCGGGTCCGCACCTGGAATGCCGGCGGGCAGCGGTTCAAGGGCTACGCGCCCGAGGAAATCATCGGCCGACATTTCCGCATCTTCTATCCGCAGGCGCTGCAGGACCAGCAATGGCCCGAATACGAATTGAAGGTAGCGCGGGAGGTGGGGCGCTTCGAGGACGAAGGCTGGCGCGTGCGCAAGGACGGCAGCCAGTTCTGGGCGAACATCGTCATCACCCGATTGAGGGACGAGTCGGGCAATCCGCGCGGGTTTTCCAAGGTTACCCGCGACCTCAGCGAGCGCCGCCGGCAAGAGGAAATGCTGCGCAATAGCGAGGAGCGCTTCCGCCTGCTGGTGGAAAGCGTGCAGGACTACGCCATCTTCCTGCTCGACGTCGATGGCCGCGTCGCCAGTTGGAACAGCGGCGCCCAACGCTGCAAGGGCTACCTGCCCGACGAAGTGATCGGCAGGCACTTTTCCATTTTCTATCCGCCCGAACTGGTCGAAAGCGGCTGGCCCGAACAGGAACTCGCCAAGGCCCTGGAAGAAGGGCGCTTCGAGGATGAAGGCTGGCGGGTCCGCAAGGACGGTACTCGCTTCTGGGCGAACGTCATCATCACCGCGCTGCGCGACAGCAGCGGCCAGCACCTCGGCTTCGCCAAAGTCACCCGCGACCTCAGCGACAAGCGTCGCATCAGCAGCCTGGAAGACGAAGGACGGCGCATCGCCACCTTCCTGGCGATGCTGGGACACGAGCTGCGCAACCCCCTGGCGCCGATCGCGAATGCGCTGGCCATCATGGACAGTGGCAAGGCGCAGGCCGAGCACCTGCAGCTCGCGCGGGGCGTCATCTCGCGCCAGGTCGCGCAGATGACCCGCCTGGTGGATGACCTGCTGGACGTCGGCCGCATCACCAGCGGAAAGATCAAGCTCGACCTGCATCCGGTGGATGTGGCGAGCGTGCTGGTTGATGCCATCGAAGCCATCGAACCACTGGCGCAGGCCAAGGGGCACCAGCTGATCGTGCAGGGCCTCGACAGCGAAGCCTGGGCCAATGCCGATCGCGCACGCATCATCCAGGTAGTCGGCAACCTGCTGACCAATGCCGTCAAGTTCACGCTGGCGGGCGGCGTCATCACCGTCACGCTTCGCCGTTTTCGCGATCGCGTCGAAATATCGGTGCGCGACTCCGGCGTCGGCATCGCCGAGCACATGCTCACCGACATCTTCCGGCCCTTCGTGCAGGGCGACCAGGACGCGGCGCGCTCACAGGGCGGCCTCGGCCTTGGCTTGAGCCTGGTGCAACAGATTGTGCAACTGCATGGCGGGGACGTGGCGGCCTTCAGCACCACGCTGAACTCGCAAGGCAGCGAGTTCGTGGTGGGCCTGCCGGCGATTGCCGCCCCGCCGAAAGCGGCGCCTGCGGCCGCACCGGCGGCGGCCGTGCGGCGCGACTTTCTGTTGGTGGATGACAACCAGGACGCTGCCAATACGCTGCGCATCGCCTTGGAAATGTTGGGGCATCGCGTCAGCGTGGCGCACGACGGCCTGGCGGCGCTGCAGGCGGTCGCGCAATACAAGCCCGACGCGATGCTGCTGGACCTGGGCCTGCCCGGCCTGAGCGGCATCGAGGTCGCGACGCGCATCCGCGCGTCGGGCGGCCACCAGCCGCGCCTGATCGCGTTGACCGGTTACGGCAGCGACGAAGATCGCAGCGCGACTACCGATGCCGGTTTCGATGCGCACCTTACCAAGCCGGTGGCCATCGACGAGCTGATCCGCCTTATCGACAGCTTGCTTGAAACACCTGCCGTTGATCAGCCTTCGCGGCCGACGTAGTCCTCGAAGACTTTTTTCGCGCGCACCGGCATCACCGTCTGCGCTATCAGGCCCCGGGGTACCGACTCGAGTTTCATCACGCCGTATTCCTGCGGCCAGGTTTTCGGTGGCGGACGCTTGAAGGTGCCCATCAGCATGTCCACCAGCGGCAAGTGGATGGCGTAGTTCACGTCCACGTAGTCGGGATGGCGGGCGTGGTGCCAGTGGTGGTAGCGCGGCGTCACCAGCAGGTATTCCAGCCAGCCGAAATTCAGGCCCAGGTTGGCGTGCGCCAACACCGCCTGCAATCCGACCAGCACGACATACGCGTTCACCGCATCAGGCGCGAAACCCAGCACCACCAGCGGCATCAACACTGCCGAGCGCGTCAGCAATACTTCCACGATGTGCGTGCGCGAGCCCGCCAGCCAGTCCATGTGCCGGCTGGAATGATGCACGGCGTGGAAGCGCCACAACCAGGGCACGCGATGGTAGAGGCGATGCAATCCGGCCTGGAAGATATCGGCCATGAAAACCGCCAACAGGAATTGCGCCCAGATCGGCAGCGACTGCACGGCTTGCTTCACCGATTGCGACGCGACCAGCGCATCCATCGTGCTGGTGGATGCCGTCACCGCAATCAGCACGAATTGCACCAGCACGTGGCTCAGGAAATAGTAGGCCAGATCGGTGCGCCACTCGGGGCGCAGTGGCGACTGGTCACGTACACCCAGCATCCGTTCGATCGGCACGAACACGATCGTCGAGAAAAACAGCGAGATGACGAACCAGTCCAGCCCCAGCGAATACGGCGTGGACTCGATGCGGCCGAAGTGCACGGTGGCGCCGCCAAGCAGCACGGCCAGTGCCGCGCTGCCCACGCCCAGCAGCGCCACGCGGCGGTCGCGTCCGCGCAGGATGGCCACGGTGCCCAGGATGAAGGCGGCGACGATGCCCAGCAACAGCAACTGCCGCGCGAATCCTTCTTCATAGGTGGCGCGGAATTCTCGGCTGGTCAGCAATTGCGGGAAGTGGAAACACAGCACGCCCAGCAGCGCCAGCAGGCCGAGGCCGGCGGACATATAGGCAAACCACGAGCGCCTGGGCGCGGAAGCAGATGCAACGGACGCCATGGAGTTCCCTTTCAATTCGAAATGTCGATAGACGGGTTGAACGCGGCGACAGGATAACTCCGGCCTCGGTCCCCATCCTGCCGCACACCGGTCCTCCCGCGCGCCGCCCCTGTCCGCTGGACAGGCACCGTCGCGTATTCCAGACTGACCCGCAGGCAATCGCCTCGGCCCAAGGGAATCCATGGCCTTCGTCGAAGAGCTCAAGCAGCGCAAGGTCGTCCGCGTCGCCGTGGCCTACCTCGTGGTTGCCTGGCTCGGCGTGCAGGTCGCCTCCATCGCCCTGCCAGCCTTCGACGCCCCGGGTTGGGTGCTGCGCGTAGTGATCCTGCTGCTGGCGCTGGGTTTCCCGCTGGCGCTTATCCTGACCTGGGCCATCGACCTGACGCCTGACGGACCTCGCTACAGCCCCGGTGGCGTCGGCTGGAAGCGTATGGTCGCCATCAGCATTGGCATGGGCGCGCTGGCGCTGGGCTGGTATTTCGTCGGCCAGCCGGCGTTCCGTGATGATGCTTCGAACACGCCTGCGGTCGCGGCAACGACCACGACGTCCGCCGCCCCGGCGAAGGAAGAAGCCAAGAGCGACGCGCGATCCATCGCCGTGCTGCCCTTCGTCAACATGAGCCACGACCCGGCCAACGAATATTTTTCCGATGGCCTGGCCGAAACCACGCTGGACATGCTGGCCAAGATCAAGGACCTGAAAGTCATCGCCCGCACTTCGTCATTTGCCTTCAAGGGCAAGAACAGCGACGTGCGCGAAATCGGCCGCGCGCTCGACGCCGCCCACCTGCTGGAAGGTAGCGTGCAGCAGTCGGGCAAGATGGTGCGCATCACCGCGCAGCTGATCCGCACCAGCGACGGCATCCACCTGTGGTCGGAACAATACGACCGCCAACTCACCGATGTGTTCCAGATCCAGGACGAGATTGCCGCCGAAGTGGTGAAGGCGTTGGAACTGGCGCTGCCTGCCGCGGAAAAGGAGCGCCTCACCGACAAGCGCACTGAAAATCTGGCCGCCTACCAGGAGTACTTGCGCGGCAATGCGTTGCTGCCGAGGCGGCGCGTATCGGAAATGCGCGAAGCGCTGGCGCATTTCGAACGCGCCATCGAACTCGACCCTGACTATGCCGGCGCCTACGCCGCTGCCAGCATGACCCTGGGCCTGCTGCGAAATTACGCTGGCAATCCCAGCGACGAAGAAAAGGCGAAGCGCCGCCGTTACATTGATGAAGCGTTGCGCCTGAATCCCAACCTGGGCGAAGCCTACGCAGCGCGCGCCGGCTTGAATGAAACCGAGCGCAACATCGCGGCCGCGGACGCCGACTATCGGCGCGCGATTGAACTCGCACCAAGTTTTTCCACTGCCTACCAGTGGTACGCCGAGTTCCTGCAACGCGAGGTTGGCGAATTCGAACGTGCCTTGCCGCTGATTCGGCGCGCACTTGAACTCGACCCCTTGTCGCCCATCATCCGCAACGAGTACGCGCTGGCGCTGGCGGCCGACAACCGGATGGATGAGGCGCTCGAAGCCAACGCGCAACTGCTTCGCGAGCACCCGCAATTTTCGGCCGGCCATGCGTCCCGGGCAAACCTGCTTGAAGCGAAAGGCGACCTGGTCGGTGCACTGCGCAGCTGGGACGCGCTACAAAAGGGCGACCCCGCGGCACGCACCCGCATCGCAGCACGATGCGGCACGATGATTCGCTTTGGCGCCCTGGAAGAAGCTTCGATTTGCGCCGAGAAGGCGGCTGCCGTGGTCGGCGAAGCCGAGATCGATGGCCTTCGGCGGGGCCTGATGATTGCGCGTGGCCAGTACGAGAAAGCCCATGCGAACCTGCAGTCGCAGCCAACACCGCAGGACCCCTGGACCTTGCTGAGCATGCAAGTGGCGACGGAGCGATACAAGGAAGGCCGGGCCTTGATGACGTCGCTGATGCCCGAGGCGTTCGCCCAGCCACCCCGACTGACATCGAACTTCCCGGCGGACGGTGCGCTGGCGGGCTTGCTGCTGATGAAAACCGGCGAGACAGCCCGCGGACGCGACCTGCTTCAGCTCACGATCAAGAACCACGCCACCCGCCCGCACACCCAGTACATGTATGGGCGTGGCTGGAACGATGTGATGGCGTGGAGTTTCCTCGGCGATTTGAAGCAGGCGTGCAACGCCCTGGGCGAGGCCGTGTCCGCAGGTTACTTCTTCGACCTGGAGATGCTCACGCACGTCCCGCAGCTGGCCGAGCTGCGCAAGCAACCCTGTTTCGAAATGCACATCGCGCCGGCGCGCGCCAAGGCTGCCCAGCAACGCGAAGCCGCACGCAAGGCCGGCCTGCTCTAGCCGACCGGCGGTTGGTTGCGCACGCGGCGCATCCAGCGGCGTTCCAGCCACCAGCCCAGTCCGCTCGCCATCAACCATCCCACGAACCAGGGCCAGCGCGGCCCCGGTGACTGGGTTTTCGATACCGTCGTCGTCACAGCATCGGTGGCCACCAGGGCCAGTGTCTGGTCACGCAGGCGACGCGCCGACAAGCCCGGGGCTTCATTCGCGTCGCGCACCACCCAGTCCATCGCCGCGTCGCCGCTGCGCACGCGATGCCAGCCCGGCGTTGACGGCCAGTACGCGGCGCAACCCTTTCCTGCGGTCGCTGCATCGATCACCAGGCGCGTGCTGTCGCCGCGCGCATCAATCACCGTCGCGCCGTCGCGAAGGCGACACAGCACCAACCGCTGTTGGATTCGCGGGTCCTCGCCCACCAGCACGGGCGAGGGCTCCGCATTCGCGCGGGCCAGCGTGGTGAAGGCTTCGCTCCACGCGCGGCCGTGGCGCGACGCCTGTCCCGACAAGACCAGGCGGAACGAATCGCCCAGCCACCACAGTCCTACCCGACCGCGGCCGACATTGCGCCAGGCGGCCAGTGGCTTGCCCGAGGCATCGACCAGCAGTGATTGCGCATCGCCCGCCGCCACGCGCACGGGCTGCCGCACCAGGCTCGGCGTTTCTTCGGCCACGCCAGCCAGCGTCACAGTCGTCGGCGCGTCGTCCTGCTTTACGTCGAGACCGAAACTCCTCAATTGGCTGATGTCGCTGCCCGACAAGGGCCCGGTAATTCGCAGCAACACGCCCAGTCCATTCGCGACGGCCTCGCGCAATACAGCGCGCCGCGATTCGCCCAGCTCGCGCCACGCGCGCTCATCCAGCACGACCAGGTCGAACCCTTGCAGCGTGGCCGCATCGAAGACGACCGGCGCATCGACCAGTCGCAGCCCACCGCCCAGGCTGACCTGCGTGCGCAACTGCACACCGGCATCCATGGCCCAGCGACGAAGGTACTTGAGTTCCGGACCCGGTCCGCCAGCCATCATCAACACACGCGGCTTGCTGCCTTCCACGGCCTGCATGTCCACATTCACAGAGTCGACCGCGCGGCCTTTCGCATCGCGCACGCGCAAGCCATAGCGCATGCGGCCCGGCGCGGGCGCGCTGCTGCCCAGCGTGAAGCGACCTTGCGCATCGGCCTTGCCACGCATCACCACGGCGCCCGACGGATCGAGCAACTCAACGGTCGCATCGGTGATGCTGTTGATCGTGCCCGATGCCGACCAGTGCGTGCCTACCGTTACTTGCGATGGCGCGATAACCTCGATGAATCCGCGCGGCAAGGCCTTCGGTTCGAAGGCCAGCGCGCGACCGCGCGCGGCGTCGATGTCGCGCTGCACGAGCCCGTCGCCGAGTATCCGCAAGCGCGCATTCGGCGGAAGTCGGCGCAGCGCCGTCGCGAGGTCGGGGACCCGTTCGACGTCGGCAAGCAACGGGGCTTCGGGCAGGGCCGGCAACTTCGCGCCGCGCGCGTGCGCGCTCAGCTGCGTCGCCGTGGTGCCGGCGGTGGCGACCAGCAGCGACTCCGCCTCGTGCTCGACCATTGGCGGAAACAGCGTGAAATACAAAGCGAGCCCGGCGACCAGTTGCAAGCCCAGCAAGGCCGGGCGACGCATGCCGATGCGCAACATCGCGAGCAAAACCGCCAATCCGATGCCGATGCCGGCGAGCAGCTGCAAGGTCATGGCTTGCGCGCCTCTTGCAGGGCGTCCAGGTAGGCACGTCCGCGTGCATCGGGCACCGTTCGCGCTTCAATCGCGGGCACCGGTGCCGGCAGTAATTGCCAAAGTCGCTCGCGCAGTTTTTCTGCGCAGGCAACGCAAGCACGATCCGATCGCCACGCATCCATCGCGGCAAACACGCCCAGCGCATCGGGCACGCTGCCCTCGTTGGCGCGCAACCAGGTCTCGAATTCATTCGCGACGGCGTCCAGCGATGCCGGCGTGCCGCCCTCCAACAATTGCCAGAAGCGCCGCGCCGGCGAAGCGTCGAGCTCAGCCGGCGACAATGCAAAGCCTGCCGGATTCGCGCCACTGCGATCACCGCCCATGCGTCGCGTTTCATCTACCGGCGGCAGTTGCAGGCCGACCCGCGCCAGGTAGATGCGGCTCGCGTTCTGCACCTGCTTGATCAGGCGCAGCGCGCGGTATTCGTAAGGCAGGGCTTTCTGCGGATTGCCCTGGCGCAGGTGCAGTTCCGATTGCCACATTTCATCCAGCGCCGACTTCAGCAACTTGCGTGTGTCGGGGTCGAGCAAGGTCGCGGCCTCTGCTTCATCGTGGATATGGCCGAAGGCCTCCACGACCGAGGTGGCATCGCCGGTAGCCGTGGCGTCGACCTCCGGCGCGTCCTCCGCGGTTTCCTGCGCGTGGCTGGTTTCTTCGCCGAGGAACTGTCCGTAGCGCAGCCGCAGTAGTCGCTGGTCCACGCCGATTTCGTCGGATCGCTGCAGGAATTTTTCGGCGCTGAGCTTGCGCCGCTCGGCCAGCAACGCCTCGCTGTCGATGATGATCTGGCGCTGGCTGCGGAAATAGGCGGGCAAGGTCCGCTTGATCATGCCTTCCACGCCGGTCGCTTCCGCGCCGGTCTCCGGCGGCCAGCGCAGGATGAAGCTGGCGCTGCGCGTAGTCTGCGCGGCAGGCTGGCGATTGTCGTTGACCGACAGACGGACCACCAGGTCATCGCCCACTGCGAATCCCGATGAAGCGAGGTCCAGCTGATGCCGATAGATCCGCTTGCGCGCATCACCCTTGCCGGGCAAGGACATCGTGCGCGCGCTAACCGTGATGTTTTCGCCGCTGCCCTGCGCCAGCGTGATGCGCAATTGCGCGGCGCCCAATCCGAAATCATCGCTCGCCTCGAAACCCAGCGACCACGTTTCCTGCCCGGCATCGAGCAGGCTCAGGCTGCGGTCCGGCGCCAGCACGCGGATCTGCGGCGGCTTGTCGGCCACCACGTCAATGCGTTGCAGCGCGGAGGCGGGCTGCTGGTCGCTGCCCAACAACACGCGATACAGCGTGGACTTCGACAACGTCCGGCTGCCTGTCCAGGCGCCGTCCGTCGCCTCGAGCGCCAGGCGCGATCCGTCGTGGAAAACAAGCGTCACCTGGCTGGGTTCACCGGAAAATTGCAGGGTCCAAGCAAGTCGGGAATTTTCGGGCACGCGGGTCGGCAGTTTCTTCTCGGTGCGCGCGGGCAGCCCGGTGTACGAGGGAGGCTGGATGCGAATTTCCTGCGAGACCAGTCGCAGTGCGGTGCTACCGGCGGGGACCGAGGCGGCATCGGCTCTCCGGCCCGCATCCGGCACGGTGCGCGTCGGCAGCCAGGCAATCGCGAGCGCGATGGCAAGACTTGCGACGGCGCTCGTCAGCATCGCGCGATGCGGCCACGCAGGACGCAAGTCGGGCACGGGCCGCAGTTGATCCAGGCGCGATGCAATTCGATCACGCTGCCACTGAGCCAGCAGCGGCAACTGCGCTGGCGATTGCAGCAACAGCGCAGCACTGTCTTCGAAATTCTTGTCCGATGCATCCAGTCGCCGCGCGACCCAGGCATCATCGATGCCCTGTCGCGACCGCCACGCGCCGGTGATGGCGATGATCGTCGCCGCAGGCACAAGCAACCAGGCCCAAGCTTGAACGCGCCAGGCAATCGCGGCCGCCACCAGCAGCCACGGCAACAGCAAGCCAAGCGCAATCGCCATTTGCCGATTGCGCGCCCGGTTACGGAGCGAAGCGAGCAAGTCGAGGCTCACAGCGCGAGCCCCCGCGTCGCCCGTGTCGCAACCCAACGCTCGACCAGCAGCAAGGCGACGGCCAACAGGGCCAGCCAGGCATCCAGCGGCTCAGGCACCGGCTTGTAGCCCTGCCCGCCCGTGCGCGGCATGGCGGCGACTGCCGTCGCGCGCGCAGGCGCCTGGGCTGCGCCATCCAGCCAGGACTCGAGCTGGTCTGGAAACCCGGCGTCGAGCAATAGTGGCGTCGCCTGCGCCGACAAGGCGGACTGCAAACGGATAACCCGTCCGCGCCCGAAGATGGATTCGCGCGCCAGTACCCGGCCTTCGCCATCGCGCCAGGCGGGCACGCCTGCCGACGCTCCCTCCATTCGCGCCGCGGCATCGAGCACCAGCACGCCACCGCTGCGCGTCCATTGCGCGATGCTGGCCGGCACTGGACCGGGCGACAACCACGCGAGGTGGCGTGCGCCCTTGGACAGTTCGCGCCCCGTGTCACCCGCATCGACCGGTCGGCCGATCGCGCGCGCCGCGGCTTGCAGATAGCGCGATGCCTCGTCGCGATCGGGGCTGCTGCGGATGGCGAGCGGCGCCGGCTTCGCAGGATTGGTCTTGACGGCGGCAGTACCCGCTTCCGGACGCGATGGCACGATCTGCCAGTCCACCTTTCGGGAAAGCCTAGGTCGTTCGCCATCCAGTCCGTCAACGATGTCCGGCACGAATACGGTAAGGGCCGTGCGTGGCGGCAGCTGCGCGTCCATCTCGCGCAACAGGCTGGACAGCGCTTGTCGTGGCCCCGGTCGCGGCTCGTCGATCGAAGGGAAGCCCGGGGCGAGCCAGAACCATCTCGCATCGGCCAAGGACTTGCCGTCGTTGTCGTCGCCGCCCTTTCCCGGCGCTGGCGCCTGCGCCGCGCGCAAGGCTTCCGCATCCAGCGTCGTCGCCACGCCCACCCAGGGTTTGTCCGCACCGGCACCGGTCATCACCGGCCGCGCGAACAACAGCGCGACGCTGGCGACCAGCAACAGTCGCAGCAGCAACAGGAAGATTTCCTCGAGTCGAATGCGGCGACGTGGCCGCAGGCGCGCGCCAATCCAGCGCAGCGCGGCGAAGGGCGTCGGCCGCGCTTCCGATTGCCGCTGCAGATGCAGCAGCAGCGGCCACAGCAGGGCCGCGAGCGCCGCCAATCCGATCGGCGCCAGCAATAACAGGTTCACGCGCGCTCCGGCACGGTGCGCGAGGCACGGGCGGGAAACAGTTGGCGCAAGGGCTGGTCGAGCGGTTCGTCCAGGTGCCAGGTGGCAAGGCGCACGCCCGCCGTCGCGAGACGCGCGGCCAACGCGGCCTTGGCGGCAGCGAAGCGCGCCAGGAATTCATCGCGCGCCGCCGGGCCATCGGCCAGCACCGGGTCGCCGCCTTCGGGATCGATGAAGCGACGACCGCCGCGGAACGGGAAGTCTCGTTCTTCGGCAGTCAGCAACTGGATGAAGGAAAGATCGCGGCGTGCTGCCGACAATCGTTCCGACAGGGACACCACGGCTTCATCGAAACCATCGCTCAATACCACGGCAAGATCGCCGGCGCGGATGCGCTCCCAGGCAGGTCGCAGCGCGGCTTCGGCCGGCCACATCCCATTGGCACGCAAGGCGTGCAGTTCCAGTTGGCAACGATCGCGATGGCGGGGCCCGCTGGCCGCGGGAATCATGCGCAGGCC
>Ga0155472_169_pt2 | contig 19061 bp, 13 predicted proteins | sample RifCSPhighO2_12_FD_107130 | JGI IMG/M metagenome (GOLD analysis project Ga0155472, IMG submission 107130) | Gammaproteobacteria bacterium RIFCSPHIGHO2_12_FULL_63_22
GCCATGCAGAACCTCGCCGCCGCCGACCAGGGCCTGACCGGTGCGCTCAGCCGCCTGATGGTCGTCAGTGAGGCCTACCCGGACCTGAAGGCCAACCAGAACATGATGCAGTTGTCGGAGGAGCTGACCTCCACCGAAAACCGCGTCGCCTTCGCCCGCCAGGCCTTCAACGATTCCGTCATGGCCTACAACAACAAGCGCGAAGTGTTCCCCTCCAGCATCGTCGCCGGCATGTTCAACTTCGTCGCGGCCGCCCTGCTTGAAATCACCGAGCCGGCCAAGCGCGAGGCGCCGAAGGTTTCGTTCTGAACTTCTTCGAGCGCCAGGACCAGGCGCGACGCCAGTCGAAGCGCCTGATCATCCTGTTCGCGATGGCCGTACTGGCCATCGTGGCAGCGGTGGATGTCGTGCTGCTGTTCGTGATGGGCGGCGCGGCCGAGGACGGCATCTCGCTCGGCGGCCTGCTGGCGGCCAGCGTGGTGACGCTCACCATCATCGGCGCCGCCAGCATGTTCCGCACCGCGTCGCTGCGTACCGGTGGCGGGGCGGTGGCCCAGCAGATGGGCGCGACCCCGGTCGCCGAGGACACCACCGACTTCAACCTGCGCCGCTTGCGCAACGTGGTGGAGGAAATCGCCATCGCCTCCGGCGTGCCGGTGCCGCAGATCTTCGTGCTGGAGGACGAGGCCGCCATCAATGCGTTCGCCGCAGGCTACGCGCCCAGCGACGCCAGCATCACGGTTACCCGCGGCGCCTTGAATCGACTCAACCGCGACGAGCTGCAGGGTGTCATAGCGCATGAGTTCAGCCATGTGCTCAACGGCGACATGCGCCTCAACATCCGCCTGATCGGCCTGCTGTTCGGCATCCTGGTGCTGGCCCTCATCGGCCGGAAGATCCTCGAGCACGGCCGCTTCAGCCGCTCGAAGGACAGCGCGCCGCTGATCGGCGTCGCGATCGGCTTGCTGGTCGTCGGCTACGTTGGATTGTTTTTCGGCCGCCTGATCAAGGCCGGGCTCAGCCGTCAGCGCGAGTACCTGGCCGACGCATCGGCCGTGCAGTTCACCCGGCAGACCCGAGGCATCGCCGGCGCGCTGAAGAAATTGGCCGGCCTGCCCGAAGGATCGAAGCTCGCCAATGCCGACACCGAGGAAGTCAGTCACATGCTATTCGGCGAAGGCCTGAAGCTGTCGAGCATGATGGCCACGCACCCGCCGCTGCTGCAGCGCATCCAGGCGCTGGACCCCAGCTTCAAGGGCGACGCATTGCGCGAGCTGGAAGCGCGCTGGTCCATGACGCCGCCCAATGGCCTGGACGAGGACGCTGCGATGGGCCTGGGCGCCTACGCGCCGCCGCCACTGCCCGGCGCGCGCAGCGAGGTCAACCTGACGCCGCCCAGCGTGATTGCGCAGGTCGGCTCGCCGCAGGCCGATGATTACCGCCGCGCGAGCAGCATCAACGACAACATCCCGGACGTGTTGCAGCGCGCGGCGCGCGACCAGTCCGATGTCATCCCGATGTTGTACGGCCTGCTGCACGCCGCGCCCGGCCCGGTGCGCGATGCACAGCAGTACGAACTGGTTGCGCGCACCGATCGTCGCTGCGCCGAACAATCGCTCGACTACGCGGACAGCATGGCCGACCTGAATCCGATGCTGCGGCTACCACTGGCTTCGCTGGCGTTCCCGCTGCTGCGGCGTCGGCCGCGGCCCGAGCTGCAACAGTTCATGGACACGGTGTTTGCGCTGGTGCATGCCGACGGCCAGGTCGATCTATTCGAGTATTGCCTCGGTCGCTTGTTGCAGACGCAGGTATCGGAATCGCTCGACCCGTCGCGCGCCTGGGTGTCCGGGCACAAGCGCTTGGCTGATTGCGCGGCGTCGGCGACCACCCTGTTTGCGATCGTTGCGCAGGCGGGCCACGAGAATCCCGCCGAGGCACCGCGTGCATACGTCGCCGGCCTGGCGCGCGTGTTCCCGCGCCTCAATGCGCCCTACCAGCCGCCGAAGGACATGCTGGGCGCGCTCGATGCAATCTGGCCGGAGCTCGATGCGCTGCAGCCATTGGGCAAGGAATTGCTGATGGAAGGCATCGTCACCGCGATCAGCCACGACGGCCGCGTCAATGTCGCGGAAGCGGAGTTGCTGCGCACGATTTGCGCGTCGCTGCATTGCCCGTTGCCGCCGATGCTGGACCAGCCGGAATCGCGTTTGTCCTGATCAGACCAGGCCGGTCGCGTAGTACACGCCGATGATCACGAACACCGCCGCCGTCTTGATCAGCGTGATCGCGAAGATGTCCTTGTAGCTCTGGCGATGCGTCAGTCCGCACACGGCCAGCAACGTGATCACGGCACCATTATGCGGCAGCGTGTCCATGCCGCCAGACGCCATCGCGGCAACGCGGTGCAGTACTTCCATCGGAATGCCGGCGGCCGTTGCGTTCGCCACGAAAGTGTCGGCCATGGCGGCGAGCGCGATGCTCATGCCGCCGGACGCGGAGCCGGTAATGCCCGCCAGCGCGGTGACGGTGACGGCTTCATTCACCAGTGGATTCGGGATCGCGCGTAGCGCGTCGGCAACGATCAGGAAGCCCGGCAGGGAGGCGATGACGGCGCCGAAGCCGTATTCCGAGGCTGTATTCATCGACGCGAGCAATGCGCCGCCGATGGCGGACTGGCTGCCGGCGGCGAAGCGCTCGCGAACTTGTTTCCAGGCAAAGATCAACACCGTCAGGATGCCGACCAGCAGCGCGCCTTCCACGGCCCAGATGCCGGCGATCTTGGAAACCTCCTGGACCACTGGCTTCGGATCGCCGATCACCGCCGGGATGAATTCGTGGCTGGCGCCGTAGAACCGCGGGATGAAAATGGTGAACAGCTTGTTGCTGATGCCGACCAGCACCAGCGGAAGGACGGCGATCAGCGGATGCGCCAGGCGGCTGCTCTCGAACTCGGCGGGTTCGTTGACCAGGTTGGTGCCGTAGCCCTCGCCGGCGGCGACGGCCTTGCGCCGTTGCCAGCCAAGGTACGCCAGTCCAAGGGCAAGGATGAAAGCGGCGCCGATGCAGCCGAGGATCGGCGCGGCCCAGGTGTCGGTGCCGAAGAACGTGGTCGGGATGATGTTCTGGATCTGCGGCGTGCCCGGCAGCGCGTCCATGGTGAAGGTGAAGGCACCCACCGCGATGGTGGCCGGGATAAGCCGCTTGGGGATGTCGGACTGGCGGAACAGTTCGGCCGCAAAGGGATACACGGCGAACACCACCACGAACAGCGACACGCCGCCGTAGGTCAGCAGCGCGCAGACCAGCACGATGGCAAGCATTGCGCGTTCCGCGCCGACGATGCGGATGGTGGCGGCAACGATCGACTTCGAGAAGCCCGACAGTTCGATCACCTTGCCGAAGATCGCGCCCAGCACGAACACCGGGAAGTACAGCTTCAGGAAGCCGACCATCTTTTCCATGAACAGGCCGGTGAACACCGGCGCCACCAGGTTGGGGTCGGTCAGCAGCACCGCGCCCATCGCCGCGACCGGGGCGAAGAGGATGACGCTGTAGCCCCGGTAGGCAACCACCATCAGGAAGCACAGGGCGGCCAGCACGATCACAAAGGCCATGCCTTCGTTCCTTCCGTTGTTCGTAGCGCGGAAGTGTCGGCAATGCGGAGCGCCCGGCACACTGTACCAAGGTACAAGTGTTACATCGGCGTTACGGCACTAGTCTGCAATGCAATTCGGCCATCCGGTCGTCTTCCGTTTCGAGAGGGGAGAACATGAAGCGCAACCACCTGAGCCTGGCCATCGGCCTGATCCTTGGCCTGTCCGTAACCGCCCAAGCACAGGAAACGACCGCCAAGCCGGCCGAAGCCGAAGCTGCGGTCGAGAACAAGGCCACGCTGGAAAAAGTCACCGTCACCGCGCGTCGTCGCGAGGAGACCTTGCAGGACGTTCCCGTCGCCGTCACCGCGTTCACCCCGGAGACGCTGGAAAAACTCAATATCCGTGACCTCGGCGACCTGGATGCCCAGGTGCCGAACCTCACCATCTATGCCGCGCGCGGCAACAACTCCACCATCACCGCCTACATCCGCGCGGTCGGCCAGTCCGATCCGCTGTGGGGCGTGGACCCGGGCGTGGGCATCTACATGGACGACGTGTACATCGCGCGTCCGCAGGGCGGCTTGCTCGATGTGTTCGACGTCGGCCGCATCGAAGTGCTGCGCGGCCCGCAGGGCACGCTGTACGGCAAGAACACCGTGGGCGGCGCCATCAAGTACGTGTCGCGCGACCTGCCGACCGATTTCGAGGGTTACGCTGAAGTGACCGCGGGCAGCTACGGCCAGGCCGACGTGAAGGCGGCCGTGGGTGGCTCGCTGGGCGCCGGCGTGCGCATGCGCCTGGCCGCCGCCAGCCTGACCCGCGGCGGTTTTGGTGAAAACATCAACACCGGCGTGGACGTCAGCGACAAGAACACCAAGGCCTTGCGCTTCACGCTGGGCATGTTCCCGGACGGCGACAAGTTCGACGCCAAGGTCGAGTTGGACTACACGTCCGATACGTCCGGCGTGCGCGGCGCGCAGATGCTGACCACCAACCGCTTCGACCCGTCGGTGCCGGACCATGCGCCGCTGGAAGATCGCTATGACACGCGCAGCGGCTTCTACCCGGACAACTCGACCACCGCTGGCGGCGCCTCGTTCGTCGCGAATTATCGCCCGAGCGAAAACTGGTCGCTGAAATCCATCAGCGCCTACCGCAAGTCGGACACTGAAACCTCGATTGATTTCGACAACCTGCCGGCGGAACTGGCCGACGTGCATGCCGGTTACCACGACAAGCAGCTCAGCCAGGAATTCCAGGCTGCCTTTGACGGCGGCGGCAAGGCCCGCGGCGTGTTTGGCGTGTACTGGTTCAAGGGCGAGGCCGGCGGCCTGGTCAAGAACATCTTCCTGCGCGGCGCCGACATTCCGCCGTTCTTCCCGAATCCGCCGGGCACCGGTTTTGGCGGCCAGTACGGCACTACCGATGGCATCGTCTTCACGAAAGCCATTGCGGTGTACGGCGACTGGAGCTATGCCTTCACCGACAAGCTCAGCCTGAGCGGCGGCGCGCGTTGGACCCAGGAAGAAAAGAACGGCATCGTCAACAACCAGAGCTTCGCCAACAACACGTTCTCCGTGCCCACCCTTACCGTGGGCTTCGACAAGACCATCACCTTCACCAACCTGTCGCCGAAAGTCTCGCTCGACTACAAGCTGACCGACGATGTGCTGTTGTATGGCCTGTGGTCGCGTGGCTTCAAGTCAGGCGGTTACAACATCCGCGCCAGCGTCTTGCCGAATTCGCAGCTGCCTTACGACGACGAACAGGTGGACAGCCTGGAAATCGGCAGCAAGATGGCCTTCCTCGACCAGCGCATGTTCCTGAACCTTGCCTACTTCCACAACAAGTACAAGGACATCCAGCTGTCCGTGTTCACCAGTTGCACGGTGGCCGGCGTCACGACCTTCTGCGGCGACTTCACCAACGCCGGCAAGGGCACCGTGAAGGGACTGGAAATGGAATTGCAGTACCGCCCGACCGAAAACTGGTACATCAGCGGCAACCTGGCCAGGCTCGACGCCAAGTTCGACGAGTACCTGTTCAAGGGCTTCAACATCGCCGACCAGCAGGAATTCACCAATGCGCCTGAACTCTCGGGTGCGGTGAACGTGGAATACCGCACGCCGGTTGGCCAGGGCGGCGAATTGAGCATGCGCGTCGGTTACAGCTACCAGAGTGAAGTGACGGCAACCACCGAAGTGACGCGCGACCCGGTGACGCAGGCTGTCGTTGCACCGATCCATCAGGACGGTTATGGCCTGGTAAGCGCTGGCGCCATCTACAAGACGGGCGGCGCATGGACCTTCTCGCTGCAGGGCAGCAACCTGGCCGACAAGGAATTCCTGACCACCGGTTATGTGATTCCGTCGCTGGGCGTGCGCACCGGCTTCTACGGCAATCCGCGCCAGTGGAGCCTGTCGGCCCGTTACGAGTTCTGATCGCGACGCACTCGGCCGTGGTTGGATGCTGAAGCAGGACGGGTCGCGCAAGCGGCCCGTTTTGCTTGGGGCGATCACTGCCTGCGCTATCCTGCCAATGGTCCCCTGCCGGTGTTTCGATGCTAAGTAGCCCCATCATCCTGGTCGCCGCGCTGCTCTGGTTGGGCCTGTTGTTCGGCGCCGCCATCTGGGCCGAACGCCGGCCGCGCCTGATGGGTCCCTACTGGCCCTACGTGTACAGCCTGTCGCTGGCCGTGTACTGCACGTCGTGGACCTTCTACGGTACCGTGACCCAGGCACAACGATCAGGCTGGCCGATCCCGCCGACTTTCATCGGCACGATCCTGTTGTACGCCTTCGGTTTCAGTTTCCTGCAACGCCTGCATCGCATCGCGCGCGAACAGAATTCAACCTCGCTGGCCGACCTGGTCGCCACGCGCCTGGGCAAGAGCTCGCCGTTGGCGGCGGTCATCACCTTCGTTGCCGTGCTCGGCATCCTCCCGTACATCGCGCTGCAGTTGAAGGCCGTGACGATGAGTTACGGCCTGCTGACCAACACCAATCCCGCCGCGCCGTTGCCGTGGCAGGACAGCGCGCTTTACGTGGCGCTGGCGATGGCCTTGTTTGCGATGCTGTTCGGCACGCGCCGCGCCTCGCTGGCCGAACACAACCGCGGCCTGGTGATGGCGATGGCGGTCGAATCCCTGCTGAAGCTGGGCGCGATGCTGGCACTGGGCGCCTTCGTCTGGTTCGGTCCCGAATTGCCGGCGTCCACCGTGCCGGCCGCCGTCGATGGCGCGAGTGGATTCCCGACCTTGATCCTGCTCGGCGCGCTGGCGATGCTGACCTTGCCGCATCAGTTCCACGTGGGCGTGGTGGAATGCCGCGAGGAAAGCCACCTGCGCACGGCGCGCTGGATGTTTCCGCTGTACATGCTTCTGATCGCCTTGCCGATCCTGCCGCTGGCCCATGCCGGCGATGCCTTGCTGGCGCCGCTGGGCGTTCCATCCGACCTTTACGTGTTGGCCTTGCCCCTGTCGCAAGGCAACCAGGGCCTGGCGCTGGTTGCCTTCCTCGGCGGCTTGAGCGCAGCCACCGGCATGGTGATCCTGGCGACGCTGGCCTTGAGCGTGATGATCGGCAATCACTGGCTGACGCCGCTGCTGGTGCGCGGTCCGTGGGCTGCCTCCGCGCAGGGCAGCGAAGGAAGCGATCTTCGCGGTGCAGTGCTGATGCAACGACGCGTCGGCATCCTGGCCGTGGTGTTGCTGGCCTGGGGTTACAGCCGCGCCATCGCCGGCAACGATGCGCTGGCCGATATCGGCGCCTTGTCATTCTCGGGCCTGGCGACGCTGGCGCCCGCGGTTGCATTCGCGGTCTGGCGTCCGGCGACGCCACCTCGCTCGGTCATCCTGGGCCTGGGCGTGGCCGTGGTCGTCTGGTGCTGGGTGCTGCTGGTGCCTGCACTGGCCGAAGGCTTCGGATTGGCCGGGCCTTGGTTGCGCGAAGGTCCGCTCGGCCTGTCCTGGATTGCACCCGATCGTTTGCTGGGCCTCGAAGACTGGAGCCGCCTGGCGCGCGCGGTCACGCTGAGCCTGATCGCAGGCACGCTGGTGACCTGGCTCGATGCCTCGCGCCGCGGCACCGCGCCGGCGGTCGCAACACTCACTGGATTGACCCGCGAGCGATTGCAGGAAATTGCGGCGCGCTTCCTGCCCGAGGACCGCGTGCGCAACATGCTGGCCGAAGCAGGCGATGCGAGTGCGGTGCCGGCGGCGGTGGAGCAGGGTATCGAACGCGAACTGGCCGCGGTGCTCGGCGCGGCCTCTGCGCGATTGTTGCTCGACGCCGCGCGTCGCGAGCAAGGCCGCGACCTCGACACCGTGGCCACGATCGTCGGTGAAGCCTCGCAAGCCCTGCGCTTCAACCAGCGCGTGCTGGAAGCGGCGCTCGAGAACATGAGCCAGGGCATCAGCGTGGTCGACGCCGACCTGCGCCTGGTCGCGTGGAACCGGCGCTATGCCGAATTGTTCGACTACCCGACCACCTTGTTGCAGGTGGGCGTGCCGGTCGCCGAATTGCTGACGCACAACCTTGCCTCGAATCCCGTCGAAGCCCGCCGCATCGCGCCGGAGGTCGACAAGCGCATCGCCCACATGCGCGCGGGTACGCCCTACGTCGCCGAGCGCCGTTTCGGCGAAAGCGTGGTCGAGATCCGCGGCAACCCCATGCCCGGCGGCGGATTCGTCGCGACCTTCACCGACGTCACGGCTTTCCGCCGCACCGAATCCGAACTCAAGGGCATTGCCGAAACGCTGGAACAACGCGTGGTCGCACGCACCGCCGAACTCGAAGGCGCCAAGGGCGAGGCCGAGCGCGCCAATCGCGCCAAGACCCGATTCCTCGCCGCAGTCAGCCACGACCTCGCGCAACCGCTGAACGCGGCGCACCTGTTCACCCATGCGCTCAGCCAGCAGCTCGAGCATTCGCAGTATCGCGAGGCAGTGGTCAACATCGACGGCGCGCTGGGCTCGGCCGAAAGTCTGCTGGCGGGCCTGCTGGATATTTCACGCCTGGATGCCGGCGGCATGGCCGCGAACGTGCGTGCCTTCTGCATTGACGACGTGCTGCAACACCTGGCCACCGAATTCGGCGTGCTGGCGCGGCAGAAGCACCTGCAACTGGATTACGTGCCGTCGCGCGCGTGGGTGCGCAGCGACCCGCAACTGTTGCGCCGGGTCTTGCAGAATTTCCTGGCCAATGCCGTGCGCTACACCAGCTCGGGCCGCATCCTGCTGGGCTGCCGTCGCCAGGGTTCGATGCTGTCGGTGGAGGTCTGGGATACCGGGTCGGGCATCGCCGAAGCCGACCAGCAACTGATCTTCGAGGAATTTCGCCGGCTCGATCGCGGCGGCCAGGGCCTCGGCCTCGGCCTCGCCATCGCCGAGCGAATCAATCGCCTGCTGGGGCATCGCATCTTCCTGCGCTCCGCGATTGGCCACGGATCGATGTTCGGCATCCAGTTGCCGATGACCACGGCGCGCAAGCAACCCACGCGCTCACCCACGCGCGCCTCGCCCCCGGCGGCGCAGGGTTGCGTGCTGGTGGTGGACAACGATGTGGAAGTGCTGCGCGCGATGCAGGCGCTGCTGGCCGGCTGGCAATGCGAAGTGCTGGCCGCCCGCGATGCGAGCGAGGCCGAGCGCTGCGTGGCGGAACGACTGCCCGACATGCTGCTGCTCGACTACCACCTCGACGGCGGTCGCACCGGCCTGCAATTGCGCGAGCAACTTTCCTCGCTGATGCCGGAGCGCCCCTGCGTGATCATCACCGCCGACCATGGCGAGGATGTGCGTCGTGAAGTATTGCTGGCCGGTTGCCAGCTGCTTTACAAACCGCTGAAGCCGCTGGCATTGAAATCGGTGATGGCGCGTTTCCTGGCGGCCCGTGCGAACGCGTGATGGCGCAGTTGCGCGATTGGCAAGTCGTCCAGTCTATTCCGACAATCCGTCCACCGCGGAACGACTCGGGTCCGACAATTCCAGTGACCGCAGCAGTACGCCGGCCTGGGTGCGATTGCTGACCCCGAGCCGTTCGAAGATGGCGCTCATGTGCGCCTTCACGGTGCGCTCCTGGATACCGAGTTCGTCTGCAATTTGCTTGTTCAATCGGCCGTCGGCAACACGCGTCAGCACCTTGAATTGTTGCGGGCTGAGTGCAGCGAGCTTGGCGGCGACTTCGCGGTCCTGTGGCGTGGCGGGTGTCGCGACGACCGCTTCACGCAGGGTCGGCGGCAGCCATTCCTCGCAGTCGAGCACGGCGCGCAGTCCTGCCTGCAGCGCTTGAAGGTCGGCACGCTTGGTCAGGTAGCCGGTGGCGCCGTAGGCCAGCGCGCGCCGGATCGTTACCGGATCGTCGTGCGCGGAAATCATCACCACCGCAACGCCCGGATGTTCCGCGCGCAACGAGGCCAGGCCGACCAGCCCGTGGCTGCCGGGCATGTGCAGGTCGAGCAAAACCAGGTCGGTATCGGGGTTGGCGTTGAGTTCGGCCAACGCGGCTTGCAGGTCGTCGGCTTCGCTGATCAATACATCGGGCAGGATGCCGCGCACCGCCTGGGTCAGGGCCAGTCGGTACAGCGGGTGGTCGTCGGCGATCAGCAGGCGGGTCATGCGTGGAGTCTAGTGGCTATTGCGATGTCCAGCCGCCATCGACCGGAATCGCGGCGCCGGTCAGGTTGTGCGCGGCCGGGCGGCAAAGCCACACGACCAGTTCTGCAATTTCGGCGGGCAAGGACATGCGACCACTCGGTTGTTTTTCCGCGAGCAGCGCGCGCACGCCATCGTCGCGGCTGCCACCCACGGCTGCTTGCCGCGCTTCAACCTGCGGTTCGATCAGCGGCGTTTCCACCCAGCCGGGGCAGACGCAATTGACGGTGACGCCGCCGCTGGTGCGCGAGCCTTGGCCGGCATATTCCAGCGCCGCGCCCTTGCTCAGGCCAACCAGGCCGAACTTGCTCGCCACGTAGGGTGTCTTGTTCACGGATGCGACCAGGCCGTGCACGGAGGCGATGTTGATGACGCGGCCGAAGCCTCTCGCCGCCATCGCGGGCAGCGCCAGGCGCATGGTGTGGAATGCCGCACTGAGGTTGATCGCCAGTACTGCATCCCAGGTGGCGGCCGGCATTTGTTCGAGCGACGCGGTGTGCTGGATGCCCGCGCAGTTGACCAGGATGTCCGGCTGGCTCCATGAAGCGCACGACGACATCATCGCCTCGATGGCGGCAGCGTCGCGCAGGTCGGCGGCGAAATGTTTCGATCCGTTGGCGCCCGCAGCATCGATGCTCGCCAGTGCGTCGCTGATTTGCTGGTCGCTGCCGAGGCCGCTGATCGCGACCCGTGCACCGGCGGCGGCAAGTGCCTGTGCGATGGCCAGGCCGATGCCGGACGTGGCGCCGGTAACCAGCGCCGTGCGGTCGCCAAGGAAGCGGTCTTGCATGGGATTCTCGCGATTGGATGAGGGTCGGGATTCAGCAGCCAAGGTAACAGGCGGCAGGCAGGGCCGGGCTCGTACAAAGGTACGATGCGTCGGCCCGGTGTGGTTGCTAAGGTGCGGCCATGACCAACAATCGAATTGCCCCCGTCCTGCCGCTGGCAGCCGTCCTCGTGCTGTCGGCCTGCGCCAGCCAGGCGACGCGACCGGTCCAGCCCGAATTCCTCGCTTCTGCCATCGTGTCGGAGGCGCATGGCGGCAACGACGACCTGCTGACGGCCGGACTGGGTGCGGCCGGATTGACGAGCCCTTTACCACCGGCATTTGCGGATGCGTCGGCGCCCACGGCTGCTGAACTTCGCCGTCGCGCCATCTGGACCAACTGGCGCGGCATCGCCGACCTCGCGCCCGGTGGCGGCTACGGCCAGTTGTATGGATCGCTCGCGCCGGTTCCGGGCCGTGAATTCCACGCCTTCGCCAAACTGCCGGGCGCGAAACAACCGCATCGGCTGATGCTGCAGTTGCCCGATTCCTTCGACCAGGAAAAACGCTGCATCGTGGTGACGGCATCGTCGGGATCACGCGGCGTCTATGGCGCCATTGCGCTCGCCGGAAGCTGGGGCCTGTCGCATGGTTGCGCGGTCGCCTACACCGACAAGGGCACGGGCACGGGCTTCGTGGAGTCGCAGACCGGATCGGGAGCGCGCCTCGACGGCACGCGCGGCGCCGCGAACGAGCCGCTGGAATTTTCTGCACCGATCATCGCCGGTCAAGCCGTGCCCCTGATCGCCGTCAAGCACGCGAATTCCGGAGACAACCCCGAAGCCGACTGGGGTCGCCACCTTCGCCAGGCAGCTGACTTCGCAATCCGCGTGTTGGGTGAAACCTATCCTGAAGCCAAGCCCTTCACCCGCGACAACACGCGGGTGATCGCGCTGGGCGTCTCCAATGGCGCCGGCGTGGTGCTGCGCGCTGCGGAATATCCCGGTGGCTGGCTCGATGGCGTGGTGGCGATCTCGCCGAACATCCAGCCGGCGCAAGGCGGCAGGTCGCTTTACGATTACACGACGGAAGCGGCGCTGTACGAACCCTGCGCGCTGAACGCGGCTGCGTTCGACACCACCGCCTTCGCACGCGCAGGCGGCGTCAAGTCCGCGCCAGGCGCCGTGCGTTGCGCGTCACTGCGAAGTGCGGGGCTGTTGTCGGCAGGCACGCCGGACCAACAAGCGGAACAAGCACGCGTTTTCCTCAATGGTCGCGGCTGGACCGACGCGGCTATTTCTGCCGGTTCGCTCAGCACGAGCTTTGATTTGTGGCGCGCCGTGGCGGTGACCTATGCATCGGCCTATTCGCGCACGCCGGCCAACGCGATGCCCTGTGGCTTCCAGTTCCAGGCCATCGATGCCAAGGGTGTTGCACACGTGCCGACGGCGGCGGAACAAGCCGCGTGGTGGAGCGATTCGTCCGGCATTCCGCCCGGATCCGGCGTCGGCATCGTCGACCCTAATGCGGCTGGCGCCGATCCGGCCTTCGCGGGGCTGCAATGCCTGCGTGCGCTGTGGGAAGGCAAGGATGCGGCGGCATTGCGTGTGCAGGCCGGCGTTTCGGAAACCGTGGCCGGACTGCCGCGCGCAGACCTGCCGGTGATCGTGCTGCACGGCGCCAACGACGGGCTGGTGATCGAGGCCTTCAGTGGCGGCGCGTACGCGGCCTGGGCGAAGGCCGCGGGTCGCGACAAGGTGCGCTACTGGAAGGTTGGCAACGCGCAACATTTCGACGCCTTCCTCGGCCTGCCGGTGCTGGGCGCGAACTACGTGCCGATGCTGCCCTATGGTTATCGCGCGATGGATCGCATGTGGGCACACCTGGCGGAAGGCCAGCCTTTGCCTGAAAGCATGGAAATCAGTCCACGCAAGCGCACCCTCGGCGCCAGCGGCCTTGCCCCGCTGACCGCGGAAGACCTCGCGCTGCCCTGAACCGGATCAGGCCTGCGGCCGGGCGGATTTCAGGCCTGCGGCCGACCGAGGATCAGGTCGGCGGCGCGCTCGGCGATCATCATGGTCGGCGCGTTGGTGTTGCCGCCGATCAATTTCGGCATCACCGAGGCGTCCACCACGCGCAGGCCATGCACGCCACGCACGCGCAGTTGTGGATCGAGTACGGCATCCACATCGTCCGGCGCACCCATCTTGCAGGTGCCGATCGGGTGGTAGATGGACTCGGCCTTGCGACGGATGAATTCGAGCAGGGCGGCATCGTCCTGCACTGATTCGCCCGGGAAGAGTTCTTCACCGCGGAACGGCGCGAAGGCGGGCTGCGAGAAGATCTGCCGAGACAGTTTCACGCACTCGACCATCATCTTACTGTCGTGACCCTCGGCATCGTTCAAATAACCGGCGTCGATCAGCACCTTGTCGGCGGGATTGTTGCTGGCCAGGTGCAGGCGGCCGCGGCTGCGCGGACGCAGGTAGCAGGCGTGCACCGTGTAGCCGAAACCGGGCATCTGGTTCCTGCCATGGTCATCAAGTTGCGCCGGCACGAAGTGGAACTGGATGTCGGGGCGCGCGTCCTCGGCGAAGCGCGAACGAAGGAAGGCGCCGGTCTCGGCGATGTTGCTGGTGCCGGGGCCCTTCTTCAGCAGGTAGTACTCGAGCGCGATCAACGCATCGTTGGTCTTGTCGTAGGTGATGGGCTGCGTGCAGCGCTGCATGGTGCAGATGTCGAGATGGTCCTGGAGGTTGCCGCCGACGCCGGGCAGGTCCACGCGTACTTCGATGCCGTGCTCGCGCAGGTGCGCGGCCGGGCCGATGCCCGACAGCATCAATAGTTGCGGCGAGTTCAACGCGCCGCCGCAGATCAGCACTTCGCGGCTGGCACCCTCGGCGAATTGCTTGCCGCCGATGGAATAAGCCACGCCGCTGGCGCGATCGCCCTCGAACAACACTCGCGATGCCGCCGCGCCCGTCAGCACCTTCAGGTTCTTCCGCGAGCGCACCGGCTTGAGGTAAGCCTCGGCCGCCGAACTGCGTGAACCCTTGCGCGTGGTGGTCTGGTACCAGCCCACGCCCTCCTGGTATTCGCCGTTGAAATCCTGGGTCAGCGGCAATCCCGCCTGGTGCCCGGCTTCGATGAAGACCGGCGACAGGGGATTCTGGTAAACCGGGTCGGAAACGCCCAAGGGGCCGTCGCCGCCATGCAGCGCGCTTGCACCGCGCACATTGCCTTCGGAACGCTTGAAGTAGGGCAGCACGTTGTCCCAGTACCAGCCGGTCGCGCCGAGGTCGTCCCACTCATCGTAGTCGGCGCGATTGCCGCGGATGTAGCACATCGCGTTGATCGAGCTCGATCCGCCCAGCACCTTGCCGCGCGGCCACCACAGGCGTCGCCCGGCCAGGTTGGCTTCGGGGGCGGTGCTGTAGTCCCAGTTCACGCCCTTCTGGCCGATCAGTTTCGCCAGGCCCGCAGGCATGTGCACGAACGGATGCCAATCGCTCGGCCCGGCTTCGAGCAACAGCACGCGTACTTCCGGATCGGCGCTGAGGCGATTGGCCAGGACGCATCCGGCAGAGCCGGCGCCCACGATGATGTAGTCGTACAAAAGGAGATTCTCTTGATGTGGCGTCCGAGGCTAGGCCGGTGGTCTAGAGCAATTGCTCGGGGTCCGCTATGGCGAAGCCGCCGGGCATTGGCTATTGTGCGGCGTAATCCGCGAGGTTGGCATGAACCACATCACCGCCTTGCGCGGGTCGCTGAAGGTCTTCCGTGAACTGCATCGCGAATTCCCCGCCTTGCGTTGGGCCTTCCTGTATTTCTTCGCCCTGTTGACCGGTTATTACGTGCTGCGCCCGGTGCGCGACGCAATGGGCGCCGCGGCCGACGTGGAAGCCGTGTTCTCGCCGGCGTTGATCGCCTGGTTCTCGGCTCGCGGCATCGCCATCGGCGACTTCACGCTGCAGGCGCTGTTCACCGGCACCTTCATCGCCATGATCGTGTTGCAGCCGGTGTACGGCTGGCTGGTCAGCAAATTTCCGCGGCGCGTCTTCCTGCCGGTCGTCTATCTTTTGTTCATGGCCTGCCTGGTCGGCTTTTACTTCGCCTTCCTGGGCGAGACGCCGGGGCGCGGCGCGGTGTTCTTCATCTGGGTGGCGGTGTTCAACCTGTTCGCGGTATCGGTGTTCTGGAGTTTCATGGCCGACGTGTTCAGCGACATCGAAGCACGCAAGGTCTATGGCTATATCGGCGCCGGTGGCACGCTGGGCGGCTTGCTCGGGCCCTGGCTGACCAAGTCGATGGTGTTGGTGGTCGGCGTGGCCAACATGATGTGGGTGTCGGTCGGCTTCATGGCGCTGTGCCTGCTGTGCATCATGAAATTGTCCGAACATGCCAAGCGCGCCGAAGCCCTGCGCGGGCGGTCCCACGACGACGCGATGGGCGGCCCGGTCCTGGAAGGTTTGCGACTGGTGGCACGCGATCCCCTGCTGCGCGCGCTGGCCATGCTGATGTTCTTCGGCGTGGGCGTGGGCACGCTGTTGTACAACCAGCAGCGCGAAATCGCGAAATTGTTGTCGGAAGACGCATTGCGCACGCAGTTCTACTCCAATCTCGATTTGTGGATCAACATCCTGACGCTGGGCATCCAGGTCTTCCTGACCCGGCGCATCCTGACGAGCTATGGCGTGGGGCCGGCGCTGATGATTCCAGCGTTTGCGATACTTGCAGGCTACGCGATGCTGTCGCTGTCGCCGCTGCCTGCGCTGGTGGCAGTGGTGCAGATCGCCACGCGCGCCGGCGAGTTCTCGCTGGGCAAGCCGGCGCGCGAAACCATCTACACGCGGGTCGACCGGCAGTCGCGCTACAAGGCGAAGGCTGCCATCGACACCGTCATCTATCGCGGTGGCGACCTCACGTTTGCCTGGGTGCACAAGGGCTTGTTGATCTTCGGCACGAAGGTCGTGTTCCTGGGCGGCGTGGCGATTGCCGCGGCCATGACCTTCGGCGCATGGCGCGTGGTGCGCGAGCAGGCCAAGCTGCCTGCTGATCCGGACTGAAGGAGCCTGCCATGGCCAATCGCCGCGAGTTCCTTGGCGCCAGCGTCGCTGCCGCCGTCACCCTGGGCCTGGCCGGGCGACTGAAGGCTGCCGATACCAAGCCGATGAAGATACTGGTGATGGGCGGCACCGGTTTCCTCGGGCCGCATTTCGTCGAAGCGGCGCGCGGCCGCGGCCACGTGCTGACCCTGTTCAACCGGGGCAAGACCAATCCGGGTTTGTTTCCCGATATCGAACAACTGCACGGCGATCGCAAGCTTGACCTGAAAGCGTTGCGCGGCCGCAGTTGGGATGCGGTGCTCGACACCTCGGCCTACGTGCCGTCGGACGTGACGCGGTCGGCCGGCCTGTTGTCGAAGGCGGTGGACCACTACCTGATCGTTTCCACGGTGTCGGTGTATGCCTCCATGGACACGCCAGGCATGGACGAGGACGCGCCGCTGATCGTGCTGCCCGATCCGACGGTGGAGACCGTGGACAATTCCACTTACGGTGGCTTGAAGGCGCTGAGCGAGAAAGCCGCGCAGGCGAAGATGCCGGGCCGCGTTACGGTCGTTCGCCCGGGCCTGATCGTCGGTCCCGGCGATGCGTCCGATCGATTCACCTACTGGCCGGCGCGGGTGGCGCGCGGCGGCGAGGTTCTGGCGCCGGAGGCGCCGGGCGCGCCGACGCAGTTCATCGATGCGCGCGACCTGGCCGCGTTCATGCTGCATTTGCTCGAGACCCGCACCATGGGCGTATTCAACGCCGATGCACAACCGGGAATGCTTAACCTTGGAAACCTGCTTGCCTCCTGCCAACGCGCCTCGCCCGTGAAGTCGAAGCTCACTTGGGTGCCGTCGGATTTCCTGCGGCGCAATGATGTGTCGCCCTGGACCGACATGCCGTGCTGGATTCCCGCGCAAGGCGATGAAGCCGGCTTCGGTCGTGTCAGCGTTGCCCGCGCGGTTGCCGCCGGCCTTGCCTATCGGCCGCTGGATGAAACCGTGCGCGACACCCTGGCGTGGTGGCAGGCCCAGCCCGCCGAGCGCAAGGTCGCGCCGAAGGCGGGCATGTCGCCCGAACGTGAAGCGGCCGTCCTGAAAGCCTGGCATGCGAGCGGCGAGGCCGTGGCTTGAGCCGCATCGTGTTGATGCTGTTGCTCGGCCTGTGCTTGCCGCTGGCCGCAGCCGCGGCATCGACTGCACGGTCCACCGATGCAGCCGACGCAACCGCTTCTGCGACGCAAAATGCCTTGTCGGAAACCGCGAAGATCCAGGCACTGATCAGCACCGTGGAAAGATCCAAGGGCCTGGTCTTCATTCGCAATGGCAGCGTGCACGACCCTGTGCAGGCGGCCAGCCACCTGCGGCTGAAATGGAAGAATGCCGGCAAGCGCGTGCGCACGGCAGAGGACTTCATCCGTTACTGCGCAACCGGGTCATCGATGAGTGGCAAGCCCTACCGGATACGCTTCGCCGATGGCCGCGTCGAGGATTCGGCAGTGTATTTCCATTCGCAATTGCGCCGCATCGAAGCGGGGCCGAACAAGCCCGTTGCCGCCAAGCCCTAACGCTTCGGCGATGGGCTCAGCCACATGTTGATTTGCGCGGCGAAGACTTTTTCGCCGGCGGCGTTCAGCACGTCCACGTTCACCGGCAAGTCGTATCCGGTATCGCTCACCACTATTTCAATCGCTGGCGTGGCGATGCCGCGCAGAGTGCCGGTCGCCTTCTTCAGGTATTGCACGGACATGCCTTTCGGAATCCAGCGCATGCCGGGTGGCAAGCTGGCATCCGTCATCACGCCGGCGGTCAGCTCGGCCAGGTTGCACAGCGCGATCGCATGCACCGTGCCGAGGTGGTTATGGACGCGGCGACGGTCGTGGATGATGGCCTCGCACCGGCCTGGCTCCAGCAGCACGAAGCGCGGCGAGATGCTGCCGAAGTAGGGCGCCTTCCAGCACACGGCCTTGCTGAAGAACCAGGCGCCCAGGGGGCGCCGGCTCATGGATTGCCACATCGCAAGCACGCTGGCCATGGTTCGATCCTCAGGCGGCGCGATGCATTTGCTGCAAGCGGTGCAGGGACGCCGACTCCAGGTCCGCCGAGTCGAAGTCATCCACCGTAATCGCATCCCAGGTCAGTTCGCGCAATTCTTCCAGCTGCACTTTTTCGTCGGCGGTGATCCAGCCTTCGCGGACGCCTTCACTCAATTGTTCGGCGAAGGTAAGCGCGGTGATGTCGCTGTTCTTGAGCGCCTTGAGGAACTTGCGTTCCACCGGTTCGGCCAGGATGACCTTGCCCAGCGCGTCGTTGATGCGACCGGCCGGATTGTTTTCGCAAGGCGTGAGGAATACGCCATCGGCCAGGCGATCGCGCGCATCGGACGGCGCCATCAGCAACGCGGCAGCGCGGCGACCCAGGCGGTCGGAAGGCGCCTGCGCGCGACGGCCAAGCGGGAACACCAGCAGCCACAGCAGCCAGGCGGCCGGGCGGATCGGGAAGTTGCGCAACACGCCCGACATCGCCAGCTCGATCTTGTGCGCCGAGTCGTGGAAGGCCCAGGCGAGCAGCGGCTGTTCGGTGGCCGGGCGGCCATCGTCTTCATAGCGCTTGAGCATCGCGCTGGCCAGGTACAACTGGCTCAGTACATCACCCAAACGACCGGACAGTTTTTCCTTGAACTTCAGCTTGCCGCCAAGCAACAGCATCGAGGTGTCCGCCAGCAATGCCAGGTTGGCGGAATAGCGATTGAGCTTGCGGAAGTAGCGACGCGTGTAATCGTCGCCGGGCGCCTTGCCCACGCGCGCGGTGGTGATGCCGAAGAACCAGCTGCGCACCGCATTCGAAATCGCAAAACCGATATGGCCGAACAGGTTGGTGTCGAAATCCTGCAGGCGCGCCACCGGATCGGGATTCTGCGCGGCCTGCATTTCCTTCAGCACCCACGGATGGCAGCGGATCGCGCCCTGGCCGAAGATCATCAGGCTGCGGGTCATG
>Ga0155472_115_pt1 | contig 18556 bp, 15 predicted proteins | sample RifCSPhighO2_12_FD_107130 | JGI IMG/M metagenome (GOLD analysis project Ga0155472, IMG submission 107130) | Gammaproteobacteria bacterium RIFCSPHIGHO2_12_FULL_63_22
CCGTCGCGAGCGCGTGCTGGCGGCATTGGCCGATGTCGGCCTGGCGCCGGACCTGGCCGATCGCTACCCGCACCAGTTCTCCGGCGGGCAGCGACAGCGCATCGCCATCGCCCGCGCGCTGGTGCGGCGGCCCAGCCTGCTGGTCTGCGACGAGGCGGTCTCGGCCCTGGATGCGCGCCATCGCGCCGACATCCTGGCCCTGCTTTCAGGCTTGAAAACAAAGCACGGGCTCGCCTTGCTCTTCATCACCCACGACATGTCCGCCGCCCATGCCCTGGCTGACCGGGTAGCCGTAATGGACCAGGGCGTCCTGGTCGAAGTGGGGGATGCCGGACAGGTGCTTTCACGCCCTGCCCACCCCGTCACGCGGTCAATGATGGCCGGACGCGCGCTATGGACTGCGTAGCTATATCCTGAACTTGGGGATTCCTTGAAAGCTGACCATGCCTAACCCGCAGAACCGACCGTTCGTCCAGGAGCCGGAGTCGTTCATGCATGCCCTGTTGGGCGCGCAGGACATCTCTACGCTGGCGTTCATCGCCGACGGGCACCTGCGCCGGATGGGCCTGCGCGACCTTCGCCTGATCTGGAACCACGCGCCGGGCGATCCGGCCGACCTCCATACCTCCAACGACGCGCCGCCGACGACGCGGGAACTCGAATTGCTGGACGCCGCGCGCCGCCAGGGCGGCCGCGCAGAAACGCTGGATCCGGCGACGGGCTCGATGCAACTGCTGCAGGTGCTCGCTCAGAACACCGGGCTGTGGGTGGCGCTGTCGGCGCGCATTCCCGGCGATGGCCTGCATGCCGACTGGAAGGATCAGGTCGCATCCCTGTCGATCCGTTGCCAGTCGCTGCTTTACACGCAACGGCTGCAGGTGGACGTCGAGCGCCTCGCCAACGCCGAGCGCCTGCAACGCGCCCTGTTCGCCATCAGCGACATCGCCAGTTCCGACCAGACCACGGCCGAGGTATTGCACGGCCTGCACCAGATCGTCGGCAGCCTGATGTACGCGGAGAATTTCTACATCGTGCGCTTCGACCCGGATCGGCAAGCGATCCGTTTCCTGTATTTCGCCGACAGCCACGATCCCGAGCTGCCGGATCCGGATGAAGAGCTCTCGCCGCTGGAGATGGGCAACAGCCTGACCCTGCACCTGCTGCGCCACGGCAAGCCGGTGCGCGGCCCGTCGCGCAGCCTGCGTGCCGTGCTCAATGCACCCATGGACGAAGGACTGGGCCCGGACAGCGAGGACTGGCTGGGGGTGCCCATCCTGGAAGACGGCATCGTGCGCGGCGCGGTCGTGGTGCAAAGCTACGACCCCGCGGTGCGCTACAACGAATCCGACCAGGCCCTGCTGGGTTACGTGGCGCAGCACATCCTCAGCGCCCTGTCGCGTCGCGAGGCGCAGGAAGAACTCGAGCGCCGCGTCGAGGCGCGCACGGCCGAGCTTCGCAATGAAATCCGCGAACGCGAGCGCAGTGAACAACTGCAGCGCGCGCTGTACCGCATCGCCGAACTGTCAGTGGCGAGCGACAGCATGGAAGCCTTCTACGCGTCGGTGCACGAGATCGTGGGCGAGCTGCTGGATGCGCGCAACTTCTACATCGCGCTGCTGACCGGCGACGACCAGGAACTGGAATTCCCCTACTCCATCGACGAACGCGATCGGCGCAACCCGCGCCGTAAGCTCGGCCGCGGCCTCAGCGAATACGTCCTGCGCACTGCGCAGCCGCTGCTTATCGACCGCTCGGGCGTCGAGTCGCTGGAGGCGATCGGCGAAGTGGTTTCACTCGGCACCAAGTCAGTGTGCTGGCTGGGCGTGCCCCTGATGGTTGGCAACCGCGCCCGCGGCCTGATCACGGTGCAGAGCTACACGCCCGACTACCTGTACACGCCGCGCGACGAAGAACTGCTCAGCTTCGTGTCCTTCCATATCGCCAATGCGCTGCAACGCCGCCAGGCCGACGAGACGCTGCGACTGGCCTATGCCGAACTCGAGCAACGGGTCGAACACCGCACCAGCGAACTGGCCGACACCAACCGCGAGCTGCGCGCGCAGATTTCGGTGCGCGAAAGCGTCGAAGACAAGCTCAAGCACGAAGCACTGCACGATGCGCTGACCGGCCTGCCCAATCGCAGCCAGTTGCTGATCACGCTGATGCGCTCGCTGGCCCGCTTCCGCCAGGACCATACGCGGGCCTTCGCCGTGCTGTTCCTCGACCTCGACCGATTCAAAATCGTCAACGACTCAGTCGGCCACCTGGTCGGCGACGAATTGCTGAAGGAAGCCGCCGCCCGCATCGGCGAATGCATCCGCGAACCCGACATCGTGGCGCGCCTGGGCGGCGACGAGTTCGCGATCGTGCTCGACCACGTGCATGAACCGGCCGAAGCCGTGCTGGTCGCCGAGCGCGTCATCAGCCGCCTGTCGGAATCGATGCGCATCGCCGGCAAGGAGCTCTACACCTCGGCCAGCATCGGCATCGCGTTCTCGCACGAGCGCTACCGCAACCCCGAAGAACTGTTGCGCGATGCCGACGTGGCGATGTATCGCGCCAAGGCCGCGGGCCGCCAGCGTTTCGCCCTGTTCGACGAGGGCCTGCACGAGGACGCATTGCGCCAGCTGGAACTGGAAGGCGATTTGCGCCGCGCCGTGCAGCGCGCCGAGTTCGAACCCTACTACCAGCCAATCGTGCGCCTGTCGGATGGCGAAGTGGTCGGCTACGAGGCGCTGATGCGCTGGCTGAATCCGGACCGCGGCTGCGTCGAGCCGGCGCTGTTCCTGGAGACCGCTGAAGAAACCGGCACCCTGTCGCAGATCGACTGGCAGATCTACGACCATGTGTGCTGCGATATCCGCGCCCTGGGCGCGCGTGGCGCCTATGTCAGCATCAACGTGTCGCCGCGACACCTGCGCGCGCATGCCTTCAGCGAACGACTGCTCGCCTTGCTGGCCAGCCATGAGGTCCGGCCAAGCCTGTTGCGCCTGGAAGTGACCGAGGGCGCCTTGCTGGAAAATCCCGATCAGGTCTTGTTGTGCCTGACCCAACTTCGCGCCGCCGGCGTGCAGACGCTTCTCGACGATTTCGGCACCGGCTTCTCGTCGCTGTCCTACCTGCACCGGTTTCCCCTGCAGGGCCTGAAGATCGACCGTAGCTTCGTGTCCGCATTGCAACTGGGCGAGAGCGGCGGCAGCACCGCCATCGTCCGCGCCATCCGCCTGATGGCCGATTCACTCGGCCTGGAAGTAGTGGCCGAAGGCATCGAGACAGAAGAACAACGCCAGCAACTCCGGCTGCTGGGCCTGACCCTGGGACAGGGCTACCTGTTCGCGCGCCCCAGCTCGATGCTCGAGGTGATCGAACGCCAGCCGGTGCTCGACACGCCGCCCTGACGCGTGCTCGCGTGCTCGTTTGCTGCGCGCCCCGCGCGAATTCAGCCGATCATCTTTTGTTCGCGCATCCAGGCAATGGTGTCGGCCAGCAAGCTGTCCAACGGCGTCTGCCGATAGCCCAGCTCTGCAATCGCCTTGGATGAGTCCACCCAGAGCTCCTTGCAGGTGAACACCGCGCCTTCGGGCGTGATCTCGGGCATGCGCCGGGTCAGCAAGGACACGCCATAAAGCACCTGCGCATAGGCGCGCAATGCGAAGGCCGGCGTCGCGCGGCGCGGCGTCTTCTTGCCCAGCATCACACCGACCCGCGTGATCAGGTCCAGGAAAGTCGCTTGCTCGCCACCCATCAGGTAGGACTCGCCGTAGCGCTGCAGCTGCCAGGCTCGCACTTGCGCCTTGGCGATTTCGCGCACGTCGGCGAAGGCGCCCACGCCAGGCGGCACGCCAGGCAGCTTGCCCTGGTCCACCAGACGGATCAGCCGCGACCAGTTGCGAGTATCACCCGGGCCCAGGATGTGCGCCGGCTGCGAAATGATGAAAGGCAGGCCCGATTCCCGCACGGTTTTCTCGGCCAGGAATTTCGTTCGTTCGTAATTGATCCAGCTGTCGCCGCCGCGTTGCGGCACGTCTTCGCGCAGCATGCCGTGCACGAGGTGCGAATAGGCCGACACGCTGGAGGTGTGCACGAAACCCGACACCCCCGCCTCGCGCGCCGCAGCGACCAGGTTTTGCGCACCGCCGACATTGGTCCGCGTCTGCGCATCGTTGTTGGGCCGCCAGGTGTTGGTGTCGGCGGCCGTGTGGAAGACGCAACTCACGCCAGCCATGGCCCGGCGCAGGGATTCCGGGTCGTTCACGTCGCCACGCACCGGCGTGGCACCCAGGGCTGCCAGCACCCGGTCGGTCTCCTCCCGGCGCGACAGGGCCCGCACCCGGGCCCCGGCGGCCAGCAACTCGCGGGCGACGTGCTGGCCCAGGAAGCCGGCGGCACCGGTCAACAGCACTTCGGTCATCGGGAATCCGTCGCGGAAAGGGGCGTTCAGCATAGCCGCCAGTGACCAGCTTCACCCTTCTGCAACTTTTTTTTAACTTCCCTGTCCGAATTGTGCCGGCACTCACGTTAATGAGGACAAGGGTGATAAATGATCTGTAACGAGTTGTTTCGACACGAATTATGAACGATTTTTTGTTAATCGCCGCGGCCCTGCCGCTCGCCATCGCCGCACTCGGGCTGCGCCGGGTTCCCGCGCAGCGGGTGATGACGATCCGGCGTTTCGGCCGCTATCGCCGCACGCTGGCCCCGGGCTGGCACTGGGTTGCCCCGGGCATCGACCGCGCGGGCCTGGAAGTCGACCTCATCAACCACCACCTGCACGTCAGCGGCGCCGACAACAGTCGCCAGGCCGAGTTCTACTACCAGATCGTGGAACCCGAAAAGGCCGGCGAAACCCTCGACCGCGTGGACGACTGGGTCGCCTCCCAGGCCCGCGAGGCCCTGGCCGATAGCGGTCAGTCGCCCGACCAGCTGAAGACCGAACTCAATCGCCGGGTCGGTGGCATGGGCCTGCGCGTCATCCGCTGCTCGCTGCACGCCGGCTAGCTGCACGTCGACCGGCTGCACGTCGACTCCCCCGACAGTGGACAATGGGCGGATGAATCCGCTCGCCCACCTCGCCCCCGAACTCGAAACCGGCCTTTCCCAGCTCGATCTCGACCCGTCGCTCGCGCCGCGGCTGCTCGATTACCTCGCGTTGCTCGATCGCTGGAACAAGACCTACAACCTGACGGCCATTCGCGACCCGCGCGAGATGCTGGTCAAGCACTTGCTCGATTCGCTCGCCATGGCGCGCTTCGTGGATGGAGGCCGCCTCGCCGACCTCGGCACCGGCCCGGGCTTGCCCGGCATTCCGTTGGCCATCGCGCGACCCTCGCTGCAGGTCAGCCTGGTGGAAAGCAACGGCAAGAAGGCGCGCTTCCTGCGCGAAGCCGTACGCAGCCTGGGCCTGTCGAATGCACGTGTTCTCGAATCGCGCGCCGAGGCCGTGGCCGAGCCCGGCGCTTTCGATGTGGTCACCGCCCGGGCACTCGATCGCCTGGCAGGCATCATTGCGGTCGGCGGCCACCTGCTTGCGCCGCAGGGTCGCCTGCTGGCGATGAAAGGCCTGCCCGCCAGCGACGAAATCGCCGAACTGCCGGCCGGATGGACCCTTGCCGCCGTGCATCCCCTGCATGTGCCCGGCCTGGTGGGCGAGCGCCATCTGGTTGAAATAACGCGTAGCCCGACCGAACCGGCATAATTGCCAACCCATCAGGATTGAATGCATGACCCGCATCATCGCAATCGCCAATCAAAAAGGTGGCGTCGGCAAGACGACCACTGCGGTCAACCTGGCGGCGGCACTCGCGCAATCGGCTCGCAAGGTCTTGCTGGTGGACATCGATCCGCAAGGCAACGCGACGATGGGTTCCGGCGTGGACAAGCGCGAGCTCGAAAATTCCATCACCGAAGTATTGCTCGGCGAATGCAGCGCCACCGATGCCATCGTCACGACCGCCGAAGGCTACGACTTGCTGCCCGGCAACATCGACCTGACCGCCGCGGAATTCCAGCTGATGGACCAGCCCGCGCGCGATACCCGCCTGAAGACCGCGCTCGCCGCGCTCGGAGACCGCTACCACTACGTGCTGATCGACTGCCCGCCCTCGCTATCGCTGCTGACGCTGAATGCGCTGGCCGCCGCCGATGGCGTGCTGGTGCCGATGCAATGCGAGTACTACGCGCTTGAAGGCCTCAGCTCGTTGATCAACACCATCGATGCGCTGAAGCAAAAGCTCAACCCGACGCTGGAAATCTTCGGCGTCGTGCGCACCATGTTCGACGTGCGCAACAACCTGGCCAACGCCGTGTCGGGCGAACTGACGCGGCATTTCGGCGACATCGTTTTCCGCTCGATCATTCCCCGCAACGTGCGCCTGGCCGAGGCGCCCAGCCATGGCCAGAGCATCGTCGGTTATGACAAGGCGTCCCGCGGCGGAATCGCTTACCTGGGCCTGGCCGGCGAAATCGTCCGGCGGGAAAAGGACAGCAAGCAAGACACCAAGAAGGAATCCGCCTGATGGCGACCAAGAAGACCGGTCTCGGCCGCGGCCTGGAAGCCCTGCTCGGCGGCGGCAACCGCAGCCCGAGCCCGACCCAGGCCACCGAGGCGGAACTGGCCGGTGAAGGCCTGCGCCGGATCGCCATCGACCTGCTGCATGCGGGCAAGTACCAGCCGCGTACCGGCATGGACCCCGCGCGCCTGACCGAGCTGGCCGAATCCATCAAGGCGCAGGGCGTGATCCAGCCGATCGTCGCGCGCGAGGTCGGCCGCAACAAGTACGAAATCATCGCCGGCGAACGTCGCTGGCGCGCGGCCAAGCAGGCCGGCCTGGCCGATGTTCCCGTCGTGCTGCGCGACGTGGACGACCGTTCCGTCATCGCCATGGCGCTGATCGAGAATATCCAGCGCGAGGACCTCAACCCGCTGGAAGAAGCGGTCGCGCTCAGCCGCCTCATCGACGAATTCTCGCTGACCCACCAGAACGCCGCGGAAGCCGTCGGCCGATCGCGCGCCGCAGTGTCCAACCTGTTGCGCCTGCTCGAACTGCCGGAAGAAATCCGCGCCCTGCTCGAAGCCCGCCAACTGGAGATGGGCCACGCACGCGCCTTGCTGACGCTGGCGGCACCCGCTGCGATTTCATTGGCGAAGGAAGCGGCCGAACACGGCTTGTCGGTGCGCGAAGTCGAACGCCGCGCGCAACAACTGGCGCAAGGCAAGCTGCCCACGCGCAAGGACGCCAAGCCGGTGAAGAAGGCCGATGCCGACATCGTCGCACTGGAACGTGAACTTTCCGAGCGACTGAATGCCAAAGTGGACGTGCAGCACGGCCGCGGCGGTCGCGGCAAGCTGGTCATCCAGTACCACGGCCTGGACGCGCTGGAAGGCATCCTGGAAAAGATCCGCGGTCGCGCCGAATAAGGACAGGGCATCGATGCACTTCTCTGGCAATTGCAAGGTATCGGCATGACCGTCCCGGACGCGCCCGAGCTGTCGGTCGTCGTGCCGGTGTTCAACGAACGCGACAACGTCGGACCACTCGTTGGCGAAATCGTCGCGGCCCTGCGTGGTCGCATCGCTTTCGAAATCGTCTATGTCGACGATTGTTCGAAGGACGACAGCTTCGCGATGCTGCAGCAGCTGATGCAGTCCACGCCGGAACTGCGCGTGCTCGGCCATGTCAGCCAGAGCGGCCAGAGCACCGCCATCCGCACCGGCGTGAAAGCCGCGCGCGGCGCCTGGATCGCCACGCTGGACGGCGACGGCCAGAATGACCCGGCCGATATCCCTAAATTGCTCGACGTGCGCGCGACATCCGATGCGTCGCTGAAACTTTTCGCTGGTTGGCGCGTAAACCGTCGCGACACCGGCAGCAAGCGCTGGGCTTCGAAATTCGCCAACGCGATCCGCTCTCGCCTGCTGCGCGATGAAACCCCGGACACCGGCTGCGGCATCAAGCTGTTCGAACGCGAGGCCTTCCTCGACCTGCCCTACTTCGACCACATGCATCGCTACCTGCCGGCCTTGTTCAAGCGCGCCGGCTGGAACTGCGTGAGCGTGCCGGTCAACCACCGCGAACGTTCGACCGGCGTGTCGAAGTACAACAACCTGCAGCGCGCCTGGGTCGGCCTGTCCGATCTGCGCGGCGTGGGCTGGCTGATCAAGCGCAGCAAGCGCACCGCCGTACGCGAGGCGGCACGCCCATGAATGAACAAATCGTATGGATGAGCGGTTTCGGCATCCACATCACGCCCTGGAAACTGATCGGCCTGACCGGCGCCCTGATGTTCGGCGGCCGCTGGCTGATCCAGTTCATCGCCTCGCGCCGCCACGGCAAGCCGGTCATCCCGCGCGCGTTCTGGTACATGAGCATCGTCGGCAGCCTGATGACGCTCAGCTACTTCATCTTCTCGGCCAAGCAGGACGCGGTCGGGGTCCTCCAGAATCTCTTCCCGAGCTTCACGGCCGTTTACAGCCTTTACCTCGATATCAAACACCGAGGCTGGCATCGGGATCGCGCTTCCCACTAGAGCAGAGCATTCCTCGTTGCGATGCTGAATGTCGCCGGGGAGGGGAGCCGCCCTGGTCGCCCCGGCGTAGCCGCTCCATGCGGACTCAGGGTCGACCGGTCGGCCATCCCTGGCCGCCCTCCTGTGCGACTCCCCTCCCCGTCGCCCTCCAGCATCGCGCAGGGGTTCGACACTTTTTATGGGAAATCGCCGACGCGGCTTTGGGGTTGGATGGGGCAACAACGCTGCCAAAAGCGGCCATCGAGCTAGCGGCAGGGCGTGCATCAGGCTCCTTCCTGGCTACCCACAAGCTCCTGACCTTCAACTTCGTGCGGAAGCCGAGGGCGAGGCTGAACGTGGCCGCGGGTGGGGTTCGCACAGGAGGCGGGCCATGGATGGCCCGCCGGTCGACCCTGAGTCCGCATGGAGCGGCTACGCCGGGGCGACCAGGGCGGACCCCACCCGCGGTGACGTTCAGCCTCGAGGCGCGGGACCCCAGAATATTGAAAATGAAGGGGTTTTAGGGGATACTCACCGGCTCGCTGCAAGTTTCTCAGGCCCCAAGGCCGTCGCAGGGAGGCCGATTTCGCCCGGGCCATGGGCGAAGCCACCGATATCGAGGTACGTCATGAGCCGCATTTGTCAGGTCACCGGCAAGAGCGTGCAGAGCGGTAACAACGTCTCGCACGCCAACAATGCCACCCGCCGCAAGTTCCACCCCAACATCCACGAGCGTCGCTTCTGGGTCGCCAGCGAAAACCGCTGGGTCAAGTTGCGCGTTTCGTCCCATGGCCTGCGTACCATCGACAAGGTGGGTATCGACGTGGTGCTCGCAGAAATCCGCCACCGCGGCGACAAGGTCTAAGGAGAACTGACATGTCATCCAAGCGCGACAAGATCCGCCTGATCTCCACGGCCGGTACCGGTCACTTCTACACGACCGACAAGAACAAGAAGACCACGCCGAACAAGTTCGAATTCCTGAAGTACGATCCCGTCGTGCGCAAGCACGTCGCGTACAAGGAAGCCAAGATCAAGTAAGCCTGGCTTGCTGGTCTGCAAAAAACAAAGGCCCCTCGCGGGGCCTTTTGTTTTTCGCGGCCGCGCCGCGTCAGCCGAGGAAAACCACGCCGAGAAAGGCCAGCACCATCGCGGCGATGCCGGGCAAGACGCGCAGCGCGTAGGCCTTGCCGCCCTGGGTTACCGCGACCACGCATTTCATCGTCGAGTTGGTCGCCAACGCAGCGCAGATCGACAACAGCGCGAGGCGATCGTCCACCAGGCCGGCGGCCGCCAGCTGCGCGGCGGATGCGGATGCCGCGTGCACGTCGGCCAAGCCCGACAGCGCCAACACCCAGGGCAGGCTGGCGTCGCCCAACAGGTCGCGGGCAATGGCGGCCAACAGGAAGATCACGGCCAGCACCGCGACGAAAACCAGTGCCTGCCTCGGCTGCAAGGCACGGGGACCGGCCAGCTCGCGCGGGTCCACCTTGGCGGCATCGGCGTGGAAGCTTGCGAAGGCGGCGGCAACGAAGGCGGCGATGCCCGCAGCCACCAACGGCCACGCGGCCTTGGTCAGCAGCGCAGGTGACAAGGTCGCGAGCACAATGGCGAGCTGGATCACCGTGCCCACGTTCGATACCAGTGCGGCGCTGGCCAGCGAGCCGGCGAGTTGCGGCGTCGCGCGTGCGCGCGCACCCAGGGCCGCGATGGTCGCCGTGCTCGATACGAACCCGCCAACCAGTCCTGCCAAGGCGAGCCCCAGCCGAGGACCCAGCGTGCGCAATGCCACGTAGCCAGCGCTACTCACCACCATCACCGCGACCACCAGCGTCCACAACCGATGCGGGTCCAGCGCGCCCCAGGGGTCGATCGGTTCGGAAGGCAGCAGCGGCAACACCACGAATGCGCAGGCCAGCAGCAGCAGGATGTCTTCCAGCTCCTGCACGGTCAGTCCTTCGCGGATGAACTTGTGCATGCTGTTCTTCACCGCCAGCAGCATGGCCACGATCACGGCCAGGCCCGCGGCCAGCCCGGGTGAGCGCATCGACATCACGCCCAGCAGGAAGGTGGCGATCATGGCGAACTCGGTGGTCAGCCCGGGGTCGGTCATTCGCGTGCGCCGGTAGCCCGCCAACGCAAGCGCGGCCACGGCGATCGCGCCGGCGACGATGCCGAACGGACCGAGCCAGTGCGACAGCGCGCCGATCAGAGAACACAGCATGAAGGTGCGCACGCCGGCCACGTCGCGCATGGGCCCGGTGCCCTTGGCGCGTTCGCGCTCGACGCCGATCAACAATCCGACGCCGAGGGCGCCGGCGAATCCGAGGGCTTGGGCAGCAAGGACGTCCATGTGACGAGGATGCCCTGTGCACGCCACCGCTGACAACGACCTGCGCAACGCGTACGCGCCCGCCGCCGTCGCCATCTTCGTTGACCTGTCGAAGCGCTGTTCGACCTTGGTCGAATCCGGCGCAAGCGGCTGCGGCGTAGAATCGATCCGTCGTCCAGGCAACGAGGTCCGTAACGGTGATATCGAGCTGGGTCCTGCTGCTGGTATCGGTGGCTTACATCGGCCTGTTGTTCGGCATTGCCTGGTATGGCGACCACCGCCAGCAATCGCCGGGGCCCGCCTGGTTCCGCCCCGCCGTGTACAGCCTGGCGCTGGCCGTTTATTGCTCGTCATGGACCTTCTACGGCGCGGTCGGCACGGCGGCGCGCACCGGCATGGGCTTCCTGCCGATCTACCTCGGCCCCATCCTGATGCTGTTGTTCGGCTGGCGCATCCTCGAACGCCTTGCGCTGATCAGCCGCGAGCAAAGCATCGTTTCGATCGCCGACTTCCTGTCCTCCCGCTACGGCCGCGCGCGCAAGCTGGCGGCGCTGGTTGCATTGATCGCAGTGATCGCTGCCATTCCGTACGTCGCCCTGCAGTTCAAGGCGGTGGCGATGAGCATCGAAGTCCTGACCGGCGCGGCACAGGTAACCGGGCCGCGCGCGATGCTGCAGGACCCGGCGCTGTACGTTGCGTTGTTGCTGGCCCTGTTCGCCATCCTGTTCGGCACGCGCCAGGTGGATGCGACCGAGCACCACCACGGCATGATGCTGGCAGTCGCGACGGAATCGCTGGTCAAGTTGCTGGCCTTCCTGGCGGTCGGAATCTTCGCCATCGTCAATTTGCCGGGAAGCGGCGCGCTGGCGGAACGCATGGTCGATGCCGGCCGAACGCTGACCACGCAACCCTTGTCGCAGGGTTTCGTCGCGCAGACCTTGCTCGCCTTCACCGCATTGATTTGCCTGCCGCGGCAATTCCATGTCGCCATCGTCGAATGCCAGGATGTCGCCGACATCCGCCGCGCGCGCTGGATGTTCGGCATCTACCTCGTGCTGATCTGCCTGATGGTGTTGCCGATCACCGTGGCCGGGCAATCGATGCTGGCCGGCCTGCCGATTTCTCCCGACACCTACGTGCTGGCGCTGCCGATGCATGCGGGCGCGGGCAATCTTGCGCTGGCGGTTTACATCGGCGGATTTTCCGCGGCGACCGGCATGGTCATCGTCGCCAGCGTCGCGTTGGCGACCATGGTCAGCAAGACCCGGAAGGCTCGCAGACCCTGGGCGAGCGCGTGTTGTGGGTGCGCCGCGCCACCATCGTGCTGATCGCGTTGTTCGCCTACACCTACTATCGCAGCGCCAGCGGCGGCGAGAGTCTCGCGGCCTTCGGCCTGCTCGCGTTCGCGGCAGTCGCGCAGTTCGCGCCCGCGTTGATCGGCGGTTTGTACTGGCATGGCGCGAGTCGGCAGGGCGCCATCACCGGCATGCTCGCCGGTTTCGTGTTGTGGATGTACACGCTGCTGCTGCCCGCGCTCAGTCGCGCCCATCTGCTGCCGACGGACTGGTTGCGCGACGGGCCGCTGCAACTGGCCTGGCTGCGCCCGGAAAGCCTGTTCGGCCTGCAGGGCTGGGACCCGCTGACGCACGGCGTGTTCTGGTCGCTGCTGGTCAACATCGGCATGTTCCTGGTCGTGTCGGCGCGTTACCGCCCCAATTTCGACGAACGCATCCGCGCCAGCCCCTTCCTCGATCCGTACGCGCAGCGACCGGCGCTGGTTGCCGGTGGATGGAAGGGCAGCGTCAGCACCGGCGACCTGCTGGCGCTGGCCAGCCGCATCGTCGGCGAGCGCCACGCGCAACGCAGCTTCACCGACCACCTGGCCGCGCAGGGCCGCGAGCTGGTGCCGGCCGCGCCGGCCGATCGCGCCCTGGTGCAATTCACCGAACGACTGCTGGCCGCGTCCATCGGCGCCGCGACTGCGCGGCTCACGTTGACCACCGCGTTGCGCGGCTCGGGCATGGAATTGGGCGAAGTGGTCGCGATGCTCGATGAAGCCGGTCAGGAATTGCGCTTCAATCGCGGCATCCTGGCCGCCACGCTGGAAAACATGAGCCAGGGCGTCAGCGTGGTGGACCGCGGCATGCACCTGATCGCGTGGAATCGCCGCTACCAGGAAATGTTCGAATTCCCCGACGGCCTGCTCTATGTCGGCCGCCCCGTCGCCGATCTGATCCGCTACAACGCCGAACGCGGCGAACTGGGTCCCGGCGATGTGGAAGTACAGATCGCCAAGCGCGTGGACGCCATGCGCGCCGGCACGCCGCACGTTTACGAGCGCGTGCGCGCGGGCGGGCAAGTCACCGAGATGCGCGGGCGGCCGCTGCCCGGCGGTGGCTATGTCACCACCTATACCGACATCAGCGACTACAAGCGCGTTGAACAAGCGCTGCGCGACGCCAACGAAACGCTGGAACAGCGCGTCGCCGAACGCACGCAGGAAGCCGAGGCCGCCAACCAGTCGCGCACACGATTCCTCGCCGCCATCAGCCACGACGTTCTGCAACCGATGAATGCTGCACGCCTGTTTGCCTCCGCCCTGCATGGCAGCGAATCGGCCGAGGAACAGAAATACCTGGCCGAACGGGTGGACACCGCGCTGCGCGCCGCCGAGGAATTGCTCGACGGCCTGCTGGATATTTCGCACCTCGATGCCGGCGCGTTGAAACCCGAACTGTCGGTATTCGGCCTGGACGAATTGCTCGCCGACGTGGCCGGGCAATTTGCACCGTTGGCCGCAGCGCGTGGGCTGTCTCTGAAATTGCATCGCACGCGGCTGGCCGTGCGCAGCGACCGTCGCCTCCTGCGCCGCGTGCTGCAGAACTACCTCGCCAATGCGCTGCGTTACACGCAGGCAGGTCGCGTCGTGCTGGGCGTGCGCCGCCACGGCGCCTCGGTGGACGTCGAAGTCTGGGACAGCGGCCCGGGCATTCCCGAGCACCATTTGCAGCAGATCTTCGAAGAGTTCCAGCGCTTCGAACAGGCATCGCCCTGGGGCGAACGCGGCCTCGGCCTCGGCCTGTCCATCTGCCAGCGCATCTCGCGAATGCTCGACCATCCCTTGCACGTGCGCTCGTGGCCCGGGCGCGGCAGCGTGTTCTCCATTTCCTTGCCACTGGCGACGGCGCCGCCGGCCAGCGAGGTCGCGCGACCCGTGCAACGGACCGAAGACCTGCAAGGCCTGCGCGTGTTGTGCCTGGACAACGATCGCGAAATCCTCGATGGCATGCGCGCCCTGCTGCAACGCTGGGGCATCGAGGTGACCACCGCCGAGACGGTGGATGAAGCCATCGCCACCGCCAGCAAATCCGCGCCGGATGTGTTGCTCGCCGACTACCACCTGCACGACCGGATGAACGGCCTGGACGCACTCGATGCGTTGCGCGAAGCCTGTGGACCCGACACGCCCGGCGCCCTGCTGACCGCCGATGGCAGCCATGCACTGAAACAATCGGCACGCGACCGCGGCTATCCGGTGCTGACCAAGCCGCTCAAGCCGGCATCGTTGCGGGCGTGGCTCGCTGCACAACGCATCGCCAGGAATCGCCCGGCGCAAAACGTCTAGCGATCAGGCAAGCTGGAAATCCGAAAACGCGCCGCCGAAAAACTAGCCCTCGCTTTCGTCCGGCGGCAGCACCACGCCGCCCGGATCGAGTGCCAGCTTGCCAGCCAGCAACACCGCCTGGGTGCGGTTGCCGACACCCAGCTTGCGCATCACCGCCGTCATGTGCGCCTTCACTGTCGCTTCGGAGACATCGAGCTCGTAGGCGATCTGCTTGTTCAACAGCCCGGTCGACACCATGGCCAGCACGCGAAACTGCTGCGGCGTCAGGTCGCGCAGTCGTTCCGCCACCTGCGCCTCTTCCGTATCCACGCCCGCGGCCTGCCCGGCCGATTCCGGCGCCCAGGTGCCGCCTTCCAGCACCGCGGCAATGGCGATGCCGATCGTCAGCGAATCCGAAGATTTTGGAATGAAGCCCACCGCACCATGGTCGAGCGCACGCCGCATCACGCTGGGTTCCTCGCGCGCGGACACCACGATCACGGGCAACTGTGGCTGCGCCGCGCGCAGGTGCACCAAGGTGCTGTAACCCTGCGCGCCCGGCATGTTCAAGTCGAGAAGCAAAAGGTCCGCGTCGGGATGCAAGGGCGCCAGTGCGTACAACGCTTCGGCGCTGTCCGCTTCCAGCAATCGCGCCTGCGGCAGCAGTCGCGCGACCGCGCCCTTCAGCGCCTCGCGGAACAAGGGATGGTCGTCCGCGATCAGTATCGTGGGCGCAGCGACGTTCAACGCGCCAGTCGCTCGCGCACCAGCGAATCAACGACCGCAGGGTCAGCCAGGGTCGAGGTATCGCCCAATTGCTCGGGCGCGTTCTCGGCGATCTTGCGCAGGATGCGGCGCATGATCTTGCCCGAGCGCGTCTTCGGCAGGCCGGGCGCCCACTGCAACCAGTCCGGCGCGGCAATCGGCCCGATCTCGTGTCGCACGTGCGCGATCAATTGCTTGCGCAGTGCATCGGTCGGTTCGACGCCGGAGTTCAGCGTCACGTAGGCGTAGATTCCCTGGCCCTTGATGTCGTGCGGCGCCCCGACCACGGCGGCTTCGGCGACATCCGGATGCGAGACCAGCGCGCTTTCCACTTCGGCCGTGCCCATGCGATGGCCCGACACGTTGATCACGTCGTCCACGCGGCCGGTGATCCAGTAATAACCGTCTTCGTCGCGGCGACAACCATCACCGGTGAAGTAACAGCCCGGATAGGCCTTGAAGTAAGCCTCGATGAAACGTTGCTGGTCGCCATACAGCGTGCGCGCCTGGCCGGGCCAGGAATCGAGCAAGACCAGGTTGCCCTCGGTCGCACCCTCGAGCAATGCGCCATTCGCATCCACCAATGCCGGCTGCACGCCGAAGAAGGGCAGCGTCGCCGAACCGGGCTTCAAGTCGATCGCACCCGGCAGCGGCGAGATCATGATGCCGCCGGTTTCGGTCTGCCACCAGGTGTCCACCACCGGGCAGCGGCATTCGCCCACCACGCGGTAATACCACTCCCAGGCTTCGGGATTGATCGGCTCACCGACCGTTCCCAGCAAGCGGAGCGACGCGCGCGACGTGGACAACACGGGCGCATCGCCTTCGCGCATCAGCGCGCGAATCGCCGTGGGCGCGGTGTAGAAGATGGTGACCTTGTGCTTGTCGATTACCTGCCAGAAGCGGCTCGGGTCGGGATAGGTCGGGATGCCTTCGAACATCAGCACCGTCGCACCATTCGCCAACGGCCCATACACGAGATAGCTGTGCCCGGTCACCCAGCCGACGTCGGCGGTGCACCAGAACACATCGTCCTCGCGCAGGTCGAACACGCACTCGTGCGTGTAACTCGCCCACACCAGGTAACCACCGGTCGTGTGCAATACGCCCTTGGGTTTGCCGGTGCTGCCCGACGTGTACAGGATGAACAGCGGATCTTCCGCGCCCATCGGCTGCGCGGCGTGCGTGGCCGGCTGCGAATCCACCACGGCGTCGTACCAGCGGTCGCGCGGCATCTGCATCGGCACCAGGCCGCCGGTGTGGCGCACCACCAACACCGTCTCGACGGAATTGGTTCCGGGCTTGGTCAGCGCCTCATCCACGTTCGCCTTCAAGGGAATGTGCTTGCCGCCGCGCACGCCTTCATCGGCGGTGATCACCAGCTTGCTGTCGCAGTCGGCAATGCGTCCTGCGATGGAGTCGGGCGAGAAACCACCGAACACCACCGAGTGCACCGCACCGATGCGGGCGCAGGCCAGCATCGCCACGGCGGCTTCCGGAATCATCGGCAAATAGATGGTGATTCGGTCGCCCTTCACTACGCCCAGGTTGGTCAGCGCGTTGGCCAGCTGGCAGACGCGTGCATGCAGTTGCCGGTAGGTGATGTGTTGCGACGGAACAGCAGGATCGTCCGATTCCCAGATGATGGCGGTCTTGTCGGCGCGCGTGGCGAGATGGCGGTCGAGGCAATTGACGCTGGCATTGAGCTGGCCGTCGGCATACCAGCGAATGCGGAAGTCCGCCGCGTGGAAGCTGACATCCTTCACCTGGTCGTACGGGCGCGACCAGTCGAGTCGCTGCCCCACCACGCCCCAGAACGCCGACGGGTCGGCAATCGATCGCGCATACAGGTCGCGGTAGTCGTCCTTGCGCAAGCGCGTGCCGGCTTCGAAGTCCTCGTGCACGGGATGGATGCTGGAACTCATGGTGGTCTCCTTATCGCTTGGCCCTATTAGACCATCGTCCAAGTTCGGCGGCCTTTCGACCAAAGGCGAATAGCCCCGGCCCCGCCCCGCTCCCACACTCGCCTCGCATGTCGTCCCGGACCCGGGGCGGTGGCGGTTGAAAAGGGGGAGGGATGATGAATAGAACACCCAAGAATGCGCGAAGCTGGCGACAGTTGGCGGCCGCCACGGCGCTGGCGCTGGCCTTGCCGGGCACGGCCATGGCGCAAAGCGCCGCTGCGCCGGACCTGGAAGGCCGCATCGCCCAGCTCGAACAGATGGTGCAGGCGCTGAAAACGGAACTCGACGCGCAGAAGGTTGCGACGGCCAAGGCAGCGCCACCGGCAGGCACGCAGCCGATCCAGTCCGGCACCATCATGACCGCCGCCAATCCGGGCACGCGCTTTTCCTTCGGTGGCTTCATCAAGCTCGACGCGATGATGACAAGGACCGATGGTGGCGAGATCGCCGACGGCAGCGCCGGCCGCTTGCTGTACCTGCCCGGCTCCATTCCGGTCGGCGCCGCTGACGAAAGCACCGACCTGGACGCGGGCGGACAATTTTCCCGATTCTGGTTCGCCGCCGATTCCGACCTCGAAGGCAAGAAGCTGAAGGGCTACCTCGAATTCGACCTGTTCGGCAGCGCACTCGGTAGCGAAGCGGCCACCAACACGTACGGCGTCGCCGTACGCCATGCCTACGCGAGCTGGGGCCCGTGGCTGGCCGGCCAGACCTGGTCGAATTTCCAGGACGTGGCGGCGCTGCCCGATGCGGTGGAATTCATCGGACCGACCGAAGGCACGGTATTCGTGCGCCAGGCACAGGTGCGCTACACGAAGGGACCCTGGTCGTTCTCGCTGGAAAATCCTGAAACGCTGGTGACGCCCTTGCTCGGCGGCGCCGGACGCATCAGCAGCGATGACAACAACGTGCCCGATTTCACCGTGCGCTATTTGCACAAGGGCGATTGGGGCCACATCACGGTCGCCGGCCTCGCCCGCCAGCTGCGTTACGAAACCACCAGCGGCATCGAGGCCAGCGGCAGCGGCTACGGCATCAGCGTGTCGGGCAAGTACATCATCAACCCGACCAACGACATTCGCTACATGGTTACCGCGGGCAGCGGCATCGGTCGGTACCTCGGCCTCGCGGCCAGCAACGATGCGGTACTCGACACATCTGCCGATCTGGAAAACATCGGCGTCGTCGCCGGCTTCGCCGCGTGGCGGCATGTGTTCAATCCGAAACTGCGCAGCAGCTTCTTCTACTCCGCTGCCAGCTACGACAACGACACCGACTACACCGGCCTTGGCATCACCAAGACCCTGCAGTCCTGGCACGCCGCGATCATCTATTCCCCCTTGCCCAAGCTTGATGTCGGCGCCGAACTCATCGTCGGCAACCGCG
>Ga0155472_103_pt1 | contig 18209 bp, 18 predicted proteins | sample RifCSPhighO2_12_FD_107130 | JGI IMG/M metagenome (GOLD analysis project Ga0155472, IMG submission 107130) | Gammaproteobacteria bacterium RIFCSPHIGHO2_12_FULL_63_22
AGTTGCAGGACAGCAGCATCCGCCCCGAAGTGGTGACGCTCTACAACAAGCGCGTGCAGGCGGCGCTGGCCGACTACTTCGCGTGGCTGGACAACCCTCGGGGCTTTTCCTCCATCGGCGGCGACGGGCTGCGCAAGGACAAGCGCCATGCCGCCTCCGACAAGGAGATCGCCCGGGAGCAGAAGGCGCTGGAGGAGATCACCCTGGCCGCCAGCGAGTGGCCCGCGGACCTGGTCGCCGTGCCCCTGCGCGAGGACCGCATCGTCTACGTGCAGAACCTGCCGCTGGACCTGACCGCGCGCGAGGCGCGGAAGATTTCGCGGGTGATCCTGGCGCTGGCCCAGGATGCGGACGCGCCGGCGGCCGATGAAGACTAGTCCCGCGCTACTGGTCGCGCCGATGGCGGTCTTCGGACTGTCCGGCGTCGCACTCACCATCTACTTCCTGTTGTCGGACCGGTCTGGTCCCTTCCACGACAACCTGGTGCCGGAGCTGATCGGCTTCTGCATCGAGGGATTCTTTTTGGTCGGCCTGCTGTCGCTGATCCAGGAATCGCGCGAGCGCGCCCGCCGCCGCGAGCTGTGGCTGAGCCTGCGCGGTTCCCTGCGCGGCATCCTGTCGAACCTGGACATCGCATTCCTGGCCCCCAATGCCGAGCCCACCCGGACCCGCGTGCTGGAACAGGACGTGGACAGCGTCGCCCGCTTCATGCGCGAGCTGGAGGAAAGCCGCATGAGCCTGCGCAGCATGACCTCGCTCAAGCGCGAGAGCGTGGAGGCCCTGGCGCTGGTGCGCGACATGATCCCGGTAGCCGCGCAGCTCAGTGCCAGCCACATGCGCTGGTGGATCGCCATTGTCGATTCGATGCGGCAGCTGTCGCGGGCGCAGACCCGCGAGGCCGTGGAGCAGAGCGTGTACCTGCTGCTGGAGAACATGGGCGAGTTCGACCGCCTGTCCTATTAGCCACGTCCGGGCCGCGGTTCGGATGCCGCAAGGTCGGGAGTTCTAGCCGCCGGCAGGCGCCGACAGGCGCTGCGGTGCATGGTTGTTCTGCACTTCGCGCATCGGGCCAATCACCGAGGCCGGCATCTTGGCCGCCTGCATATGCGCCACCAGGCCCGCCGCCAGGGCCGAGATCATCTCGCTGCTCGCCGTTGCGCCATTGCCGCCGGCATCGCCAGCCTTGCGCAGCGAAAGCTTGGCATTCCTGACGGACTTGCCCGTGCCGCGCGTGTACAGGTCGAGCAGGCTAAGGGCCGGAGCGGCACCATCATCCGAGGCCAGGATCAGGCGCGAGAGCTCGCCCGACAGGCAGCCTTCCGGATCGCGCTGGTCCTGGCAGCTGCTGCGGGCGCGCGCAGCCGCCTCGCGTACTTTCTGCACCGCCGGCAGCAGCAGGGCCACCGGCTGCGGCTGCGAGGACTTCAACTCGAGCAAGGCCTGCTCGGTCATGGCGCACTCACCCTTGATGTCGCCCAGCTTCATGTAGGCCGGCATGGCTGAGGCGACCGTGCAAACGGCCATCGACAGGGAAAGCAAGATCGCGTGTGGGGCTGCGAAACGTTTCATCATCGACTCCTGCCACCTGGGGAGCCTGCACGTTAACGCGATTTCGGACACGCTGGAAGCCTCGGCTTGGGGCAAATGGCAGCGCCATGCCGATATCCCACCGCTGGTCATCCTATTCACCGCGGGGCTACTCTGACCCTTCCGCTCCACACGAGGTGATGCATGGATACTCCGCAAGTCTCCGCTTCCGAGCCCTACGACCTGGTGCTGGAAGTGATGGCCGAGGGCGGCTCTTTGCGCCTGTTGGCGACCCGAACCGTCACTCCGGTGTACGCCGCATTCCTCAATGGCCAGACCCTGGCCTACGTTGACGACGTTCCGATGGCCCATCGACGAAGCCAGTGGGGCAGCTGGCCGCTTGCGCTGAAGGCGCTCGATCGCCATCCATGGCGCACGCTGCGTCCGGTGTTCGTCGAATCGCACCATGCAAGCCGGATTTGGCCGCTACTTGAATCGAGCTGGCAGCTGCTTGATCAAGATCGCCGTGGGCAATGGGCCGAGTTGTGTGGGCAGAGTGCCGACCAGCCTGACTTCGACACGGGCCCGCTGAAGTGTGGTGATCGCGTTGTCCATCCCGGCCTACCTGAGTGGGGCGTGGGATCGGTACTGGAGGACAGTGACGGAACCCATGTGCATGCCTTCTTCGAGATTGGCGGCGAACGCAGCTTGTCCCTGCAATATGCCAAGCTGCGCCGCGTGGCGGGCGAGCAAGCGCAAAGCCTGGTCCTGGATAACCTGAAGATGGACAAGGGCAAGCCCAGTAAAACGCAATGATCTTCTCGCACGAGAGGATGGCATTGCGCGGTGCCGGATTTCCTTAGCGACCCGCAACCCTCACGACGCTAACCTGCAGTCGAACCCGCAATGCGCTACGCACCGCATCAAAGATCGCGGCCAGGTTGTCCATCGTCGGGTTCCCGCCGGCGGACAACATTCGGTGCAGGCTCTTGCCATTCTTGTCGGTCTGGCGCGCCAGGGATTCAAAACCCACGGTCGCATTGACCAGGTCGCGGAGAATCAAGCGCGCCGTCTCCGGCTCGCCATTGAGGAACAGGGTCGCCGCCTCGTCGAGTAACGCCTTGGCGAAGGCAGGTTCGCGCTGGGCGCGTTCCACCATCGTCAACTTGAAGTCGCGCGTGAGTGCCATGCTTCACTTCCGGTCCAACGAGAAGTTCACATAGTAACGTATGTGTTACCTTAACAGTCAAGCTATTGACACTGGTTCACTAGCGTGATGAAGTACTTGCACTCCTCCCTTACCGCGTCGTTAAGTCGGCCTTGGTTCGGGACGAAAAAACCGCCCGCAAGGCGGTTTTTTCATGTCTGCGGCAGTCAGGGGTCGTCCAGTGGAGTCCAAACCTAGAAGGACTGCCGTCTACATTGACGGCTACAACCTGTACTACGGGCGTCTTCGTCACACTGCGCACAAATGGCTCGATGTGGTTTCACTATTCGAAGGCATCCTGCGGGTTCAGGATCCCGCCGCGACTCTCGATGCCGTCAAGTTGTTTAGTGCACCTGCACTCGCCAAGTTTGCGGCACATGGCCACGAATCCATGAAAGCCCAGCAGAGCTATCACCGAGCGCTGTCGATTCTGCACCCAGAGAGGTTTTCGCTTGTCTATGGGTCACATACGTTCGAAGTGGATGGGACGACTCTCCCCGTGTACGTCGCAGGACAGCCGTTCGATCGTTCGGTGAAATGCAAGGTCTGGAAGCTTGAAGAAAAGAAAACGGACGTAAACCTTGCAATCGCTATTTATAGGGATGTCGTGCAAGGTCGGTTCGAACAAATTGTGATTTGCTCCAACGACAGTGACATCGAGCCCGTGCTTCAAGCAGTTCGAGAGGACTTCCCCAACGTTGTCCTTGGCCTGGTTACTCCGGGCGCCCCGGCGGCCGAAGACGGCAGTGGCTTCCGGGCGATCAGCAAGTCTCTGGCGCGCCACGTGGACTGGGCGCGTAAATACATTCTCGATGACGAGCTGGTCGCAGCTCAATTGCCATTGCGTGTGGCAACACGAAAGCGGCCCATCGAGAAGCCATCACACTGGTGAATCTCGAATAGTGCACGCGTCGCGCTTTCGCGACCCGACACCACCTATTACTTCTGGCGCATGCCACGCTTCAACGCAAGCGTAATATCAAATCAAGCTGGCGTGCGCGGTGCGGTCGTACCCCCCCTCCGATCCCAGCTGATCTTGGTGCAACGCCGAGGTGCTTTCCATGAATAACTCTCCCCAGAAAAAAAGGCTAGGGCATCCGTGTGTTCTTGGCGCGGCGATGTTGGCCGCGTTGGTCCTGTCGGGTTCGGCCGTGGCGCAGGCCCCGGACCCGGACGCTCCGTACATCCTTTACCTGCATTCCGACGCATCCCGTGTCGATCACGAAGCCATGGCTCGGCTCTTCATCGACCAGGGACACGACGTCACTACCTTCTGGCTCGACAGGGACGATCCGGTCGCTTCATCGCGGGCGGTATCGCGCCGGGTGAAGCAACTCATCCGCGATGGCGTATCGCCCGATCGCATCAACGTGATCGGCAGCGGCCCGACCTCCACCGTCGCGGCGCTCACCTCCGGTGGCGTGGCCAACATGCGCGTCAACTATGTGTTGTTGGGCCAATGCGATCCGGCCATCCGGCAGCAATTTCACTTCACGATGTCTGGCCGTGTCATCGGCATCTACGATGAGGCGGACGACAGTTCATTGACCTGTCGCGCGCTGTGGAACGGATCGCCCCGCGTTTCCGATCGCAAACAACTGGTCACCAGCACCGGCCTGGGCGAGAGCCTGTTCGACCGCCCGCATGAGGCGTGGACGAATCCGGTAATGGCCTGGGTGCTGCCCGGTGGCGTTAACGTCGGCGAGATTCGCGTGTCGAAATCGCAGCGTCAATTGCGTAGCAAGGGCTCGCTGGCGGTGGTGGACCTGCGCGGCAAGTAATCGCTAGCGCACGCCCTTGTAACGACTATACCCACCCAACTCCCGCTCCCTCGGCGCCAACACCAGCGCCGTCTCCAGCACCTTGTCGGTGTGTCGCTCGAAGGCCAGCAATTTGTTGCTCTCCATCGTGCGGAAGTCGCCAATCCGCAGCGCGCGGTTGCTGTTGTGCAAGGCAATCAGACTGCGCATCCACTTCAGTTCGGGATTGTCATCCTTCACCAGGTCCCAGCGCATCGGCCCGCGGTTCTGCGGATCGGGCCAGCCGACCATGCCCACTTCGGCGCCGTAGTAAACATTCGGTGCGCCCGGCAGGGTGAACTGCAGCACTTGCGCCAGGCGTCGTTGCGCCGGGTCCGGAATCTGCGTGGCGATGCGCAGGATGTCGTGGTTGTCTATCACTATCCACGACTTCAGCATGCCCTCGATGCCGGCATCGGTGGTGATGCGATCGATCATGCGCGTGGCGCGAGCCGGTTCGATCTGGCCGTTGATGGCGCCCAGCAAGACATGGCGCAGGTTGAAGCCCATCACCGCGTCCATCGCCTGCAACCACTCGCCGGGGTAGTTGGCGATCTCGCCAACGATCAACGATCCGGGCTTCTCGGCGTGCGCTGCGTCGGTCAGGGCGCGCAGCTTCTTCGGGCCGAGCTCGAACGCGGTATCGAGCCGCCAACCGTCCGCGCCCTGGCGCAGCCAGCCGCGCACGACGGAATCGCGGTCGCGCCACTTGCTCTGCGGATCCGCAAAGCCTCCTTGAAGCGCGGCGCGTTGCGGCCCATGTGGTTGAACACGCCATCCATCACCAGCTTCATGCCGGCAGCGTGCACACCGTCGGCCAGCGCGCGGAAGTCGGCATGCGTGCCGTACTCGGGCGAAATTTCCCGATAATCGAAGGCGTCGTATTTGTGGTTGGTATAGGCCAGGTGGATGGGATTCAAATACAGCACGTCCGCGCCCAGCGACCGGATGTAGCCGACCTTGGTCGCGGCGCTGCGCAGGTCGCCACCCCAGAACTCGAGCTCGGCGCTGTTGAGCTTCTCGGCCTCAAGATAAGTGCCCGGCAGCGGCACGTCGGCCCAGTCATGCAGCACCTTGGGCGCCGGATACAGCGCGCGCTTGGCCTCGAAATCGGCCGTCGGCACGTAGCGGCGATCGCGCGGAGCGCGCGGCGTGTGTGCCAAGGGTTTGGATGCGACATCGTCTGTCCTCCGGCTTGGTCGGCGCTTGCCACTCTAGATCATCAGCGAAGAAGCAGCCCTGGCGGGTCAATCGCACCGTCCTGAATTCTGCTCGGCAGGGTCCCCCTCTAGCGATAAGTTGCCTTGTAATGCCCCATGAGCTCTGATAAAGTCGCACTTTAATGCAATAAATAGACACAGAACCTTGCACTACAGTGCGACATAATCTAGGCGGGAGGTTTCCAATGGCGTCGCTCAAGAACACGAAACCGGGAAGGGACCGTGCCCTGGCCAGGCTGCGCCTGGATGCGCGATTGGAACCGCTGCGACCAAATCTTGGCGCGATGACCGTCCCGCGCGGAGGCTGGCTGCGTTCGATTCGCAATGCGCTGGGAATGAGCCTTGACGATGTAGCGGACAGATTGGACGTTACCCGCAGCACGGCATCAAGAGTCGAGGCATCCGAACAACGCGGAACGATTCAACTCGACACACTGCGGCGGGCGGCGGAAGCCTTAAACTGCGAGCTGGTCTACGCACTTGTTCCGAAGCTGCCACTGGAAAGCGCGGTGGAGCAGGAGAGAGCCAGGCTTGCCCGTCAGCTCAATGCCAAAGTGCAGACCCACATGTCGCTGGAGGGCCAGGACACGCATGACACAAGCCTGGACGCGTGGCGGCTGGATCGCGCTACCACCTCCATCTCCGACCGACAGCTATGGAAGAAGGCAAAATGAAATCTGGCTTCGTCATGGGAATCACCGCGCCCCAAGACGAAGGGCAGACGCCTTTGGATCCGGACGAAGCACGAGGGTTGCTGCCGACCTGGATCGCCACCCGCGCCGACTTGAACGTAGCCGAGGAAGAAAATATTGCGGCGGGAATTGCCTGGGGCGGTCGCGCCATTCGACGGCAACCCGTCCTCACTCAGGAATTCTTGCGCCTGTTGCACAGGCAAATGTTTGGCCATGTGTGGGAATGGGCGGGAAAATATCGGAATTCGGAGAGGAATATTGGTGTGCCGCCGCATTCTATTTCCACCGAGATCAAGAACCTTCTCGAAGACGCAATCGCCTGGGATGAACATCACACCTATCCCATGGATGAGCGCGCCGTACGGCTTCATCATCGGCTGACGTTCGTGCATCCGTTTCCCAACGGCAATGGTCGTTGCTCACGCGTGATAGCCGACCTGTACCTGGACCAGCGTGGCGCAACGCAGTTCTCATGGGGTGCAGGGTTGCCGGGCGACACGCAACGACGTGCGTACCTGGACGCCATTCGAGCAGCAGACGCACAGGACTACCGACCCTTGCTGGAGTTTGTGCGAGGCTGACTACGCAATCGAGTGAATGGAGTTCACAGAAGATGTTTCGTAAGCAACCAGGAATCGAACAACGACAAGCGGCGTGCCTGCTACTCTTCCTCGCCTGTCTGCTGCCCGAAGCCGCAAGCGCAAAACAACTCTGGCTGATCGGCGGCGGCGAGCCGGTCTGTTCCAGCGTCGAGCCGGAATTCTGCGTACCGGAAAAGTTGGCGGAAGCCGAGCGCTATTTCAGCGAACGCCAGGCCTTGCGCGAAAAACAATTCCGCTACTCGACAGTGGCGCGGCATCGGCTTGCGTCCATCAAGGATTGGGCGGGCGATGCCGCGCGCACGCAGACGGCGATGGAAAGGATCGACGCCATCGGCGCGCCGCTCGGCGACAAGACGCTCGGCGCGCGCGACTGGCACGCCTTGCTCGAGCCGCTGGGCCTGGGCAACGAGCCGCTCGGCCTGGTGGACGACATCTTCCAGGTGCAGGCCCTGCGTCGCGATGGCAGCACGCAGGAAGCCCTGGTGTACCTGGACGGCAGCCCGGCTTACGTGCAGGCGATCTTCCGCGACTTCGTGGCGTCGGCCGCCGCGGGCGCGCAGCGTGGCGCGAAACCCTCGGCGCCCGGCAAGCCCGCCAAGCCGCGCTTAGTGATACTTACCGCTTCGTCCAACGACGCGTTCGAATACGCCAGCTACTACCTGTCGCTATTCGAGGCCGCGGGCGCGGACGCATTCTGGCTGCCGTTGGAGCCCGCGCTGATTCGCGCGAAGGACTGCAGCCAGCTCGACGCCCTGCGCTTCGAATGGAACGGCGTGCACTCGCGCAGCGCGAATTATCCGGAACTGGCGAAAGTACAGCGCGACTACTGCCTGCATCCGGAACGCATGCAGCAACGGGTGGACAGCGCCGATGCCTTCTTCATCAACGGTGGCGACCAGTCGCTGACCTTGCGCAGCCTGCAGTTGGAGCCCGGCAAGTTCACGCCGCTGGCGCAGCGCTTGCTGGACCGCGTCGAGGCCGGCATTCCCCTGGGCGGCAGCAGTGCCGGCACCGCAGTGCAATCGGGCAATCGCGCGGGCAGCATCCCGATGTTCAGTGGCGGCCAGAGCGCGCATGCCTTGCGCCATGGCGCGCTGCCCGTGGAAGCCAACACGGTGCTATGCGCGGTGAATGGCAATTGCACCATGCACGGCGACGAAGACCAGCTGACCTACCGCGCGGAAGGCGGCCTGCGCGTGTTTTCCATCGGCGTGGCCGACACCCATTTCCACGAGCGCGAACGCGAAGGCCGTTTGCTGCGCCTATTGCTGGACACGAAATCACGCTTCGGTTTCGGCGTGGACGAAGCCACCGTGCTGAAGGCCGACATCGACGAGCACGACAATGCCACGCTGCAGGTGATGGGCCATGGCGGCGTGTGGATCGTGGATACCGCAGGCGCCAATACCAGCAAAGACAGCAAGCAGTGGAGCGCGAAGGGCTTTCGCGCAACGCGATTGCTGGCGGGTGACAGCGCGCGTTTGCATGACGGCGTGCTGACGGTGACGCTGGCCTGCGATGGACCCGCCGAGACCGCTGCCGACAAGATTGCGACTGCCGACTACGCCAACAGCGACGGCGCCCAATGGACCGGCACCGACGGCGCGTTGCCGGCCCGCGCCTGCCAGCGCGCGGATGGCCGTTGGCGCTACGACCAGCTACCGCTGAAGGTCACTCAACAACTGCAGTAGCCCGCATCAAAACCGTTCGCCGGGCTCGTTGTAATACACGATGTCCGGAAACGGATGTCCGCTGCCACTTTGGCATTGCAGCATGTACGGGCGGACGGCCGCCGTGTTCTGGCCGTTGCTCTCAACCTGTAGCCAGTATCGTGAGTTGCGTCCGCCGTTGTAGTCGGGCTTGTCGCCCAGGTACACCTCGCCGAATCCGGTCGATCCGGCGCCGCCGGCGATGACCTCGAAGCCACTGGGTGCCACGAAATTGCGGCGAACCATGCGCATTTCCAGCCCATGCGCCGGCATCAACCGAAGATGCGTCGTCACGTCGAGCAATTCGCATTGCGCATTATCGGGATGGCGCAGCATGAAAGCGTGGTCGTTGTGGAAGGCGCCGGCGGGGATGGAAAACGCGCGGCTAATGGCTTGTCCTTCTGTCCGGTAGGCGTCGCCTGACGCACGAGTCACCCGCCTTACGTGGTCGTCGTGCGCGGCCACGTCGGACGGCGACGTCGTGTGGTCCCACTCTTGTTTGGCGATGCGGAAGTCGGCGCCAAAGCTGGTGTTGTCCTGCACCGTGCAAAAGGCCATGTAAGGCGCCGAGGGATTTTCTGCGGCCCAGTTGAACCGGATGCGCGCATCATCCAGGTCGCCTGCCGGTACGCCGCCCGCGCCGAAGATGTCGAGCATGCGGAAGATCTTGCCGGGCACCAGGTTGATGACGCCTTCGCCGATCAACACATTGCCGCTGTTATATATGAAGTAATGAAACGTGGTGTTGGTCGAGCTGGTCGGATCGTTTATCCGATTGAGGTTGGCCAGGAAGCAATTGGTCTGGTAGGCCGGCGACGAGGGCGTGGCGGCAAGCCGGCGCAGTCCGGTTACCACGCTCCAGGCCATGGTAAAGGTGTGCGCGGGAAACGCCTCGATGCTGAATCCGCTGCCGGCCATATTGCTGACCCGGGAATAGGCGGCGTATGGGTGGGTTTGAGGATCGATTTCTGCCGTGTGCAGGTAACCGAAGGTCGAACCCAGGGCCAGGCCCGGGCAAAGTTCGCGCAGGCTCGTGAAGACTTTTTGCCCGCTGGAGGGAATGACGAAGTTGGGGCACGGCACGGGTGCATTTTGCGGCGCGCCATTGCCCGGATAGAACGTGGCGGCGACCGTTACCGGGTCAGCGGTGGCCACCGACACGGTGGGAATGCGAAACGTGAAGCGCTGCGCGAAGGTGCTCGAGTCGACCACGACGGGAAAAATTTGTACGCCGTGGTAGCCGTCCGTGGACTGGCCGCGCGCGGAACGGGAGACGAGGATCAGGCACACGGCGACGATCGCCAGCGCCAGCTTCAACCGGGTCGAGGTCGCCACGTCGCGCTCCACGGGCCGCACGGGGGGCGCCCTGGTTTCTACTGCAACGCAGAAGTTGCGTAGGCTCGGCCAGCGCAAGCATGTCCGGAGTCAAGGCAGTTTCGCGTTTGCGCAGCGCAATTTTGAACGACGACGGGATTTTGCCCCAAGCGTGAAGGTTGCGTTAGCCCCGTGTGAAGGCCTCTCAGCCTTGTTGACGCACGCTCGTTCAGGCTGCAGCATCGGACTCAGCGCAGTGCATTGGGGCGTTCTGCGTACCATCACTCTCAGGGGATCGTTGATGAAACCAGTACTCCTTATGGCGGCGTTTGCCAGCTTCGCTTTTGCCGCGAGTCCGACTGCCGATGCAGCCACCGTCACCAAGCAGCTGCAGGTAACTGCAGAAATCGAGCCATTCTGCGCCATCAATGTTTTCGACCTGGAATTCGGCCTGTACACCACGGCCAACATCAACGGTGGCGTTGACTTGGATTCCATCGGATCCATCTACGTCATTTGTCCTGACGCGGTTGCCTTTACGATCGCCCTGGATGGAGGCCTGAACTCCCAGATGAATGAGTTTGCCTGCGATCCGGGCGCGCCGGTTCCCCCACGGGGCATGGTCAGCACGACCCCACCGAATTCTGGCAACTTGGGTTACGAGCTGTATTCCGATGAAGCGCGGACGATTGGCTGGGGCTGCTCCCCGGAGACCGACGTGGCCGGCATTGGAAATGGCGTCAGCTTCGATCTCTTCCCCGTTTATGGGCGAATCCCCGCCGGCGCAGTCACCTTGGCCGACACCTATTCCGACACCGTCACGGTGACTGTCACGTTCTGAGTGGGTTCCAACCAAGGTAGGACAAGATGCCACCACTCAGCTTTGGCGGCGCAGCGCTGTGCGCCTGTGTCGCGATGGCCGCTGGCAATGCGGCGGCCTCGGGCTTCGACATCAGCCCGACCCGCGCGTTGCTCAGTCCAACGTCCAAGGTACAGACGCTGCGCCTTCGCAATCCCGGCGACATTGCCGTCGGCTTCGAGGTCACCATCAAGCGCTGGCAGATGGACGCCGGCGGCGAGTGGAAACTGCTCGACCTGAGCGGGCCCAGTGATCTGGTGGTGCACCCGCTGTCCTTCCAGGTGGAGCCAGGCAAGACACAGCTGTTGCGCGTGGGCCTGGCCCGTACGCCAACAGGCAACGAGCAAGCCTATCGCTTGCTGGTGCGTCAGTTGCCGTCGAAAAAAGTGGCGGGCGCGACGTCGAGAATTGGCGTGCTGACCCAGCTCAGCCTGCCGATATTCATTTCGGATGGCAGCGCAAAACCGCAGCCTTCGCTAGCGGTCGGCGCCATCGAAAACGGCCGCTGGCGATACGTCCTGCGCAGCGGTGACAACGGCCATCTGGACCCGGCAAAAGTCAGCCTGCGATTGTTCGATGCCGGCGACCAGCTGCTGTCCACCCAGGCCCTGATGCACGACTACGTATTGGCGGGTGCAAGCCTGCCCGTGGAAGCCAAGCTGGATCCGAAGGCTTGCCGCAACGCAGTCCGATTCGAAATCGTGGCCGCGTCACCCCTGGCGTCGCACAAAGGTGCGCTGCCGCCGGGGCCGCGGTCTTGCGCCCCCTGACTGGCCGCCGGCTGGCCCTGCTGTCGGCATTCGCAGCCGCGCCGGCGTGGGCCGGCGACGATGCGCTTCGCTATTACGATGTCTGCTTGAATGGCCGTTGCACTGAGTCCGTTGCGGTGCTGGCCGTGGCGCCCGGCCAGTGGCTGGTGGAGGCACAGGCGCTCGCCGGCGCCGGCATCGATACGCGGGATTGGCCGGGACAGCAGCGCGAAGGCCTGCGCTACATCGATCTGCTCGCGCGTTTTCCCGCTGCAACGCTGACTGTCGATGAAGCGACGCAGTCGCTTGCCTTCACGCTGCCTGGCAACGCCTGGTCCGAGCGTAGTTACAGCAGCGCCCGCGTACCATCGCGCCCGCAGGTGCCGGTGTCGACGATCCCCAGCGTATTCCTCAACTACAGCTTTTATGCGACCAGCAATGACAGTCGCAGCGCCTATTTCGATGCAGGCTGGGTGCGCGGTGCCTGGCTGTTGCGCAGCAGTTTCGATTTCGTGTCCGGCCGCCTCGGCCGGCGCCAGACTTCGCTGGAATTCGACCAGCCCGACCGGCAGCGGCGCTGGGTGTTGGGCGACCAGGCCCTCGCCGCACTCGACCCGTTTGGCGCAGGTGGCCGGGTGGCGGGCCTGGGTGTGTTTCGCGCCTACGAGTTGACGCCGGGCTTCGTTACTTTTCCCGGTGCCGACATTCGTGGCGTGATGCAGGCGCCCGGTAGCGTGGACGTTTATTCCAACGGCATGCTGGTGACGCGCCAGCAGCTCGAGGCGGGGCCGTTCAACCTGCAGGACCTGGTGCTGGCGCAAGGCAGCAACGACTTGCGTATCGTCGTGCATGACCCATTCGCCGGCACTTACGAGTTGTCGGGCGACTACTACGGCAGCGCGAGGCTGCTGCGCCAAGGCTTGCACGAGTTCGACGACCGCATTGGCTGGGTCAGGCAGCCTGGCCGTGACAGCGAATACCGGCCGGGTCCGCCGCTGCTGTCCTTGAACCACCGCTATGGTTTCAGCGATGTGCTCACTGCAGGCATTCGATACGAGCAAATTGGTGGACGACGCAACGTGGGCGTGTCCGTAAACCTGCGGCCGGGCGTAGGAAGTTTGCAGGCGGCGCTTGCGCATTCGCGCGACGACGACGGGCAAGTGGGCACGGCGTGGCGCGCGGACTACAGCTACCAGGGCCGGCGAATGGGCTTTGGGATGGGCATGCATCGGCGCGCTGCCGGTTACCAGTCCGTATTGCAACTCTCCGACGCGTTTTCCTTTGCGAGCCTGCGACGCGAGCGCTACGCGCAAGCCTCTTTCGCGCTGGGCCGGCGCGTGTCGGTGGGTAGCCGATTCATCGAGCAGGACTATAGCGACGGCAGCTTGCGCCGCAGCCTGGGCTTGAACCTGGGCTGGCGGCTCGGCCGCTTGCGCGCCTCGCTGGGCCTGACCCGTCGCCGCGGCGACGTGACCGAGGGTGACGAAATATTCCTCGCCCTGAACCTGCCGCTGGGTCGCGATAGTTTCAGCCTGGGCGCGAGTCGCCGCGATGGCGGCAACCAGGCTCGATTCGCCGTGCAACGATCGGCACCGATCGACAGCGGCTGGGGCTATCGGCTGGACGTGGACCAGGGCGACGAGGGTGATTCGATTCGGGTCGGCGTGGACCACGCCAGTCGGATCGGCCGCAGCTATTTCACCGCCAGCCAGTTCGGCGGCCAGTCGTATGCCGACCTGCGCTTCGCCGGCGGCGTGCTTTGGGCGCAGGGGCAGGTCTTCGTTTCACAACCGGGCGCGTCAGCTTATGCGCTGGTGCGCACATCCGGTATGGCTGGCGTGCCCGTGCTGCGCGAAAACGCGCGCGTCGGCGTGACGGGCGAAGACGGCGCCGTCCTGGTGCCGGGCATGCAGCCCTACCAGTCCAACCTGATCGGCATAGATGCCAGCAAGCTCGATGCCGACGTGCGCCTGGACGAGGACAAGGCCTACGTCAGCATGCCGCGCTACGGCGTCGGCCTGGTGGACTTCCAGGTGAAGACCTTGCGCGCGGTGCAAGCCTTCCTCGCTACCGTACGTGACGGCGAGCGACAACGCCTGGGCTATGGCGAGGCGCTCGTTGGCATGGGTGACAACGCGCGCAGCGCGGCCATCGGCCGCGACGGGCAGGTATATTTCGATGACCTCGCGCCGGGCGTGCATGTGTTGCAGGCCAGCAGCGAAGGCGCCAGCTTCACTTGCGAGTTGACCGTTCCATCCGCAGGACCGATGGCCTGGCTGGGAGAGATAATGTGCGTGCCCAAGTAATCCGCGCTATTGCCGCCTGCCTGTTGCTGGCGCCCGCTGCGGCCAACGCCGACGGTTGCGCCATTGAAGGCGGGCAGATCGCCTTTGGTCGTCTCGAGCCGATGGCGCAGGGCGAGCATCAAGCCATCGGGATGATTACCTTGCGCTGCGACGGCGCCGAAGGCAGCGTGGTGCGCATCGGCCTGGGCGCGGGTAATTCGATGCGCCCCGAACAACGCGAAATGCGCGACGGCGAACATCGCATCCGCTACAACCTGTACCTCGACCCGGCGCGCGAGCGCGTATTCGGCGACGACACCCACGCGGGAAGCGCACTGACCCTGGTGCTGTCGCGCGCCGGTGCGCCGTTGGACATCCCCGTGTATGGCGCCATCGCCGGCGGCCAGCGCCTTCGGCCGGGCACGTATTCCGACCAGATAACCATCACCGTCGATTTCTAGCCGTGCGGGGCGTAAGGTTGGCCTGCCACCTGGGAGGGAACCTCATGAGCACTCGTAACGAAGCTACCGCTGGAGTCGCGCTGCTGGGTCTTGCGCTGTGCGTCGCCATCGGCGCGGCAGCCGCCGCGGAGAACGATCCGGGCATCAGCGTCACCACCCATGTCGACAAGATTTCGGTCAAGCAGTCCGGCGCAACGCCGATGATCACGGTTACCGCCCAGGGCAACCAGTACGACACGGTGGCGGCCGACAAATTCTCGATGCACTACGACGCTTCGGTAACGTGCAAGGGCTTGTGGGACATCCATTATTTCGAAGTGGCGCTCAGCAACTCGCAGTCCTGGTACGACGTGAAGGGTGACAACTTCCAGCACAAGGCGATTGGCAGCTACACCGACCTGCTCGACAGCTGGGGCGTGGACAGCGGCAAGAAAAGCCGCGCCGTCGGCGGCCGCACATTGATCGGCCCGATGAAATCGCAACTTCGTGATGCGGCCATCAACGCCTGCAATGCCGAAGTAAAGTCATCGGCGGACAAGAACGGCATCAGCGTGCTGAAGGCCATGGCCACCGCGCGGCAACTGCCGCTGCCCAAGACCGGCTGGGTGCGCGACAACCTGCAATTGCAGGCTTGGACCTCCTGCGGCATGCCGCAGGACCAGATTACCTGGCTGTCGGTGTTCGACGGCCCGCCCGACATCACGGTGCGCTGCGAGGCGCGGCCGTACTCGGAAGGCGTGGACACCGGCAACATGCCCGGCCAGTTGTCCAGCAAGTTCCAGGTAACGCAGTTGACGCTATCGGCCAACCCCACGCAGTACCAGGGATCGTGCCCGAAAGAGGTCGTGCTCACCGGCACCATAACGGCCAACAAGGCCGGCTCGGTCGACTACCAATGGAAGAGCGGCAACACGATTTCCGCGCCGTCCACGCTGACCTTCAGCAAGGCTGAAAGCCGCCAGGTCACGCGCAAGATCGACGTCGATCATTCCTGGGCGCGCACGATGACGCTGGTGACCGACGGGCCGGGCGAGCGGGTGTCCAACGCCGTGGACGTGAATATTTCCTGCGTGGTGGGCGGTGGGCCGGGCAACCTGGCGCCGCGGCCGAAGCCGCCGATTCCGCCCGTCGGGCCGCTGCCACCACCGCCCCAGCCACAGGCCAAGCCCGACCTGGTGCCGGGCGCCACGCTGCACGTCGGCAACAATTCGGCACAGTGGGGCCACACGCTTACCGTCAACGCCAGCAAGTCGAACCTGCCGAAGCAGGGCAATGCCTGCGGCCTGGCCTTCAACTACGACCTGCGCAATGTTGGCGCGGGCAATGCCGGCGCGTTCAAGAGCCGACTGGCTGTCAGCGGCAACCCCGCGCACCAGGGCAATGTCGTGTCGCTGGCGGCAGGCGCCACGCGCAATATCGCCGGCGTCTTGTTCCTGCCCAATGGCGACTACCAGGTCGGTGTGTTCGTGGACCACCAGATGCAGGTGGGCGAATCGAACGAGGGCAACAACACGGCGCCGATCACGCTGAAGGTGCGCAACTGCCAGCCTTGAGCGCCTGACCCGCACCATTGTTGTTCAGGTGCGGGTCGGAACCGGGTGCGGGGCGTCCCTTAAACTGGGCAGATGCCCCGCGCACCGCTGCCATGGGTCCTGCTGCCTTTTCTTGCATTGCCATCGCTGGCCCATGCCGCAGACCTGCAACCCCTGCAACTGACCGGGCTCGATCCCGAGCTGGCGGCGAACGTGCGTGCCCACCTGTCGCTGGAAAGCATGTCGGCTGCGCAGCGCACGCGGGTCAGCGAAACGCGTTTGTCCTACCTGGTGCGCGCCGCGCCCGATGAAGTGCGGCAGGGGCTGGAGCCTTTCGGTTATTACGATGCGGTCGTCACGCCCGAGGTCATCCGTGACGGCGACAAGGTAACGGTGCGCCTGGCCGTGGTGCCGGGCGAGCCGGTGCGCGTGCGCGCGCTGGATGTCGGCGTGTCCGCGCCGGGCGTGGATGATGAGCTGGTGGTGCAGCGACTGGTGAACTTCAGTCCGCGCGTCGGCGAAATATTCCACTCGGGCCTGTACGAGGTCAACAAGGCAGGCATTGCCCGCGCCCTGGGCGAGCATGGTTATTTCGATGCCGAACTGCGCACCCACCGCGTCAATGTTACCCGCGCCGACCACGCCGCAGACATCGCGCTGTCCTGGGACAGCGGCGAGCGTTATCGCCTGGGCGCCGTCACCTTCGAAGGCCAGCAGCTGCGCGCCGGCGTGCTCGATCCGCTGGTGCCATGGCAATCCGGCGAACCGTTCGACCAACTGCGCCTGCTGGAATTGCAGCAGTCACTGGTGGATACCGATTTTTTCAGCGGCATCAACCTGCAGCCGGAACCGGAAAAGGCAATCGACCATGTCGTGCCGGTGACGGTGACGCTGGTGCCGGCCAAGCGCAGCGTCTACAACCTGGGCCTGCGTTATGGCACGGACAGCGGTGCGGGTATCAATGCGCGACTGGAGCGGCGCTGGTTGAACGACCGTGGCCACAAGCTGCTGCTCGACCTCAACATCGCGCAGTTCAAGAGCAACTTCACCGCGCAATACAAGATCCCCGCCTTCCGCTGGCTGGATGGATGGCTGACCTATTCGGCCAGCCTGCGCGAAGAAGAGATCGTCGACCTGAAAACACAGACAGTGGACGTAGCGGTGAACCGCAGCGGACGCTGGCGCGGCTGGAACCTGCTGGCCGGGCTGAATTACAAGCGCGAGCGCGCTGATTCCTTCATCAACGACCAGCACGACTATTACACGGTGGTGTTTCCGTCGGTGTGGGGCCAGTGGAAGACCGGCGACGACGTGAACACGCCGCGTCGCGCGCTCGGCCTCACCGTGGAGGCGCGCGCGGGCAGCGCGTCGCTGGGGTCGGACGTGGATTTTTTGCAGATGCGCGCGGAGGGCCGCTGGATTCGTGGCCTCGGCATCGACAACCGCCTGCTGTTGCGCGGCGAGCTGGGCACGACGGTGGTGGATGATTTCACCCGCCTGCCGCCGTCGCTGCGCTTCTATGCCGGTGGCGACCACAGCGTGCGTGGTTACGGCTACAAGGAAATCGGCACGGTCGATGGCGAGTTGTTCGGCGGCAAGCACCTGGTGGTGGCCAGCGCGGAATTCGAGCACATGTTCACGCCGGTCTGGGGCGCGGCCGTTTTCGTCGATGCCGGCGATGCCTTCGACGGCAACTTCGATGCGCATATCGGTTTTGGCGCCGGACTGCGCTGGCGCTCGCCGGTGGGGCCGGTGCGCATCGATATCGCCAGTGACGTCAGCGAAGACGATCCGGGCCTGCGCCTGCATATCAGCGTGGGGCCGGACCTGTGACCCTGTCGCGGCGCGGGCGCATCGTGCTGATCGGCCTGGCGGCAGGCCTGCTGGTCGCGTTGATTTCGTCCATGTGGTTGCTGCGCAGCACCGGCGGCCGCGACTTCTTCCTCGCCCGCGCGATCGCGATGTTGCCCGAGGGCTCGACCGTTCGCTGGCAATCAATGGACGGATCGCTATCGGGCCCGCTGGAAATCCGCGGCCTGCATTACGCCTACAAGGCGCATCGCTTCGATGCCGCGCGCCTGCGCATCGATCACGGCCTGTGGCCGCTGCTGTCGGGTCGCCTGGACATCAATTCGCTGACCATCGAAGGCGCCACGTGGGTCATCCCACGCGACGAGTCGCCGACCGAATTGCCGAAATGGCCGGACATCCTGCCGGTGCTGGACATGCCGCTGACCATCAACGTGCGCGAGC
>Ga0155472_165_pt1 | contig 17870 bp, 18 predicted proteins | sample RifCSPhighO2_12_FD_107130 | JGI IMG/M metagenome (GOLD analysis project Ga0155472, IMG submission 107130) | Gammaproteobacteria bacterium RIFCSPHIGHO2_12_FULL_63_22
CAGGGTGCGCATAACGCGCTCCTGGTCGAGGCCGAAGGATTGGGCGAACTGGGAAACCTGGTTGGCGATCTCCTGGGTCTTGAGCTGCAATTCCTGCTTCTGGATCCCGGTCGTCTCGCGGAGGCTGGCGTACTTGTAGAGCAATTCCGCATTGGCGATCGTCTCCTGCTGCTTCAGCTCGCGGGTCACCTCCCAGCGGCGGGCCTCGATCTCGGATGCCTGCCGGGCGGCCTGCGCGTCCACGCCCATCTTGGTCAGGTTTTCCTCCATGGCCAGCTTAGCCTGCTGCATGGCCTGCTCGTGGCTCATTTGGCCGCTGTCGCGGGCGGTCTGGTAGCCGTTGGCGATCTCCATCTTCGCCGCGTCCCACTCCTGGGTTTTCCCGAGGATCTCCAGGTTGGCGGACTTCTCGAACTCCTGGGCCAGGGTGTCGGCCTTGATCCGCTTGTCCTCGAGGAGGGACTGGTGCTCCTGGCTGCCCAGGCGCTCGCCGGTTCTCCACTTCTGGTCCAGGTCGGCCAGGTGGCCCTCCCAGACCCGGCCCTTCTCGTTGTCGTCGAGGCCGGCCTGGGTGGCCCAGGTGTCGAAGGCAACCTTGCCGTCGAACTGGCGGATGGTCTCGGAAAGCTGCTTCTCGTCGATGTCCAGGCCCCGGTCCCCGAGGTACTTTTGCAGCTCGCGGGAGAGCGCGGACTCGCTGGCGCGGGATTCCCGCTCCTTCTCGCCTTCCATGGACTGCCAGGCCCGATCGGCCTCCTGCTGGCTCCACCCGCCCTCGGTGGCGTACTTTTTGAACGAAAGCTCATCCTTGAACTGGGCGCCCTCCTGCGCCAGGGACTTCTCCCGGACGGACAGGTCCGCAAAGCCGAGTTTTTCGGTCGACGCGATGGCCTTCCCCTGCATGCGCTCGGCTGAGAGCCGGTCCGCCTCGGCCTGGCGCTCCCCGCTTCCAAGCTGCTCAAAGGCCAGGGTGTTCTGCACGCTCTGCTGCTGCCGCTTCTGCGCCTGCTCCTCCTCCTGGGCTTGGAGCTGGGCCTCGAAGTCCATCCGAGCCGGCAAGGCCTGCTTCTGGAGGAAGTCGCGCCGGTCGCCGACGATCTGCCCGGTCTCATCGCGCCCCGAGAGGGCCGACTGCTCCAGAACCTTCCGCTCCGCCTCGCTCTGGGCCTTGATAAAGCTGTTCCTGGCTATCTGGGAGCCTGCGGAGGGTGCCTGGGGGCTGAAGCCCTGCGCGGTCGCCTGCTGGGCCCCCTGGACGTTCTGGGCGCGAACCTCTCCGACCCCTCCAAGGAGGTCGTTGAAGGAGGGGGTGGGGCTGGACCCCGCGGGCCCATCCTTGAGCAAGTCGCCAAAGGAGGACCCGGCGGCCGGGGGCGCCCCGGCGGTGCCGAACATGGAGCCCTGCGCCGGCTTGGCCGCGGCCATGGGATCGGCGGGCGCTTCGGGCGCAATCCCGGTTCCCGGGAGCTTCGGGGCCGGCTGCTTCCATTCATAGATTCCGGTTGCGGCCATTATTCGTACCTCATATAAGCGTTCGTCCCGCCCTCGCTGAAAATGACAACATGCTTGTAGGCATCCTTGCTCACGGTGGCGAAGTTGCAGAACCGATCGCGGTCGGTCATCCAGATATCCACCGGCACCCGGCCGAGGCCGTGAATGATCTCCACCTGGACGCGGGGGTCACGGGTGAACACCGGCACGCGGGTGCCGGTATCGGTTTTCTCGGCGGCCCAGAGCTTAGAGGCGGTGCGGTGGATGGTCATTTCGCAACCCACCCGGTGTTTCCGGTGCCGGACTCTTTGATGTAGAGGGTTGTTGACGCGCCCCCATCGGAACGGCGAAAAGTCGCGCCGATGGCGGCAACGATCACGCCTTCAGGACTGCCGACCCCAACCCAGTCTATGTCGTTATCTCCATGGGCGCTAAAATTTGAGGTGATTGCTGATACGCTGTTTCCAGCAAAGCGGGCGTTCCTGAGGGTATTTGAACCGCCGGACGTATTGAATTGGATTACGCCATTGGAAACATTTCCGATAATCGACGCGGTATCCAAAAGAGTTGTGACATCCAGAAAATTCCCTGAGGATGCCGTAAGATTCGCAACGTTTCCCATAATGGAAAAGTGGCTATTCGCCGACATACCCCCATTGATGGCAATCCCTTGGGTGCAGTTCTGAATTATGGTTCCGGATAGTATTATTCTGTACTGATAATCTTGCAAGAAGCGAATAGCCGTCCCGCAATCCTTGATAATATTTCCGCTTAAAGTGATGTTTTGATTATTTCTGGCAGAATCCCCGGCGACAGAAAACCCCCTCGTATATCCAGCCACTTCATTTCCGGAAATGGAAAGCCCGTCGCAATAAGAAATTTCGAAGCCGTTGTAAATTGACGTGCCGACGCCTGTATATTTGATTGTATTGTTAGCAACGACCGAGCGATCGGCGCCGTTAATCTGAATTCCCGTGTACTGCTCGGCTTCAATAGTGTTTCCCTGGACCACAATCCCATAGAAATCACCAACCCCGCGCCTTTTGGCGTAGATGGCCGGAAATGAATTGCTCCGGTGATAGATGTGATTCCCGATTATGGAAATATTTCTGAATCCCGCGTCCGCTGCGGTGGAATGGTTGTATAGAGTCACTCCGCTCTGCACACGGCGGAAAGTGTTGCCGTGAATGTGAATGTCCACCACATCCATTAAGCCTGGGTACGCCGTGCCGCCATTGGAATTATCCGGCTCGGCGTCCACGCCGGCAGTTGAGCTATCCACCCAATTTCCGTGGATCTCAATTTGGCGGCCACCCACCACAGAAATACCCATGCGCCCATACTGGTTGCCTGCGTTGAATATCCTATTATTTGAAATCTCACCATGGCGGCAGTGCTGGGTATAAATAGCCTCCCCGTCCGTGTTGGTAATGACATTATCTGATATCCGAAAATTATGAACCTGTACCAGGCTTAGGGCGTGGGCGAATTCGCTCGAAGAGTCCACGGACGCCTCGCTCATGTCGATCTGGAGGTTTTCGATAACTAAATTTTCAACGCTATCGGCGCCGGTTGGCGATTCTGTGGGTCGAACATAAATTAACCCGTTTTTATATTGGTCGTTTTGAATCCGGCGAAGCACAGCCCCTTTCTCACCGCGAAGATGCAGATTTCCGGTTGTAAAAATCATTCTATAGGAGGTTAAATACGTCCCGGTAGGAAAATAGATATGCCCGCCACCGGCGCTATTGGTGGCCAGGACCATGGCCGCGAACGCAGCCGAGTCGTTTGTAGATCCATCACCCAAAGCGCCATAATCCTGGGGGGTGACCCAATCGATGCGGTTGTACAGCGTGTCGATTCGTGCGCGAGCGCTATCCCCGGCGCGATACAGGTCATAAAGATGGGTAACGTCGCCCTTGCGCCCCACCAAGTCTATCAATTCCTGGTGCGTCCGGGTGACCGGGTGGGCGAGGGTGCATAGGAGGAGAAGGATTCGGATCATTGGACGGTATAGGAAATCGTTTGGGTGCTGATCGCCTTGGTGCCGCTGCCGGTGAAGGCGCCGGAAAGCGCGGTCGTGGCCGTTGCCTTAATGAGCACGTCGATTTGGGCAGCCTGGACGTCCAGAGCCCCAGTATAAGGCACCCCGTTGTCGGTGACCTCGCTCATGGCCACCCGCTGAATTCTCGCCGGTAGGAGTTGGGTGGGAAATCCGCCGAGTTGAAAAGCCGTGGTGTTGCTGGTACCACTCAAGGCCGGAAGGTACACGGTGACATTTTTCCCAACCCGCGTAGCATAAGCGGTTCCCGTCACCGAACCGGAAAAGCCCGTGGCCGTAACCGTGAAAGAAGTGTCCTTGTAGAACTTGGCCGAGATGAGAGAGTCGGTGGTTAGAGTGCCGCCCACCACCATGGCGTCCGGCGTGGTCCAGGTGTCGGCCCCGGAGCGGTAAAGGGAAACGTCTGTGGCCCCGGCTGAGCCTGCGCGGAAGCCCAGGGCGGCGGCGATGGTGTCGGAGCCGGTTATGGTGGAGGATGCGAGAACAGGAGTTGCGAAGGTGTGCGTCCCGCTATTTGCTATGGTGTACCGAAGGGTGCCGTTGGTAAAAAATTGCGCGCTGCCGCCGTCTCCGGCGACAAGCTCCAAAAGCCCTGGAGCGGTAGCGTGCTCAACGCCAAAAACAGAAACGCTAGCCCCCCGGTTCCCTCCTGCCCCCCCCCCGCCGAGCAACCGAATCCCCTTTGTGTCGCTGGCGTCGGATGTATTGGTGCGCACGAGGGTTAGTGTGGAGCTAAACACCAGATCCGCCGCGTTGGTCTGGACCCCAGTCACCCCCAGCGTCCCGGAATAGGTCCCGGAGGCTGCCGCCACCGTGCCCGTTAAGGTCGGGCTCGCGCTCATGACCACGGAGCCCGTGCCGGTCATTGCGTTGGAGGCGAGCCCCTTTGCTGAGTTCGTAAAAACCGGCAGGGAGGCGGTGAGCTTCGGAAGCGTGAGCACCGAGTCATCCCCAAGCTTGGCCAGGGTGTCCGTAGCCCCATTGTGGGTGAAAGCAAAAACGTTCCCGGTCGCGTTGGCGTCGTCATCGATGGTCAGGCGGAGATTGGTATTGCTCTTGAGAATCGACCCCAGGAAGGCGCCGGTTCCGGGGATGTACAAGTTCACCGAATCCACCAACTGATTGACCCGCGTCTTCACGCTGTCGAAGTTCTGATCCACCCAAACCACTTGCGGCGTATCGACGCCGTTGATGTCCTCGTTTGGAAGCGTCAGGCTTGAAATGGTGGGAAAGCAGAATGTGGCGGCCAAAAGGAGGCCTAGAATCACCTTGCGCATACAGTCCTTTGCTTGGCCACGGTGTAATTGAAGTTGAGGCCGATGTGAATCCGGTTCACGCTCGTGTTCTGGCCCTTGTTTTTCACGGTCATCATGGATCCGCACATATTCGGCTTGAGGCCGAAGCAGCCTTTCCACTTCGAGGAGCCGGCCCAGGCCTTATTCCACGGCTTGTTCCACTCCCGGACCTCGGCATTCATGGGAAACACCCGATCGCGGTCCTGGATGCGCCCGTAATCGATTTCGATCGAAACCGTCGTATCCGCGTCAGTCACCTGGAAGAGGTTGAGCGAGCGGAACCGCTTGCGGAAGGTGAGAAACGCCCCGCCCAGCGGCCCGCTCCACCACTCATCGCGGATCGCCGTGTCAACCGCATCGATGGAGTCGTAAACGCCGGTCCCGCGCTCGAGAAGGCGGTAATTCTCGTTGTCGAGGACGTAGAGCTGGGACGTCTCCCCCTCCACCAGGTAGGCCATGCCGGGCCCGTCATGCGGTCCGGTGAACCGGGTGGTAATTGGGTTGGTCGGCTCGAAGGGGTTGAAGACCTCCAGGTCCAAAACCAAGGCCTTATGGGCCCCACGCTTGGCGGAGTCGTCGCGGAAGTTGATGTACAGCCGGTTTTCAGAGGTGGTCAGGCTGAGGAACTGTTCCCCGCTGATTCCCAGGAGGTTGAGCGGCCCGCCGCCCTTGAAATAGGGGTTCACATGCTGCGAGATCATGACCGGCGAGCCCTGCGGGCCCAGGAACTCCAGGCCGCGGTGGCTCATGAAAAAGAGGTACCGGCCGTGTTGCGCGATGGCGTCGGCGTTCCGACAACCCACCTCTCGGGAAATCGGCTCAATGACTCCGTAGGGGTCGGTATCCCGGAGGATGTAGCAGGAGGTGGCTTGGGCCAAAAAGAGATCGTTGGCGTTGTCATCCTCGTCCTTGTTCCCGATCGGGAAGCAGGCGGTGGGCGTGGCGCGGCCCGGCAGCTTGAAGCGGTGAGTGTCGTCGTCGGGGAAGTATTCCATCTCGTAATCGTTGGTTGCGATGATGGACAGGCATATTTTCCCGTTGGTGTCGACAACGGCCAGGCGCTTGCCGCTCTTGGCGATCATGGAGCAGATGGGCATGACGCCATTCCGACCCAGGCCGGCGGCTTCCTGCTCGGAAAGCGAGGCGTCCGCCGTGCTGTCGGTCGCCGTGAAGACGTTTCCCTCGGTGTGAAGGAAGAAGGGCGTGCCTGTGTCCCGCGTGGTCCGATAAAGGCGGTACCAGTTGACTCGTGCGTCCGCCGAGGCCGCCCAGTTGACAACCTGCTGCGCGGCGGAGGCATAGGTTACCGTGAGGTAGGCGCTATGATCGGACTCCAGGATCACGTTCGACCCGTCGTGAATGCAGGCGGTGACCATGTAGAGATAGGTTCCCGCCTCCACGTTGCCGGCAGAAAGCGCTCCGATTGTCGGCGCAGCCAGGACCACGGGCGCCCCGGCGGCCCGCCAGGTGGCGGCATCAGCCCGGCGCGGCCTTTCGGCGCCGTTGACGGCGAAGCAAGCGCCGTTAAAGTCCTCGAAGCGCACCCGCTGGCCGGCAGTCAACCCTGAAACCCGGTTTACCGAGGTCGCCAGGGCGGCCCACTCCTTGATCGTGCCGTTGTCGTGGGCGTGGAGCAGCCGGGCGGTCCCGTTGATGTCGGTGAAAAGGTGCCCGCCCTTGAAGGTTCCCGGGGTCTCCAGACCGTCGCCATAATCCCCTTCCGCGCTCCAGTCGATGGACGATTTGGCGGTGAACGGCTTCCGGCGCTTCAGCGTGCCCTGGTCGTACTCCCAGTTGTCCAGCTTGCGGGCGTGGGTAAAACCCTTTTTGGCGATGTTCTGGGCCATGATCGCGTTGTCGTTGGCGACGTCGATCCCGTGGTCAAACGGGAAGATGTCCGATCCCGACTGCGGATCCGGGAAGCTCCGAAGGCCCATCAGCGACCCCCAAGGAAGCCATCGCCGTCATTGGCGTAGGACTGCGCCAGCGGATAGCCGTACACGTCCCGCGGCTCCCGGCTCTCCTGCTTGCTCTCGCCCCGGCGGAGGTTCTGAAGCATGGACTTGTACGCCACGTCAGCCCGCTGGAACATGCGATCGGCCTGGGCGGCCAGGTCCTCCGATTTGACCATCGCGTAGTGCATGGCCTGGAAACCGAGGTACCGGCGGGCGGCATCCGGCCAGTCGGACAGGTCCGAGGTGGCGGTAAACGTCCGGCGGAAGTAGAAGGTATAGGTGCCGGCCGCCGCCGTCTCGCGCAGGTACAGCTTATTATTCAGCCGGTCCCATAGGACGTCATACTTTGTGCCGTTGGTTGCGTCGGGAATGGACGGCGGCACCGAAAAGCGGTCGTAGTCGTAATACCTTGCGATCACCTCGGGGGTCACCAGGGAGTCGAAGCCCGCGGGCGGGTCATACGGTCCCTGGTTCCCCTCGGTGACCACGAGGCTTCCGGATGAGAACATGAAAGACCAGTCCCGTTTCTCGCTGAAATCCTTCATCGCGTAGAGGAGCGCAATGTCGAGCCGGCCACCCACTTCGGTGGACCACTCTCCATACTCCTCCAGGTCGTTCTTGATTTCGGTGATAAACGTGGACCGGTCAATGGCCATGTTACTTCTTCATCCCCTTGGCCGCTTCCTCCAGCTCCTTGATCCGGCGGTCCTTGGCGGCGCCGTCGTCTTCCAGGGCCCGGAGCTTGTCCTCGGCATCCAGGCGCAGCTTGCGCTCGGTGATGAGGTTCATCTCGGCATCCTTGGCCTCCTTGCCCATCTCCCGCGCCTCGTAGGGCACGATCTCACAGGCGGGATTCTTGGACATCTCCAGCATGGCCTCGAGGATTTCCTCGGCGGTCCACGAACCTTCCGCCTGCGGGCGATAGCCGCCCTGGATCTCGCCCTTGGAGCCGAGGCCGCGGAACTGCTGGACGCGAATCGTGAGCGGGGGCCGGACCCGGTGGGTCTTGAAGCCTCCGGAGCCGTCGCCGACGAGCTTCGCCTCGCCATCCTCGACCATTACCCGGGCCTTGTCAAACTTCTTGCGCCGGGGCACGAAAACCCAATCCGACGGCTTTTTCTTCGCCTTGCGGAGCTTGTCGATCAGCGACTCCATACCGCTCTTCGGCTCCTCGTTTTCCTTTGCCATGTTTTCCTTTGCCATGAAAGAGTGAAAAGAGCCCCCGAGCACCTCCCGGGGGCTAATGAATCACTGAACAAGCCACCGTTGCCGATAGATGAACACGCGGCACCGCATGTCATTCTGTGCCACGGTGGACAGGTTGGACCCGTGCACCCGGATAAACTGTGGCGAGTGAATGGCCAGCGGCAGCTTCACCTTCAGCGTATCCGTTGTCACCTGCGCCGAAGCCGCAGACGTATTCAGCATGGTGAACGTCCGGATCGTGTACCACGCATCCGACGCCGGGGTTGCCGGGTTGTTGTTGTTCGATGCGAAATCCGACCCTTGCAGGTTCATCACGAACGCCACGGAGTCGGTGACGTCCGCGGAATCCGAGCGGTCGAAGCAGGAGATCGTGATTTGCCCGAGCAGCGAGTCCATGGTCACTACGTTGGTCAGCCCGATGGCCGAATCATCGTAGAGCCGCACCATGGCAAGCTTTCGGATATCGAACACGTTCCCGATCACGGTGTCGGTGGCGGTTCCGGCGTTGTCGAGGTTGAAGTCAAACAACTTTTCCGCGAACCCGATACCGTTCGCATCGATAGGCTCGATGATCTTCGGGAGCGGGACCTTGGTATCGACCGGGACCGGGTTCTGCGCGAAGGCCAGGACCGCCCCGAAGAGAGCGAGGAAAGACAGTATCTTTTTCATGTTATTTCTCCTGTAAAACTTCCGGGTGACCCTTGCGGATCAGCCCTGGAAGTTCCCCCAAAGGGTGGTGGAAGCCGGGTTTCTGTGCATGAGACCGAAGGTCTCCAGGTACGCGCCCTTGGTCACAAGGACGTTGGGGATGTTGAGATCCCCCATCCAGGTGAGGCCGAGGCCGCGGAGCGACTTGTCCTCCAGGTTGTCCGGGAAGAAGGAGATCGCCGAGCCCCGGCGGGAGGGCTTGTTCATGAACTGGCTGCCGTGCAGGACCACGGTACCGACGGGCGTTTCCCACTCGTCGATGTCCGTGACCAGCTTCTTCGAGTTGTCGGTCACGCGCTTCTTGACGGTCGCGTACTTGGTGACCATGCGCTTGAAGGCCGCATCGCACAGGAAGTGCAGGGTGGTGCCCCCGCCGGCCTCCATCGCGTCCTCGAGGAAGTCCATGAAGGCATCCTCCGAGCACAGGCCGTCGGCCGCGTTGTTGTAGGCGGTGTTCCCCGCCCACCACTCGAGACCGCCGGTGTAGTACCTGCGGGTCGAGCCGGAGCCCTCCTCGTACCGCTGGCCGGCGATGTAAGTCCCCTCCTTCATCCGGTAGAGGTCGAGGAGCATGCGCTCCTTCTCCTCGCGGAAGTAGGAGCCCTCGCTCTCGCCGTCGGCGTAGTGCTTCACCTTGTCGCGCAGGATGCCGACCGACAGGGAGGAGATGGCGAACTGGAGGTAGTTCTGCCGGTTGGTGGGCTCGCGGCTGGCGCCGTCGCCGACCGTCGCGCCGTCCACGTTGGCCGGGGACAGCTTCTCGATGCGGGCCACCTGGGTATCCGCCGAGGCGGTTTCCTCGCCGGAGGTGTTCACGATGATGGTGCCGGTCACGGCCAGGGAGGTGATCGAGGTGATCCGCATGTGGATCCCTTGGTCCACCTTGTGGAGGACTTCGTTGGCCACAAGCCCCTTCACCGAATCCAGATCCCAGGTCACGGACGAGCCAACCGAACAGCCCGCCTCCGCCTCCTGGAGGTAGAACTGATCCTGCTGGACTTCGTAGTCGTACAGCTCGGGCTTGTCCGAGTGGGTGAACGAGTGCTTGATGGACGGCATCACCTTGACAAGTTTGCCGTCCTGGCCCATGCCCTTCTTTGCAATCATGTTGCAGAAGGGGTACGGGCCGGGGACGATGATTTTGCCCAGGGGGAGGACGTCGCGGACCTCCCGGGCGCTGGACTGGCCGGCGAGCTTGGTCGTCGCCTGCCAGCTTCCTACGTATGCGTAAGCCATTTTCTATTCTCCTTGGGGTCTAGCCCCGTTGAAACATGCCCGCAAGGTGCTCTTCGGCGTCGCTCGCGGTTCCGTTGTTCTGGGATGCAGGCATGCCGCCGGGAATCCCTCCCGCGACCTGGCGCTGCCGGTTCTGTTCCATTTCCGCCTTGACGCGCTTTGCCACCTCGGCCTCGAACACCTGCGGGTCACCCCGGTACACGCGCTGAGCCAGATCGTGGATCTGCTTGGCCCTCTCGGGCGTGCTCATCACGTTTTGGATGTCCATGCCGAAGCTGCCCAGGATGCCGTTCCCGAATTTGGATTTCAAGAACGGAACGAGGGCGCTCATGACCTTGTTCGCGTCCGGGTCCTGCGCCGTAATCCGCGCCCAGTTCTCCCCGCTCGCATTGCTCCCCCGCGCGGGAGACTGCGGCGCCTTGGCGGCGGCCAGCTTCTCGGCGCGGAGGTCGTCCTTGCGGTCCTGGAGCTTCTGGGTGATGGTGCGAATGGCGGCAGCCGAGACCTTTTCGTCCTGGCTGAGAGCCTGCTCCCAGAGCGCGTACTCCTCGCCGACCGCCTTGATCTTGTCGTCAATGCTGGTCGACTCGAAGGGGAGCGCCGGGAGCCCGTGGCGGGATCGGTAGGCGTTGATGTCGGTGGGCGTGCCAAGGATGGCCTGGGACAGTTCGGCGCTCTCCACTCGCGTGAGACCGAGATCCGTCGTCAACCTGCCTTGAAACTGCTCCTGCTCTTGGAGGGTCTTCAGGGCCTCGGCCTGCCATTCGGGCTTGGTCGGGTCCCACTTCTTCCCCTCGAACAGGGTTTTGAATGGCTCCAGCTCTTTCGGGTAGGGGCTTTGCGTCGAGCCCGCGGGCGGCGTGGCCGCGCCTTCCTTGGGCTTTAGCTCGGTTGTCCCGGCCGGTGGCGTAGAGGGTTCGGCTACCTTCGCGGGGGGCTCCTGGCCTGCCGGCGGAGTCTCGGGCGAGGCGGGGGGCGCACTGCTTGTCCCCTCCCCTCCTTCGGCTTCGATGGCGTCCAGCAAGGATCCCAACTCGGTCGGGGAGTCGGCGTTCGGGTCGTCTATCATGGTGCGGTCCTTTCAAGGGCCCAGTTATCGTGGTCGGCTTGGGCCGCCTGCTTATGCCGGGCCATGTCATTCAAGGCCTTGGCGGCGGTGGCGGGGGCGGACATGAGGGTCCGGAGCACGGCCGCCTCGGCGGTCATCCGCTCGGTGCGCCACTTCCAGGCCAGGCGCTCGGCTTCATTGGTCTCCGGGGGGAGAGCGCGTAGCTGCGCCTCCCGAGAACGGAGCATAGCGAGAATGTTCTCGTACACGATCGGGGCCCGGCGCATGGACTCGGACAGCTCGCGGAGGAAGCGCGGGTCCTTGCCGGCATCGGCCGGGGACTCGGGTACCTCGAAGCCCTTGGGCACCAAGACCAGCACCTCGCGGACAAACCAGCGATTCCACCACTTACGCAGCCACATTCACGCCCTCCTCGGTTCGGGCCTGGGCAAGCATGGCGTCGAAGTCCATTTCGGGCGGTGGCATGCCCTGCGGAGGCATCCCGGGCATGGGTTGGCCCGGCACAGGCGCGGCCATAGGTCCGGGGACCACTGGCGGGGCTGGCGCGGGCAAAATTTCGTCGATGTCCTTGATCCCGGACTCCTTGCCCAGGTACCGGAGCACCTTCACGGCATACCCCGGATCCTGGACGTTGGCCAGAATCTTGAGCGAGTTGATGTAGAACTCGGAATTCTTGAGGTTGTCCTCGTACTTGTTCCGGGTCACGGAGTCATTAAGGCGGATCAGGGTGTTGTTCTGGAGCGCGGCCATATGCTCCGGGGTCATCTGGATGGCCTCGCCGGTCCGGCTGAAGGCGACGCGCTGCTCGGGCGTCTGGTTGACCAGGGACAGGAATACGAGGTTTTTCACCTGCGGGACGATCGCGAACTTGGACAGGCGCTTGATGCCGGCGCGGAGACGCTTGGAGGACGCGGCCATGAGGATCTGCGACTCGCCCAGGGTCTTGTTCTTCTGCTCGAGCCCGGCCTCCTGGTCGGTCGTGGAGAAGCGCTGGAGGTCCTGCTTGATGCGGTCCACAAATTGCAGGGCGTCCGACGCGGGGCCGCTGCGCTGGTTCTCCATGAAGACCGGGGCCCGCCCGCCGGCCGCCAGCTCAAGGAAGGTATGGAGCCCGCGGGGATTCTTCAGGTCCTCGATGTTGGTGATGTCCTCGTAGCGGTAGGCGGTATAGCGGTGCAGGGAGTCGAGCACGCTTTCGAGGGTGGAGTTGTTGAGAAGGTCGGTCATCCGGTGATGGCCGACGACCGGATCGATGTACGTCCCGCCGAAGGGTGACCCCATGTAGGGATGGGTCATCATGTCCGTGCGCGTGTCGAACAGGTCCACCGGCTGCTCGGTCAGGCGAAGGACGAAGTTTTTCGTGGCCTCCACCTCGTAGATATTCGGGTCGAGGCGGAACTCGTCCACCATCTGGAGCGGGCCGCGGAAGTGAACCACGTCGATATACGACTGCTTCATCTTCGAGTTGTTGGTCACCTCGGAGGTGTCGATATCCCGCTTGCCGTCGGTGTGGTAATTCTGGTCGGCCTCCTGCCCGCCCTTGCCCAGGATGGCCTTCATGGCTGCCAGGGCCTTCGGGTTGTAGATGGGCTGCTTGTTGGCCGTGGTCATCGCCTCGGCGCGATGCACGTCGGCCAGAGTCCACCGCTTGATCCATCCCTTATACGGCTGCTCGTCGATGGCGTGCTCCACCGACCCGAACACGTTCAGAGGATGCAGGAGAAGCGAGCGCGCCCGGTTCTGGGTCACGTCCATCTCCCGCGTCCATTGGTACCCGCCGGGGCCGACGCTCGGGGCCTGCGCCTTCACGGCCCAGCCCTGGTTATGCACCCAGGAGTCATAGGTCGGGGAATGGCCGTAGGTCAGGAGGTAGGGCCACCGCTTCGACAGGTGCTTGCTGTACTCGGTATTGACCAGGACGTTGTTCGCGTAGTAGCCCAGCTCCTCGGCTATCTTGACGTTGTTCCCGCCCCGGTTGAGCGCGGTTGCGGTCACCAGCTCGTCATGGTCCATGAGGTCGTCGAGCGTGTCCAGGGTCGAGTGATAGACCATGTGGCTGATACCGGTCATGTACCCGTACTTCGTGGTCTTGGTGCCCTTGGCCCAGGTCATGTTGACCAGGTTCTTGATGACCTCGGCCTTCTTCTTGGCAAAGGAGAAATGCTCCGAGGTGTAGAAGGCCTCCTTGACCCCGAAGATGAAGTCACAGATCCCCTTATGCTTCGGGCTCTCCTCGAAGGCGGTGTCCTGGAATAGGGGCTTGGGTTGTTCCATCAATCCCAGTTCCCGTTACCCTTGGCCTCGGGGCGTGCGGCGGCCATGCGGATCTCATGGACCCGCTGCTCGAGCTTGCCCTGCTCGTGGAACGGCTTGGGCTTGACCTCGGCCTCGGTGCAGATGGGGAGGTTGTTTGCCTGCCATAGACAGCCGGCCGCCGAGGATACGCGGTCATCATTGAACCCGCTAGCGGCCTGCGGCCCGTTGCCTTTGTCGTCAAAACCGAATTGCAGGCACTCGTCAAAGAAGGGTAGATCCCAGACCTTGAGGCTTTTATTGGTCAAGCGACTGCGCAGCATGGCGCATGCCATGGACTTGATATCCCCGGTCCAGACGAGGCCCATGAACTCGGGCTCTAGGAAGATGTTTTCTACCTCGCGGCGACTGAAAATCTTTGGGTAGAGCGAATCCTTGATGCGCGGGCGCCACTCGGCCCCGGCGCCAGTGATGTCCCAAGACAACCATGCGGTGTCGTAGAATTCAGCCATGGCCAGGAGCAGGGGGACGCCGTGGGTCTCGCCCAGGAGGCCGTGAGCCGATGCGACGATCTCGCCCTTCATCCGGTCCAGGACATAGATGTTATCGAAGTCGGAGCCGACCAGGCCTTGGGCGACATCGGCAAAGGCGAAGTACCGATTCTTGTAGCCGAACTCGGGCGCGGTCCAGATGTTGACGCGGTTCTTCTCGCTGGGAGGGCCAAGGAGCGGCCGGGCGCCGGGTTGGCGGGTGATGGACTTGACCAGCTTGAGCGGGTTGACCGCCTCCACATAGGCCCGCTCGGCGTTGATGATTCCGGGGTTGAAGAAGTTGGAGCCCGCGGCCTCGATGGTGTCCTCGAAGGCGACCGGGAACTCGAGCTTGAACTTCCGCACCGGGGACTGGCTGGAATCCGTGTCGCTCTGGGTGAACTGGTTGATCTTCCAGCGGCGGAAGCAAATGAACGCCTCTACCTCGTCGATAGGCATCCCACGAGCAAGGCCGATGTCGAGGATCCGCTGCTCCTCCTTGTGCTCGTCCTCGTCGCTGGACAGCTCAAAGCCCAGGGGGACAGGGCGCCGGTACTCAGGATGCGGAAGCGCCGAGATGAACAGGAAAACCGTGTCGCCATCCCGCCATAGCTCGCCCTTGCGCAGCTCTTGGCCGCGCTTCTTGACGCCTTGGATAAGCCCATGGAAGGCACCACGAGGGCCGCGGGAGGTGGACTCGAAGATGATTTTCCCCGACTCGGGGACCGAGTTGACCGCACCCTGAATGATTTCATCCAGGTTCTCGATGTAGTCGCATTCGGTGACGTGCAGGGTGTGGACCGTGGCCGACCGGCCCTTGTTCGCGCTGGTGCGGGCCGAGCTGCCGGCGGTGTCGATGCGGATCGACGAGTTGGTATCCGCATAGTGCAGATCCTTTGCGGCGCTGGTCTTCTTGAGCCCTTGAAGCTCGATGGGTAGGCGCTCGTCCATGAAATGCAGGTGATTGAACATGCCCGCCGTGTCCTTGTCATCCTTGTTGAGGATGAGGGTTTCCTTGTTGCGGGTGTATCGGGCGTCGATTTGGTGATATCCCAGGATGGCCCGGGATACGCCGGCCTGCCGGTACTTGCGGATGAGGACCGTGCGGATGGTCGGGTCCATGAGGAAGCTGACGATCTCTTCCTGGAAGTCGTAGAGGTTGAAGGGGATTTCCTGCTTGTCCTTGTTGGTGATGCGCAGGAAGTTCCGAATCGCCCACACGCGGTCTTTCTTCCCGCGGATGAGCATCTCCTTGGCGCGGGCCCGCTCGGCGTCCGTGTACTGCCTTTGCGGGGCAGCTTTACGCAACCTTGGTCTCCGGGGCGTTGTAGATGATGTCCAGGCCGACGATGGCCCCGCCGCTCACCATGAAGCTGGTGAACTTGGTCCCGATGCTCCCGCCTGCGATGTAGAGGGTGGTGGGATACCGAGCCGCGACCCGGTGGAACGCCTCGCTCATCTCGCGCATGGTGGAGATCGGGATCGGCACCTTGCAGGTATAGACCGGGTGGACGAAGTTGGTTTCCTTCGGCTCCTTCGGGGTACCGAACTCGTTGGTGCTTTTGCCGTTGCCGTAGAGGGTGGTCTTCACTTGGAGCACTCCACCGTCACGCGCCGGTTCAGGTGGAACTCACCCGGATCCTCGGTGACGGGCCGCTCCTCGCCGTAGCTGATGACCTGGAAGCCGGTCTTGACCCCGGCGGTGCGGAGGTAGGTGAGGACGGCCTGGGCGCGGTGGTAGCCCAAGGCGCTGTTGTAGTCGGTCTCACCCAGCGGACAGGCGTGGCCCTCGATGCGGCAGGCCTTGAACTTGGGCGCCTCGTCAACCAGGGTGTGCAGGGTCTCAGCCTGGTCCTGGCCGGGGATCGCGCTGTTGAGGGCGAAATAGACCGGGGCGAACTCCACGCCGGCCACGCGGGCCTTGGCGAACCCCATCTCATTGAGGCTGTTGTCCCGGCCGCGCCCGACGTCGGCAAGTGCGGTTTCATCGCTGCCATAGTCTTTTTCGAGGGGCAGGCCAGGCTTGGGGGTGGGCTTCTTGGTGCAGGCGATGACCAGGCCCAGAACGATGACAGCCCAGCAAAGGGCGGTGAAACTATGCTTCATCGAGTACCTCGTCGAGTAGGGAGCGGCCGCCGCTGGTGATGTCCAACTTCTTCATGCCCAGCACGTCGGCGGCGAGTTTGGTGACTTCGATTTGGCTCTTGCGGTCGGGCACCACGTCGTACTGGATGCCCATGAAGTCCGCCTTGCCGTCCTTGGAGACCTTGGCGCCGGGGAGCATGGGGCAAAGAGAGACTGCGCCTTGGGTGGTGATGACGGCGACGGACTGGGCGTCGATGAGTTCGGAGAGCTTGGTGAGCACCTTGGCCTTGGTGATTCCGTGGCGTTCTGCCTCGGCTTCTAGGGCCTCTTGCTCCTTGCGGATCAGTTTCGGCTCAGTTTTCCGGGCTTCCCAAGCCCCGGAACTGATCCACTCGGCAAGGGTATTCCGGGCCACCTGGAGGCTTTTGGAAATGGAGCGGGCGGACTCTCCCGCCTCGTACAAGGCTTTCGCCTTGGCCTTAATGCGGGCGTCCCTAGCCACGGGGGGAGCCTGCGAGGAGAATCAGGAGGAGAACGAGGGCGCAGGCGCCGAGGAGAGCGGCGAGGTTACCGAGGGAATGTTGGATTGCCCGGGTCACAGGCCCAATGTATTACGTCTTGCCTGTTGTGCACTACCACAGGTTGTATTACAATTGTATTACGATGTCAGCGTATACGAAGGTGCTCAAGCCAGTCCGGTTTCAATACGAGGCCGTGGAATCTATCCCGCAGCTCATTACCCGCTATGGATTGGATGAGACGTTTTCTGATTTCGTGCGGGCGTCGGTGCAGGAGCGGATCGAGCGGCTGAAGGCTATGCCCGCTCAGGTTGTGCAATCGGAGGTTGTATCATGAGTGAAGTTATTCCCGCAGGGACTGAATTCAAGGTGAGCGAGGTTTCGGCAGGATCGCCGGGCGTGAAGACCTTCCGCGGCTTCTCCCAATTCTTCGACCCGAAGGAGGAGCGCCTACGCTATATCTGCCATATCATGGCCCGTCAGGGGGTGGTGGATTGGGCGGCGCGTACCGGGTTGATGGTGGAGCCCAGGAAATAAAAAAGCCCCCGGTTTCCCAGGGGCCTAAGTATTGGATGCCGCTCCCTGCCTATCCAAAAATCAAGTAGAGCAGCAGGGATGCTGCCGCGAAAGCGGCGAGGGTCCAGATCGCGTGGTTCACTTCCCGGCCTGCCGCTTGTCGGCGCTCATGCCAGGCCTTCCAGTAGGTGTCGTTCTCTTCTGGGGTGGGGGGCGGATGTGGCATCAATTCGCCTTTCATTCAAGTACCAATTTTCGTGGTGCCTGCGCCCGTTTGGGCGCACCCTGTCAAAATTTCCCTGGATTGCCTACGGTCTTTTTCGACATGTTCGGTATATTCGTTAACCGCGCAATGATCGAAAGGTTGGTTACGGATGGGGATAGGGAAAGATGTTCCGGTCGCAAGGCTCCCGGGCGCGAGGACGCGCCTTGCGGAGGTCATGGCGACTCCGCCGGCTGAGTACCTCGCAGCTCGGCAAGCTGCTTTAGGACTTCCTGCAAGTCCGCAGCCAGGGCCGTGTTTTCCTTTCGAAGCTCCTCCCGAACCCATGCCGCCTGAGTCCTGATCTCTTCCTGCAAGGATTCGATATCCGCCTTGGTTACGTCCCCTCCCACCTCGGGGAGCGGGCCGTCATACCCCAAGGCTCGGATCTGCTTCTCATAGGCCGCTGAAATCCGGTTTTTCCCGGTTTTCCACATGGAAACCGCGTTTTTGCTGACTGGCGGCTTGAGCTTGGCCGCAAGCCCGCCCTGCCCCGCCTCGCCAAACCGGACGCGGATCCACTCGCCCAAATCCGAGAACTGAGGTGTCATATCATGATTTCCCATTGACGGTAATTACTTCCCATGATAGATTAGACCCATACAACAACAACAGCCACAAAGATAAATCGCGTGGCTTGGAACTTGAGGTTTTATGGGCAATAGCACCTACGAATTCTCCCAC
>Ga0155472_168_pt1 | contig 17320 bp, 13 predicted proteins | sample RifCSPhighO2_12_FD_107130 | JGI IMG/M metagenome (GOLD analysis project Ga0155472, IMG submission 107130) | Gammaproteobacteria bacterium RIFCSPHIGHO2_12_FULL_63_22
ACGCCCAGGCTGTTGTAGAGCAAGGCGAAGCCGAGGTTCTGCTTCATGTTGGCGACGGTCGCTTCGGACAGCGCGCGGGCGCGGGCGATGCCGCGCAAGTCGCCCTTCACCAGCGTGAGTTGCGCGCTGGACATGGCGACGTCGGTGCCTGTGCCCATGGCGATACCGACATCCGCCGCCGCCAGCGCGGGCGCATCGTTGATTCCATCGCCGGCCATCGCGACGTGGCGGCCTTCCGCCTTGAGGCGGGCCACCATCGCCAGCTTGTCTTCGGGACGAACTTCGCCATGTACTTCGTCGATGCCCAGCGACTTGCCGACCGCTTGCGCGGTGGTGGCGCCATCGCCCGTGGCCATGATGATCCTCAGCCCCGCGGCGCGCAGTTCCGCCAGTGCGCCCGCCGATGTTTCCTTGATCGGGTCGGCCACGCTCAAAAGGCCCGCCGGGCGACCATCGACGGACAGGAACATCACGCTTGCCCCGACGCTGCGCCGTTCTTCAGCCTGCGATTGAAGCGAGGAGACATCGACGCCGAGGTTCTTCATCAGCACCGTGTTGCCGAGTGCGACGGACGTCGAGTCCACGCGGCCGTGCACGCCGATGCCGGTGTCCGAATTGAATTCTTCGGCTTTCGCCAGTGGCAGCTTCCTGGACCTTGCCTCGTTGACGATGGCGGCGGCGAGCGGATGTTCGCTGCCTTGGTCGAGGCTGGCTGCGAGTCGCAGCACTTCGTCTTCGGTGAAACCATTGGTCGCGATGACGCGATCGAACGTGGGGCGGCCCAAAGTGAGCGTACCGGTCTTGTCGACGATCAGCGTGTCGATCCTGCGCAGCGTTTCGATTGCCTCGGCATCGCGGAAGAGCACACCGGACGACGCACCGCGACCCGTTGCCACCATGATGGACATCGGCGTGGCCAAGCCCAGCGCGCACGGGCAGGCGATGATCAGCACCGACACGGCACTCAGCACGGCGAACACCCATGAGGGCTCGGGGCCGAACAGGCCCCAGGCGAAGAAGGTCAGCACGGCGATGGCGAGCACGGCCAGCACGAACCAGAACGAGACCGCGTCGGCCATGCGCTGCATCGGCGCGCGCGAGCGCTGCGCCTGCGCGACCATCTGCACGATCTGCGCCAGCACGCTGTCATCGCCTACACGCGTGGCGCGAATGACCAGCGCGCCGGCAACGTTCATGGTGGCGCCGATGACCTTGTCGCCAACGTCCTTGCCGACCGGCATCGACTCGCCGGTCAACAAGGACTCGTCGATGTTGGATCTGCCCTCGATCACTTCGCCGTCGACCGGTACCTTTTCGCCGGGGCGCACGCGCAAGCGATCGCCCACTTGCACCTGGTCGAGCGGCACGTCGGTTTCGCTGCCGTCGTCGGCCAGGCGCCGCGCGGTTTTCGGCGCCAGCTTCAACAAGGCGCGGATGGCCGCAGAGGTTTTCGATCGCGCGCGCAGCTCGAGCATCTGCCCAAGCAGGGTCAGCGACACGATGACCGCCGCCGCTTCGAAATACACGCCGACCTGGCCGTGCACATGGAAGGCGGCGGGGAAAAGATCGGGCGCCAGGGCGGCGGCAAGGCTGTAGCCATAGGCCGCGCCGACGCCGATGCCGATCAGCGTCCACATGTTGAGATTTCCGGTGCGCAGCGATTGCACACAGCGCACGAAGAACGGCCAGCCGGCCCAAAGCACGACCGGCGTGCTCAGGACCATTTCGATCAGCACGCGGGTGCGTGGATCAGGCGTCGTCAATTGATGGCCAAGCATTGCCAGCACCAAGACCACCAACGACAAGGGCAAAGTCCACCAAAAGCGCCGACTGAAATCGATCAGTTCGTGGTTGGGCTCGTCGTCCTCGGCCGGCATCATCGGTTCCAGCGCCATGCCGCAGATCGGACACGTGCCGGGCGCATCGCGGATGATCTCCGGATGCATCGGGCAGGTGTATTGGCGCGCCTCCGCTGGCACTGAGCCTGCGTGCGACGCGCCGGTGGCAGGCGCTGCGGCGGCGGCGGGCGTCACCGGATGCACGGGATGCAGGAATTGCGCGGGATCGGCCTTGAACTTTTCCAGGCAGCGCGACGAACAGAAATGGAATTCGTGGCCGGCATGCACGTGCTTGAAGCGCGCCGCAGCCGGGTCGACGTCCATGCCGCAGACGGGATCCTTCACCGTGCCGTGGCCGGCGGCATGATGACCGTGTTCCATTCCAGCGTGGTTCGACGGCAGGGTCATGAATATGACCTTACACCTTGCCCCCGGGGCAAGGTAAAGCGCGACTTGCGGGTGGTTCGCGAACCGGGCCGGCACCTGGACCGGGGGAGGGAGCCAGGAGTGCCGGCCGGCCGCGAAGGCTGGCGCCGCGCGCAGGGGGCGCGCGGCGAAGTGATCAGTCGTGGGCGGGGCTGGGTATGCGGAACCAGGCCGCATACAAGGCGGGCAGGAACAGGATGGTCAGTGCCGTCGCAACTATGAGTCCGCCCATGATCGACACGGCCATCGGCCCGAAGAAAACACTGCGCGACAGCGGCAACATGGCCAGCACGGCGGCCAGCGCGGTCAGCACGATGGGACGGAAACGGCGCACCGTCGCCTCGATGATCGCCTGGTGCGGGGCCTGCCCTGCGGCGATGTCCTGGTCGATCTGGTCCACCAGGATCACCGAGTTGCGCATGATCATTCCCGACAGCGCGATCGTGCCCAGCATCGCCACGAAGCCGAACGGCACGCGGAATATCAACAGGAAAGCGGTCACGCCGATCAGTCCGAGCGGCGCCGTCATCCAGACCATCAGCATGCGCCGGAAGCTGCGCAACTGGACCATCAACAAGGTGGTCACCACCAGCACGAACAGCGGCACGCCGGCAGCCACCGACGCCGAGCCGCGCGTCGAGTCCTCGACCGTGCCGCCGGTTTCCAGCAGGAAGCCCGGCGGCAATTGCGCACGGATATCCTCCAGCATCGGCAGGATCTGCGCGGTAACGGTCGGCGGCGTGATCTCGCCGTAGATGTCGGCGCGCACGTTGATGCTGGGCAGGCGGTTGCGATGCCAGACAATGCCGTCCTCCAGGCCGTAATCGAGCGTGGCGATCTGTGACAGCGGAATGCTGCGACCGGAATCGGTCGGCACGGCCAGGCTGCCGAGCAGCGACAGGCGTGCGCGTTCGTCCTCGGGTCCGCGCAGCAGGATCTCGATCAGTTCATTGCCCTCGCGGAAGGTGCTGACAGTGCTGCCGGACAGCGAACCGCGCAGGAACTGGGCAAGCTGCGCCGAGTTCACACCCAGCGCGCGGGCGCGGTCCTGGTCCAGGGTCAGGCGCACGACCTTGCTGGGCTCGTCCCAGTCCAGGTTGACGTTGTCCACGTTTGGATTGGCGCGAACCTTGGCCGCGACTTCCTGGGCGATACGACGCACTTCATCGAGGTGCTCGCCGGAGACGCGGAACTGGATCGGGAATCCCACCGGCGGACCATTCTCGAGGCGGAGCACGCGACCTTGCAGGTCCGGGAAATCCCTGGCCAGGGTTTCGATCACCCACTGGCGAACCTGCTCGCGTTCTTCCACGTTGCGGGTCAGCAACACGAACTGCGCGAAGTTGGACTGCGGCAGCTTCTGGTCGAACGGAAGATAGAAGCGCGGCGATCCGGTGCCGACATAGGCGACGTAGTTTTCCAGGTCCTTGCGCTTGGCCAGCTGCGCTTCGAAGCGCTTGGTTGCCGCTTCCGTGGCCAACAGTGACGAACCTTCCGCCAATTCCAAGTCGACCACCAGTTCGAGGCGCGTGGACGAAGGAAAGAATTGCTGGGGAACGAAGCGGAACAGCGCAATCGATGCCGCGAACGCGAGCACGGTCAAGCCGATCACCTTCACGCGATTGCGCACGCACCAGGCAATCCATCCGCGCAGCTTGCGATAGAAGGGCGTGCCATAGGTGTCGTGGTTGTGGCCGTTGCCGTCGGGTTCGACGATGGCTGCGAGCCAGCGCGGCAAGACCAGCGCGATGCGCTGGCGGAATAGAGTCCAGCCGCCATCGGTCTTTTGCTTGTGCAACTGTTCGGCGTCCGGCAACAGGCGGTCGCCCAGGAAGGGAATGAACACCACCGCGGCGATCCAGCTGAGCAGCAGCGCGATCGTCACCACCTGGAAGATGGACCGCGTGTATTCGCCCGTGCCCGATTGCGCGGTGGCGATCGGCAGGAAGCCGGCCGCCGTGACCAGCGTACCGGTCAGCATCGGGAACGCGGTGCTGGAATAGGCGAAGCTGGCGGCGCTCAGGCGGTCGAGCCCCTGTTCCATCTTCACCGCCATCATCTCGACCGCGATGATGGCGTCGTCCACCAGCAAGCCCAGCGCCAGGATCAGTGCGCCGAGTGAAATCTTGTGCAGGCCGATGTCGAAGTAGTACATCGCCGCGAAGGTCATCGCCAGCACCAGGGGGATGGACAGCGCCACCACCAGTCCCGGCCGCTTGCCCAGCGAGAAGAAGCTCACCACCAGCACGATCAGCACGGCCTCCGACAGTGAGCGGACGAACTCGGAGACCGAATCGCGCACCGCCGATGGCTGGTCGGACACCTTGTGCAGCTTCATGCCCACGGGCAGGGTTTTCTGCAAGCGCGCGAATTCCGTGTCGAGGCTTTCGCCCAGGCCGATGATGTCGCCACCTTCCTTCATGGACACGGCGATGCCGATCGAGTTGTCACCCAGGAAGCGCATCCGCGGCGCCGCCGGATCGGCGAAGCCGCGCTTCACCGTGGCCACGTCGCCCAGCCGGAACGAACGGTCGCCGGCGCGAATGGGAAAGTTGCGGATCTCGTCCACGGTCTTGAATCCGCCGCTGACGCGCAATTGCACACGATCGGTGTCGGTTTCGAAAAAGCTGGTCGCGGCGACGGCATTCTGCGCGTCCACGGCCTGTTGCACGGCCTGCATCGGAATGCCCAGCGTGGCCAGCTTGGTGTTCGACAGCTCGATCCAGATTTTTTCTTCCTGCAGGCCGATCAGGTCCACCTTGGCCACGTCCTTGACGCGATGCAGGTCGAGCTCGATGCGCTCGGCGTAATCCTTCATCGTGGCGTAGTCGAAGCCTTCGCCATTCAATGCGTAGATGTTGCCGAAGGTGTCGCCGAATTCGTCGTTGTAGAAAGGCCCGACGATGCCGGCCGGCAGCGTGTGGCGGATGTCGCCGACCTTCTTGCGTACCTGGTACCAGAGCGCCGGGATGTCGCGCGAATGCAGCGAATCCTCGGCGATGAACTGCACCAGTGATTCACCGGGCCGGGAATACGACCGGATGAACTGGTACTCGCCGGTCTCCATCAATTTCTTTTCGATGCGATCGGTAACTTGCCGCCCCACTTCCTCGGCGGTCGCGCCCGGCCAGAAGGTGCGCACCACCATGATCTTGAAGGTGAAGGGTGGATCTTCCGACTGGCCCAGCCGCTGATAGCTGATGATGCCGATGACGGCCAGCACGATCATGATGAAAAGAACCAGGGTCTTGTTGCGCAGGGCCCAGGCGGAAAGGTTGAATTGGCTCATGGCCGCCTCAGTTGCCCGAGGGCTTGGCGGAAGCCACGGCGCCGGCCATCCGAACCGGGCGGTTGTCGCGATCGATGGGTGCGATCTTCTCGCCCTCCAGCACCAGGTGCGCGCCGGCGGCGACCACCCAGTCAGTGGGCTTCAGGCCCGACAGCACGGGCACGCCATCCTCGCCATAGGCGCCGGTGCGAATCGGCGTCAGGTGCAGCCGCGATGTCGCGGGATCGACCACCCATACCCCAGGGCGACCCTTGTCTTGCGTGAGTGCCGACAGCGGCAGGCGCATGCCTGATCCCATTGCAGTCTGCGCGTAGACGCGCGCGCTCTGGCCCAATTCGACCGGCGCGCCGGCAGTGTCGAAACCAACGCGCGCTGAGAAAGTGCGGGTCTGCGCATCGGCAGATGGAGAAATTTCGCGCAGCTTGCCCGGGAAGCGCTTGCCGGGTTCGGCCCACAATTCAACGGCGAGGTCGCGGCCGACCGGAAAGCGGCTGATGCTTTGCTCGGGCACGCTGATCACCACTTCGCGCTCGCCATCCACCGCCAGCACGAACACGGCCTGCCCGGCGGCGACGACTTGTCCGGCTTCAGCCAATCGCTGCGCGATGACACCGGCGCTGGGTGCGCGCAGCACGGCGTAGCCCACCTGGTTGCCCGACGCGGACACCTGCGCCCTTGCCTGGCGAACGCGAGATTCCGAGGCGCGCAAGGCGGCCACGCGATTGTCGTAGAGCGACTGGCTGACCAGTTGCTTGTCGACCAGGTTCTTGTAGCGCTGCAATTCGGACTGGGCCAGCGCAAGGTCGGCCTGGGCCGAGGCCAGCGCGGCGCGATCGGCTTCCGATTGCAGCCTGACGTCGGCCGGGTCGAGCTCGGCCAGGGCCTGGCCGGCCTTGACGCGTGCGCCCGCATCCACCAGTCGACGCGAAATCTTTCCGGCGATGCGGAAGGCCAGCTGCGGTTCTTCGCGCGCGTGCACTTCGCCGGCGAACGCCTCGTAGCCGAGCTCGCCGCTGCTGGCCTGAACGACCAGCACGGGCCGCACTTCCACGGGCGCAGGCTCGTTGCCGCAGGCCGCAAGCGAAAGGGCCAGGACGAGCGGCCAGAGGGCCCGGAAGGGGGTTGGAACCGTGGACATGAGCGCGCCCTGAATAGTGAACCGGTGGGTACACTATCATTATCAAACCAGTTAGTTCAATAATAGGTGCATGAATTCTTCTGCCCTGCCCTCGACCCCCGCCCCCGGCCGCCCCAAGGACATGGAAAAGCGCACGGCCGTGCTGGAAGCGGCGATGGTGCTATTCCCGTCACGGGGCTACGACGGCGTCAGCATGGACGCCATCGCCCAGGCTGCCGGCGTCTCCAAGCTGACCGTGTACAGCCACTTCGCCGACAAGGAAGCCCTGTTCGGCGCGGCGGTGACCGAATGCTGCGCCCAGTTGCTGCCGCACCAGTTGTTCGTGCCCGACCCGGGCCTGCCGGTCGCCGAGGCCTTGTTCCAGATCGCCCGACCCTTCGTGGACCTGATGATGGACGAGCGCGCCGTCAGCCTGCACCGGGTGATGATCAGCCAGGCCGGCCAGGACCGCCGCCTGACCGAAATCTTCTTCTGCGCCGGTCCGCGCGCCATCCTCCTGGAAATGGAATCGTTCCTGCAGGAGGCCCGCCGGAGCGGCTACCTGCGCGTGGCTGACCCGGCCCGCGCCTCGGAACATTTCTTCTGCCTGTTGAAGGGCCTGGGCCATATGCGCGTGCTGGTCGGGCTGTCCGAACCTCCCAGCAGCGAACAACGCGACGCCCATGTGCGCGAAGTGGTTGGGATATTCCTGCGTGCCTTTGCCCCCGAGGCGCTGTGACAAGCGGCCCGGTTACTTCTGGCACTACGTGGCCCACCCGTCCGCACGCGATCCTGTGCGGGACGATTTTTTACGATGGTGGCGTGGCAGGCTTACAATTGTCGGCCTTGCGCCCCACGGACCCCTTGTTGCCATGTCGATGAATTTTGACCAAGCCCGCTTCGCGATGATCGAACAACAGGTGCGTCCCTGGGACGTGCTCGATCCCCGCGTGCTGGAAGCGTTGATGGTCGTGCATCGCGAGGATTTCGTCGTGCCGAGCCAGCGCCAGCTGGCCTTCGCCGACCTGCCGCTGCCACTGGCCCACGGCGAAGTGATGATGAAGCCGGTGGTCGAGGGCCGCATGATGCAGGCCCTGTTGCTGGAGCCCAGCGATGAAGTGCTGGAGATCGGCACCGGCTCGGGCTTCGTCACGGCCTGCCTGGCCCGCCTCGCGCGCGCAGTCACCAGCATCGACATCCATGCCGACTTCATCGAATCCGCTGGCCAGCGACTTGCCCATGCAAGCGTCAGCAACGTCCGCCTGGAAACCGCCGATGCCCTGGCTTGGCAGCCCGGCCGGCAGTTCGATGCCATCGCCGTCACGGCCGCAGTCGGCATCATTCCGCAGATTTTCACCGACTGGCTCAAGCCGGGCGGTCGCTTGTTCGTGATCCATGGCCTTTCGCCGGTACAAGAGGCGGTACGCATCACGCGTCGCGCTGATTCCCTGCAGACGGAAAGCCTCTTCGAAACCGATGTCCCCTACCTGCATGGCGCCGAGCCGGTGCCGCACTTCACCCTCTGAACACGGGAAAACCCATGTCCATCCGACTCCGCCCCCTGTCCCTCGCCCTGATCATTGCCGGATTCTCGGCCCAGGCTTCCGCCACCGACCTGGTGCAGGCATACGATCTTGCGCGCCAGAGCGACCCGCAATTCTCCGCCGCCGAGGCGCAGAAGAATGCAACGGGCGAAGGCATCGTGCAGTCGCGCGCCGCCTTGCTTCCGCAAGTCACTGCTGACGCCAACTACGGCACCGGCAGCTCGAGCAGCAGCGGCAACCAGGTCTTCGCCGGCAACCCGACTGGCGTCAATTCCACGTACTCGGAAAGCAGCAGTCGCAGCTCCGGCGTCAACGTTCGCCAGACCATCTATGACCACGCCAACTACACCCGGCTCGGCGCCAGCCGCGCACGCGCCCGCGGTGCGGAAGCCGATTACGATTCGGCCGCCGATGCCCTGATCGTCCGCGTGGCAGATGCTTACTTCAACGTGCTGACCGCCATCGAGACGCTCGCGTCCTCGCGCGCCGAAGAACGTTCTGTGAAGCGCCAGCTCGACCAGGCCGACAAGCGCCTGGAAGTCGGCCTCGCGCCGATCACCGACGTGCACGAAGCCCGCGCGCGTTTCGACAGCGCCCGCGCCAACGCCATCCTGCAGGCGACCGCGTTGGAAGACGCCTACGAGGCACTGGCCGAGACCACCGGCGAGCGCCTGACCAACCTCAAGGGCCTGGCTGCGGATTTCCGCCCGGAAAATACCGACACCAAGACCATCGAAGAATGGGTTGCCATCGCATTGGCTTCCAACCCGACGTTGAAGTCGCGCGCCGAAGCATTGGCCGCTGCCGAGAAAGACGTGTCCACGGCCCGCGCTGCGCACTATCCGACCTTGTCGGCGACTGCCAGCTACGGCGACGATGCCAGCTGGGGCGACAGCCGCCGCCGCTCGCCGCTTCCGGAAAGCCTGAGCTCGTTCGGCAACTCCAGCACCGGCCCGCGTTACGGCATTACGCTATCGGTGCCGATCTTCAGCGGTTTCGCCACGCAATCGCGCGTGCGCCAGGCCCTGTACACGCGTGACGCCGCCGCCGACCAGCTCGAGCAGCAGAAGCGCGCCATCACCCGCACCACGCGCGGCGCCTATCGCAACCTGATCTCCGGCCAGGCCGAAGTCGAAGCCCGTCGCCTCGCCGTCGTATCGGCGCAGGCCGCCTACGAAGCTGGCGAAGCAGGCCTTGAAGTCGGCACGCGCACCATCGTCGACGTGCTGATCGCGCAGCAGCAACTATTCCTGGCGCAGCGTGAGTTCGCCCGCGCCCGCCATGCCTACCTGGTCAACGTGCTTCGCCTGAAGCAGGCCGCAGGTATCCTGGAAGCAAGCGACCTGGAAGCGGTGAATCGCTCGCTGGTTGCCGATGCCGACGCAGCCCTGCAGACCAGCGACCGCGCCGAGTGATGGCGGCCCGGCGCTAACACGCCGGTAGCGTCTGAGCCTGCGCGCTGCGCAGGCTCGGTTCCAGCAGTTCCAGCGTGCGCGTCAGCGCACCGCGCTCGACGGCGATCCGGCTTCGGCCGGCATCGCCACGACGGATGCGCTCCGCCGGGTGGCGGAATTGTTCGCCCAGCTTCTTCGCGAGCGACGCGGCATCGGCTACCCGCTGCACGGCGCCGGCACGAATCAGCAAGTCGGTGATTTCCTGGAAGTTGAAGGTGTGCGGGCCGACCAGCGCGGGAATACCCAGCGCCGCGGGCTCGAGCACGTTATGCCCGCCGATCTCCTGCAGGCTGCCGCCGACGAAGGCGATGTCCGATGCGGCGAAGAACGACATCAACTCGCCTAGCGTATCGATCACGAAGATGTCGGTGTCGGCACGGGGCAATCCTTCGATGCGGCGCGAGGCCACCCTGAAGCCCGCCCGCGTGCCGTCGCCAGCCACGGCGGCGAAGCGTTCCGGATGGCGCGGCGCCCACAGCAGCAGCGCGCGTGGAAACTGCGCCTGGAGCAATCGATGCGCCTGGCGCACGATGTCTTCTTCGTCCGGGTGCGTGCTGGCGGCGATCCAGACCGGCCGGTCGCCCCAGGCATCGCGCCATCGCCCGCCCTGGTCGGCGACGCCTTCGGGCAACGGCAAGTCGTACTTGATGTTGCCGGTGACGTGGATGACGGATTCCGGCGCGCCCAGCTTGCGATAGCGCAACGCATCGGCATCCGACTGCGCGGCGATCACGTCCACGCCCGACAAGGCGCCGCGAACCAGTCGCGCGATCGGCCGGTAGCCGCGCAGGGACCGCTCCGACAATCGCGCGTTGGCGATGACCAGCGGCACGCCCCGCGCCTTCAGCTCCTCGAACAGGTTCGGCCAGATCTCGGTCTCCATCATCAGCGCCAGGCGCGGCTGGAAATGGTCGAGGAAATTTCGCACCGCGCCGGGCAGGTCATACGGCAGGTACACATGGCGCACCGAGTCGCCCCACAGCGCGCGCACGCGCGCTGATCCCGTGGGCGTGGTGGTGGTGACCAACAGGGTCCGGTCCGGCATGCGCTCACGCAGCGCAGCGACCAGTGGCGCGGCGACGTTCACTTCGCCGACCGACACCGCATGGATCCAGAGGCAGCCTTCCAGGCCCTCGCCGCGATACAGGGCGAAGCGTTCGCTCCAGCGATCGAAGTACTCGCGCTGGCGCAGTCCGCGCCAGATCAGGTAGTACAGCGAAATCGGCAACGCGACGCGGATGACCAGGGAATACAGGCCGCGCATCGCGCGATGGCCGAACGGTACTTGCATGGGCGCAGGATAGCCGAGACCGCTAGAATCTGTCCGTGACCGACCCCAGCCCCGCGCCACCGCTGTCCCCACGCCAATGGCCCGCCTGGCTGGGCATCGGGCTGGGATGCCTGGTCGCCTACCTGCCCTGGGCACTCGCGCGCGCCGTTGCGCCGGTGTTGGGCTGGCTTATGCGCCAGCTGATGGTCTCGCGACGGCGAGCCGCCGAGATCAATCTTGCGCTGGCCTTTCCCGAACTCGACGACGAGGCTCGACGCGCTTTGCTGCGCGCGCATTTCAGATCGCTGGGCATGTCGGTATTCGAATTCCTTCGCGCCTGGTGGGGCCCGCTGGCGCCGGTGGACCGCGGCTTCGAAGTGCAGGGCCTCGAGCATGTCGAAACTGCCCGGGCCGGCGGCCGCGGCATCATCCTGATCTCGCCGCACTTCACCACCCTGGAGATCTGCACGCGGCTGTTGTGCCGCTTTGTCCCGGTGTCGGGCATGTATCGCCCGCACGATTCCGATGCGCTCGACTGGGCGGTGCGGCGCGGCAGGCTCGGCCACGCCACGGCGATGTTTGCCCGCGACGAACTGCGTCCCGCCATCCGACACCTCAAGAATGGCGGCGTGTTGTGGTTCGCACCCGACCAGGAAACCCGACGCGGCGACAGCGTATTCGTGCCCTTCTTCGGGCAAGCCGCCTGGAGCCTGACGTCCACCCATGCCATGGCCCGCCTCAGCGGCGCGAAGGTGTTGCCCCTGTTCCACGAACGGCGCGAGGATGGAACCTATCGGGTCGAAATTGGCGCGCCGCTGGAAAATTTCCCGAGCGACGATGCGCATGTGGACACGGCGCGCGTGATGGCCCTGATCGAAGCGCAGGTGCGACGCGTGCCCGCGCAATACCTGTGGATCCACAAGCGCTTCAAGACCCAGCCCGACGGTCGCCCGTCACCGTATTCCTGATCAGTCGTAGACCGAAGGTTCGCCGGCCGGGCGCGTCTTGAACCGGCGGTGCACCCACAAGTATTGCGCGGGATGCTCGCGCACCACGCGCTCGAGTTCACGCATGTAGATGGCTGCCGATCCAGCCGGTGCCGCGTCGATCCAGCCCGGCCAGGCCGCCTCGATGCGCAGGTGGTAGCGGCCGTCTCCAGCGCGATGGAACCAGAACGGCAACATACGCGCGCCGCTACGCCGGACCAGGTCCGCAGTGCCGGTCAACGTAGCCGCCTGGATTCCGAAAAACGGCACGAAGGCATGTTGGTAATTGAAATCCTGGTCGGCCGAATACACGACCCACTCGCCCGCCTGCAGGCTTCGCAGCAGCCCCCGCACGTCCTTCTTGGCCAAGGTCGCGCCGAAGATGCGTTGACGTGCGCGTTCGAACATCGCCTCGATGCACGGCGAGTTGTGCCGCCGCACCACGCCGCGCACGGTGCCGTCGGTGGCGCGCTTCAACAACCAGGCCGCCAATTCTGTCTGCGTGAAGTGGCCGGTGAACAACAACACACCCTGCCCTGCGTCCTTCGCCGCTTGCAGGTGCTCCAGGCCTTCGATGCGAACGGCGTCGTGCAATCGCGAATCGGGCGCGTACCAGGCGCGCAGCAATTCGAAGCCACCCATCACCGTCTCGCGCAGGTTGTCGCGCAACAGGCGCTTCCGCGCGTCGCCATCCAGTTCGGGAAAGGCCAACGCGATGTTGATGCCGGCGATGCGCCGACGTTCCGCCATCAGCGGCAATAGCAGCCAGGCCAGGAACGATGAAATCGCCAGCAGCATCGACTGCGGCAATCGGGCGATGCCACGCGCCATCGATTGCAATGGCGCAGTGCCCAGGCACCGCACTACGGCCGGCCCTGGCGCCCGGCTTCGAGCACCTTCGCGTATTTCAGGAAGGCGTAGAAGGCTTGCGTGCGTGCAGCGATGAAGCCCGCCCAGCCATTGAGGAAGTAGCGCTGGCCCACGTAGAAGCGCAGGAAGGCGACGCTGGGATAGAACACCAGGCGCAGACCGAGAAAGCGTGGCGAGCGGCTGGCCTTGTACTGCACCAGCCCACTGGAATACCGATTGATCTTGTCCACGCGCACCGCCAGTTCCGGTTCGCCGAAGTGGCGAAACTCCGCACCAATGTCGCGCACCACGCCGCGCACTTCCGGCGCGGCGTGCACGGGCACGGAGTTGAGTCCGCCGCAACTGCGCCGGAACAATCGCAGGTGCCAGTTTGGACGCGTCCACGGATGCGGCCAGCGCCAGAAAAGCCACTCGCGTCGCGGCAAGCGATAGCCATCGGCGCGCGGCGCCAGCAACTCGGCCTCGATGATGTCGCGACCGGCGTCGGTCAGGGTTTCATCCGCGTCGAGCAGCAGGATCCAGTCATTGGCCGCCTTGTCGACGGCCGATTGCTTTTGCAGCCCGTAGCCCTTGAAGGGCTCGACGAAGACCCGCGCGCCGTGGCGCTCGGCAATGTCGCGGGTGGTGTCGTCCGATCCGGAATCGAGCACCACGATTTCATCGCAGAACGCCAGGCTCGCCAGGCAGTCGTGCAAGGTGCCGGCGTTGTTGAACGTGGTGACGACGCCGCTAATCGGTGGCCGGGGCATCGTCTTGCAACGCAAACAAGGAACCGGCGAACAGGGCAAGCAGCAGCAGGAACACGCCGCCCCAGAATGTCGAATAGAAGGCCAGGCTGGTATTGAGCGGGAACACGGTCACCGCCAGTGCCAGCGCCGGCACGGCCGCGCGCCGGCGTGCCGGGGGCAGCGACCAGCGCCAGGCGCGCCAGGCCAACGCGAACCCCATCAACCACAACAGCAGGCCGACCGAACCGGTTTCGCTCAGGATCTCCAGCACGATCTGGTGCGCGTGCAGTGCGCCCTGCTGGCCGTGGCTAAGCCAGAAATCATCGGTGGATGCGTACTGCGCGTAGGCGTCGCGAAAACCGCGGATGCCCACGCCGTTCACCGGGTGGTCCGCGATCATCCCGGTCGCCGCGCTCCAGATGCTCAGCCGACCGGACAAGGCCTCATCGAGGCCGGCGCGATCGCCGCTGAACACTTCCAGCGAGCGCGTGATGCGACTTTCGAACTGCGATGAAAAACTGAACGCCAGGGCCGAGCTGATCACCAGTCCGATGCCCATCGTCAGCAGCAACTGCCGGCGGCTCAGCCGACGCCAGCCGCTGGCCAGCAACACCAGTCCAAACACCAGCCAGGAGGCGCGCGAGCCGGCGAGCAGGATGACGATGCCAAGCAAGGTTGCCGTTGCGATCCAGCCGGGCGCGTGGAATTTTTCCGCGGCCATTTCCAGCGCGAAGGGAGACAGCGTGGCCAGCACCAGGCCGAGCTTGAGATTGTCGGCGCCGAAGATTCCACTCAGTCGGTCGGAAGAATTGGCGCCGCCCAGGCTGTAGCCGGTGATGGCCTGCACCACGCCATCCAGCGACCACAACAGGGTGATCACGCCCAGCCCGACGAACACGATGCGCCGACCATCGCGCGGCCCGACCGCCATCGCGGCCAGCCACAGGAAGGGCAGGTATCGCAGGTCCAGCAATACTTCGCGCCAGGCGCGCCTGCCATCGACCGCATCGATGGCGGAAAAAAATTCCGGCAGCCAGTAACAGAAGAACAACGCGGTTATCAGCGCCCATGCCTCGCGGCTGAGCAGCGCAGTGCCGTTGTTGAAACGACGTACTGCCAGGATGGTCAGGCTGGCCAGCGCACCCAGGCTGAGTACCGCCTCGGCCACGCCCACGAACGGCCACAAGGCAACGAACGCGAGCACGACATAGGGGGTCCAGCGAAATCCGGGCGCCTCATGCAATGAGTGATTCATAGACCTTCAATGTTTGGGCTTGCATCGCGGCCAGGGACTGCGGATTGATCGGGGGTGCAGGGCGCGGCTGCGCCAGCACGCTGAGTGTAGTTGCCAGCAGCGCCTGGCGGTCGCCCAGCGCCACCTGGCCTTCAGGAAAGTACTGGCCCAGCAGCTCACCCACGCCGCCGTGGTTCCAGCCCACCACCGGGGTACCGGTGCACAGGGCCTCGACCACGGTGCGGCCGAAGGCTTCGGGCTTGGCGGACAGCTGCAACACCAGGTCCGCCTGGCGGTAGGCCGACAACACGTCGTGGACCGGTGGGCTGATCTCGAGTGCGTCAGTCACGCCCAGCTTTGCCGCAATCGCTTCGATCTCGGCCACATAGGCCTCGCGTCCGGGCTCACGCGTTCCAAGCAAGCTCAAGCGCGCGTCGCAGCCCGAAGTACGCAAGTCGGCCAGCAGGTTCAGCGCGGCTTCGTGCCCTTTCAGCCGCGTGCCCCGACCAGGCATCAGCAGTCGCCTGGGTCCGGTGCTCGCCGGCCGGCCTTCCGGCGCCGGGCAGAAATGCGCGGCATCGATGCCGCGCTCGATGATGACCAGGTTGGCCGGACGGGTGACCGGCCAGTGCGACAACACGTGCGCACGAACCGAACCCGACACGCAGATCACGCGCTCGCCGCGGGTCATGATCGAGGAATACCAGCCCGGTGAATTGAGGCCGTGCACGGTGGTGACGAAGTGCGGTCGCGGCATCGCCAGCCCGCGCATCGCCAGCCAGGCCAGCCAGGCCGGCAGGCGGGACCGTGCATGCACGATGTCGGGCTGGTACTGCCGGATGATGCGACGTAGCGCGAACACGTGGCGCAACGTGGCCAGGGACTTGCGACCGATGTCGAGCTCGATGTGTTCGCTGCCACCGCGCAGCAGGGAATCGACCAGGCGCCCACCGGCGGACACGACCACCGACTGGTGTCCGCCCCGGACCAATGCCGCGGCAATCTCCAGCGTGGAGCGCTCGACGCCGCCACTGCCCAGCGCGGGCAACAGCTGCAGGACGGTCAGGCGGCGCATGGCGACGCGCAGGCCTTGATCGTCAGTCCTCGAGCACGAACAGTGCGCCGCAATACGGACAGCGGGCCGAGCCCGTCGCTTCGACGGGCAGGTACACGCGCGGATGCGAATTCCATAGCGCCATCGCCGGCGTCGGGCAGCTCAGCGGCAGCTGCGCGCGCTTGACCGTGTAGCTGAGCTCGGTGTTGGCCGGCTGGGGTTCGGTGCTCGACATGGCGGCTTCCGGCGGGGACAGGCCGCCATTTTACCCCGAGACCCCACCGGGCACACGCCGCACCTACTTGGCGGGTGCGGCTTCGGGCTTGGGCTGCTGCGCTTCCATGGCGATGCGCAATTTCACGTCATCGGACGCCGCCTGCAGGAAGCCGCCGACACCGAACTCGGACCGCTTGATGGTGGTGGTGGCCTCGAAGCCCACGGCCGGCACCTTGCGCATTGGATGCATGCCGGCCTGGTTGATGGTCACCTCGAAGACGACGGGGCGAGTCACGCCATGGATGGTCATGTCACCGGCAACGTTCAGCTTGTCCTTGCCCAACACCGTCACCTGCTTGCTGGTGAAGCTGGCCGTCGGGAATTTTTCGGCGTCGAAGAAATCGGCACTGTTCAGGTGCGCATCGAGCTTGGGCACGCCGGTGCTGAGGCTCGACATCGGAATCTGCACGTCGATCGAGGACTTGCCCGGCTGCTCGGGATCGAAATCGAGCGTGCCTGTGACCTGGTTCAGGCGACCGCCCAGGTTGGCGTAACCGCCGTGCAGGTAAGTGAAATGCACCTGCGTGTGGTAGGCGTCGATGTTGTATTTGGCGGCAGTGGCGGGACCGGACATTGCCAGGCCAAGCAGTATGGGAAGGATCAGGCGCTTCATCTGAATCTCCGGGCTTTATCAGCCGGTGATCATTGCAGAGTTGGCGTGGGCAAAGTGTAAGAACGGCGTCAACGCGATGCAGCCCAGCTGATAAGCTCGGCAGCCGTGCCCACCCCGTCCGCAGCGCCGAGCCTCGACCGCGATTCCTGCTGGGCCGTGCACGACGGCGCCGCGGGTAATCGCCGGCAGGCGCTGGCCCTGGTGCAGGCTCTCGCCCTGCCCGCAAGGGAATGGTCGCTGCAGGGCTCGCTGCCGGCGCGCTGGTTCGCGCCGCGCCAGGGGCCCGGCCACGGCTCGGCCTTTGGTGATGAATTCACGCGGGCGCTTCACGACCATCCACCGTCGTTGGCAATCGGCTGCGGTCGCCTCGCGGCGCTGGCCACGCGCCAGGCCCGCGATGCCGGCGCCCGCGCCATCCAGATCCTCGATCCCCGCATCGCCACGACGCATTGGGACCTGGTGATTGCGCCCGAGCACGATGGGTTGCGCGGTGACAACGTGATCCAACTATTGGGCAGCCTCAATCCAGTGGACAGCTCGTGGCTCGCGCAAGCACGCGCAACAGCGCCGGAACTCGCGGACTTGCCGCAACCACGGACCGCCGTGCTGATCGGCGGGCCC
>Ga0155472_172_pt1 | contig 16537 bp, 10 predicted proteins | sample RifCSPhighO2_12_FD_107130 | JGI IMG/M metagenome (GOLD analysis project Ga0155472, IMG submission 107130) | Gammaproteobacteria bacterium RIFCSPHIGHO2_12_FULL_63_22
GCATCTTCACCTGGGGCACGCTGCACGAGCTCGGGCGCGACTACGAACAACGCTGGGCCGCGTACCTCGCAGAGCTCGCAGATCGCGGACAGTCACGCGATCCCTGACCAAAGCAGAGCCCGGCCGTCTCTCGACGCTGAGGCACGCCGGCGCCGGAGGGAGGGGCATTTCTGCTGCCCCCTCTCTGGAAGCGACATCCTGTCCACCAAGAGGGGTGCGGTCGGCCATCCATGGCCGACCTCTGCAGAAATCCCCTCCCTCCGGCACCGGCGGCAAACAGTGGGGCGGACGGCCGAACGGCGTGCGTGTCGATTGGAAGAAAACGTCGTCGTGATGCTGCCGCGAATTGCGATGGCACGGCTTTTCATTTGGGAGAATCGGTCGGTGCTGGGTGCTTCGCGTTCAAGTCTGGAAGGGCCGCGCGCGAATTTTGCGCCGGGGCGTGAGGGTGTCGGTGGCGGGGGTTATCGCAGGAGGCCGGCCATGGATGGCCGGCCGGCCCCCTCTTGGTGGACAGGACGTCGCTCCCAGAGAGGGGGCCAGCGATAATCCCCGCCACCGGCGCCGTCATGCCTCGGCCAACGACCGGCGGACGGCCCCCGCCTGAATTGCGTGGGATAATGCAGAAATGAACGAAGAGAAGACGCATTTTGGGTTTCGGGACGTGCCGGTCGGCGAGAAGAAGAAGCTCGTTGGCGAGGTGTTCTCGTCCGTGGCCGGCAAGTACGACTTGATGAATGATTTGATGTCGCTGGGCGTGCATCGGATCTGGAAGCGCTACTTCGTTGGTACCTCGGGCGTGAAGCGTGGTGATCGCGTGCTCGACCTCGCCGGTGGTACCGGCGACATCGCCGCGCTGTTGCATGAACGCGTGGGCGAGACGGGCGAGGTCGTCATCGGCGACATCAATGCCGCGATGCTCGGCGTCGGCCGCGACCGGTTGACCGATCGCGGACTGGTACGCGGCCTGCGCTACGTGCAATTGAATGCCGAGGCCTTGCCGTTTCCCGATGGCAGTTTCGACCTGGTCACCATCGCGTTCGGCCTGCGCAATGTCACCGACAAGGCGGCGGGGCTGCGCGAGATGCATCGCGTGCTCAAGGTCGGCGGTCGCGCATTGGTCCTGGAATTTTCGCAGGTGAAGCCCGAGTGGTTCCGACCGGTGTACGACTTCCATTCGTTCAAGGTGCTGCCGCGCCTGGGCAAGCTGTTCGCCAATGACGCCAACAGCTACCAGTACCTGGCCGAGTCCATCCGCAAGCATCCCGACCAGGAGACCCTGCAGTCGATGATGGTGGATGCCGGCTTCGGCCGCTGCACGCACCGCAACCTGAGCGGCGGCATCGTCGCCATCCACTCCGGTTACCGCACCTGACCACAGCGCCTGTGTGGGAGCGGCCTTGGCCGCGATCCACGTCAGTCCGCGCGCACTCGCCAGGCTTCCGCAAGTGAAATCCTCCCTTCGCGGGCCAGGCGCACTGCGGCCTGGGTAATCGGCGTCATGCCTTCCTTGATTGCCAGTTCGTGGATGCTGTCGGCTTCGGCATCGGCAACGATCAGCTTGCGCAGCGCCGGGCTGACAACCAGCAACTCGTAAACCGCCTGGCGCTTGTGCACACCCAGGCCTTCGCATTGCGGGCAGCCGGCGCCGATGAAGAATTCCTCGTCGGGCGCTACGCCCAGCAGTTCGCGCGTGTGCGCGTCCACCGTTTCGGGTTGCCGGCAATGCTGGCACGTCAGGCGCACCAGTCGTTGCGACATCACCGCCAGCAATGAGGCGCGCAGCAGGTAGGACTCCACGCCCAGGTCCAGCAGGCGCGTCACCGTGGCTGCCGCCGTATTCGTATGCAGCGTACTCAGCACCAGGTGGCCGGTGAGCGCGCTTTCCACGGCGATGCTGGCGGTTTCGCGGTCGCGGATCTCGCCGACCATGATCACGTCCGGATCGTGGCGCAGGAAATTTCGCATCGCACCGGCGAAGGTGAAGTCGGCGGCGCGGTTCACCTGCATCTGCTGGATGTCCTCGATGTAGAACTCGACGGGATCTTCGATGGTCAGGATGTTGATGCGTTCCTTGCGCAACTCCAGCAGCATCGCGTACAGCGTGGTGGACTTGCCGCAACCAGTCGGCCCGGTGGTCAGGAACATGCCATGGCTGCGCGACATCACGTCGTCGAGGCGCTGCCGGTCTTCCGGCGTCAGGCCCAGTTGTTCTAGATTCCATAGGCCCTCGCTCGTGTCGAGCAGGCGCACCACGACGCTTTCACCGTGCACTGCGGGCAACACGGAAATGCGCAGGTCCACCTTGCGGCCGTCGTCGAGCACGAACGTGGTGCGGCCATCCTGCGGCTTGCGGTGCTCGGCCAGGTTCATGCTCGCCAATACCTTGATGCGGCTGACCACGGCCGGCTGCAGTGCGTGGATCAGGTGCCGCACCGGCACCATTTCATCGTCGATGCGATACAGGATGTCGGCGCCGTGTTCGCCGGGCCGCAAGTGGATGTCCGACGCACGGCGTCGCACGGCGTCGGAGATCATCTCGGTGACGATGCGCACCACCGGCATTTCCTTCGACAGGCGCTCGACTTCGCGTTCGGTGGCATCTGCGCTGTCGGCGGAAGGGTCGAGCCCGAGCGAGCGCGCGATGGCGATGTCTTCGGCGCGGTCGTAGTGCCGGGTGATGCCGTTGCGCACCAGCATGGCCGGCGCCGCGATCGGCACCACGCGCAGCGATGACAGGAAATTCAGCTGGTCCAGGGTCTCGCGATCGCCGGCGTCTTCCAGCGCGACGGCGATCAGCCCCTTGTGCACGAGCAGGGGCACGGCGCGAAGCCGACGAACCGCCTCGGGCGTGAACTGCGCGAGGGCTTCCGGCGCCGGGTCGAAATCAAGCGAGGCCAGGGCGGGCAGGTCCCAGCGCTCGGCCATCGTCCAGGCCCGGTCGTCGGCCAGGTCCGATTCGCGGCTCCAGGCCGCCTCCAGCATGGGCGCGCAGTATTCGCTGGCCGCCGGTTTGACCGGGAACGAATCCAGGTACGCCTGCAGGCCCCGGCGGCCGCGCAGGACCAGGATACGTGCAGTTTCGGACGGTTTCGAATCTGGGCTCATGGACAGGACTCCAGGGACTGGATGCAGTGTCGCCCTGGGCGCCAGGGTCCATCATGATTCAGATCAATCGGGCACCGTTCAAACGTTTTGCCCCCGGCCCGGCTAAACTGGCCGTTCCCCAGCAAAACCGGATAGCCAGACATGCGCCTTTCCTCCCTCTTCCTCGCCCTGGTCGTGCTGCCCCTGGCTGCCTGCCAGAAGCCGGCGCCGACCGAAGCGGCCAAACCGGCCGAACACAACAAGACGGTCCACGAAGAACCCATGATCTCCAGCCACGACGTCAACTCCTATGCCGAGCCGGAAAAGGTCGTCATCAAGCATCTCGCGCTGGACCTGGGCGTGGACTTCGACAAGAAGGTCCTGTCTGGTTCCGCGACCCTTGATCTCGACTGGAAGGATCCTGACGCACGCTCCGTCGCGCTGGATACGCGCGACCTCGACATCGCGAAGATCGAAGGCTTCGACGGCAGCACCTGGCAGGACCTGAAATTCGAAGTCGCGCCCAAGGATCCGATCTTCGGCAGCAAGCTCAGCATCGCGGTGCCGTCGCAGCTGCAGCAAGTGCGCATCACCTACAGCAGCCGCCCGGAAGCGTCCGGCCTGCAGTGGCTGACGCCGGCCATGACGATGGGCAAGAAGACGCCCTTCATGTTCTCGCAGTCGCAGGCCATCCATGCCCGTAGCTGGGTGCCGCTGCAGGACACGCCCGGCGTGCGCTTCACCTACGAAGCCCACATCACCACCCCGAAGGACGTGATGGCGCTGATGAGTGCCGACAACGACCCGAAGGCACCGCGTGACGGCGACTACAGCTTCAAGATGCCGCAGGCCATCCCGTCCTACCTGATGGCGATTGCTGCAGGCGACCTGGTGTTCGCGCCGATTTCCGAGCGCGCCGGCGTCTGGGCAGAACCGGCGATGGCGCCGAAGGCCGCGAAGGAATTCGAAAGCACCGAGAAGATGATCGTCACCGCCGAGCGCCTGTACGGTGCCTACCGGTGGGGTCGCTACGACATCCTGGTGCTGCCGCCTTCGTTCCCGTTCGGCGGCATGGAAAACCCGCGCCTCACCTTTGCCACGCCGACCGTCATCGTCGGCGACCAGTCGCTGGTCAGCATCATCGCGCACGAGCTCGCGCACAGCTGGTCGGGCAACCTGGTCACCAACTCGAGCTGGAAGGACATCTGGTTGAACGAGGGCTTCACCAGCTACGTCGAGAACCGCATCGTCGAGGACTTGTTCGGCAAGGACCAGGCCTTGATGGAAAACGTGATTTCGCAGGACGGCCTGAAGGCCGACATGAAGGACATCGCGCCGGCCGACCAGGTGCTGACCCTGCCGCCGCTGGTCAATCGTGATCCCGACGAGGGCCTGACCCAGGTCGCCTACATCAAGGGCCAGTGGTTCCTGATGTTCCTGGAAGAGCGCTACGGCCGCGAGACCTTCGACGCCTTCCTGCGCAAGTGGTTCGACGAACACGCCTTCACCAGCCTGGACAGCTCGGCGTTCGAGCGCTTCATGGAAAAGGAATTGTTCTCGAAGAATCCGGGCAAGACCACGCATGATGAAATCCACGCGTGGATGCACGGTTCGGGCATCCCGGCGTTCGCGGTCGCGGCCAAGTCCACGCGCTTCGATGCGGTGGATGAATTGCGCGGCCATTGGTTGGCGGGCCATGCCAAGCCGGCGAACATGGACACCTCGAAGTGGACCACCCAGGAATGGGTGCGCTTCATCGAAGGCATGCCGGAAACGCTGAGCCAGGAACAACTGGCCGAGCTCGACGCGGCTTACAAGTTCACTGGTACGCAGAACGGCGAAATCGCCCAGCGCTGGTATCCGTTGACGGTGCGTAGCGGCTACACCACCGCGCGTCCGGCCATTGCTGATTTCCTCAGCCGCATCGGCCGCCGCAAGCTGATCATGCCGACCTACGCCGCGCTGGCGCAGACCCCGGATGGCCTGGCCTTCGCGCAGGGCGTGTTCGAAAAGGCGCGTCCGGGCTACCACCCGATCACGACCGGATCGGTGGAACAGACCCTGGCCGAGGGCAAGGCCAAGCGCTGATCCCATGGCCAAAGGACGCTTAGCGCTGGCTGTATCGCTCGGCCTGGCGCTGACCACGGTGGGCGTGGCCGCGACCATGCCCGAGCGGGTGCTGGATGCGGAGTTCGCACGCCAGCGCTGGCTGGCCGGCGCCAGCGTGCACAAGTTGCGCGTTGGCGACCACGATTGGGCTTACCTGGAAGCGGGCAGTGGCCCGCTGATCGTGATGCTGCACGGCTTCACCGGCGCCAAGGAAAACTGGCTGCCGGTGATGCGCGAACTGGCCAAGACGAATCGGGTGATCGCGCCCGACTTGCCGGGCTGGGGCCAGAGCGAACGCCAGGCCAGCAGCAATTACGGACCCAGCGTGCAGGTCGAGCGCATCGCGCAATTCCTGCAGGCGCTGAAGGAAAAACCGGCGCTGGTCGTGGGCCATTCGATGGGCGGGCATTTCACCGGATTGCTGGCGGCGCGCCACCCCAATCTCGTCGGGCCGATCGTGCTGATGTCATCGGCCGGCGTGAAGTTCGAAGAGAATGAATTCGGTCGCGAAGTGATGGCCGGTCGCAATCCGTTCGAGGTACGCACGCGTCCCGAACTGCATCGCTACCTGGGCATCGTGTTCAACGATCCGCCGTTCGTGCCCTGGCCCGCGGACGAGGCGCTGGTGCGCCGCCGTCGCAACGACGTGATGTTCGAACAGAAAGTCCTCGACTCGATCGGCCGTGGGCCGGAAGCCTTCTCGCTGGAAACCGAGATGGTGCAGATCGAGGCACCCGTGTTGTTGCTTTGGTGCCGGGACGACCGGGTCATAGATATCAGCGCGGCCGAGATATTCCATCGCGGCCTTCCCCGGAGCCAAAGCGTGTTCCTCTCGGGCTGCGGCCACATGCCGATGATGGCGCAGCCGGGCAACGTGGCAGCGGCGATGCGCGAGTTCGTCGCGCGCGGCTGATCAGTCGGCGGTGGAGCTGATCGCCTAGGTCTGTTGCCAGCTGATATCGATGCCTTCGGACTCACCTACTGCTGCACGCAGGATCGCGACGAGCATGGCGCTGCCGCCGTTGTCTTCGAGCATGTCGATGGTGGCGGTGTCGATGAAGTAGTCGGCGTCGGTGGACGACTCTTCTTCAAGCTGGTTTACGAGGAACTGGAATTCCTCGCGACTGACGCTGCCAATGCTGGCGCCGGTGGCCTTGTCGGAAATGCGAACTTCCATGCTGTCGTCCTCGTAGGTGCGTGGTGCGCGAACCCGCAGTCTAGGCCAGCGGAAGCCCGATGCCTACCGAGCACGATTCATCATGAAGCTCGAGCACGGGCCGTACGTCCTCGTGGATCTTTCCGCTGCCGACGCTCTCGATGAACTCACAGGCCGCGTAGACGCTGGCGGCCAGTTCGTATTCGGCAATCCACAGGCTGCGTTGCCCAATCCGGTCGGGCGCCACCGGCCAGACGCCAGGGCGCGGCCGCATGTGGCCCGAGATGCCGATGCGCCAAGGCTTGGCACTGATGCGCGCCCGGAAGCACTGCTGGTTGCGACACATGGTGGCGTAGATGGGATCGGTCTTCAGCGCATCGAAGCATTCGGTGACCAGAGGATCGGTCGGACTGAACGTCCTTTGCGTCGCCATGACGCGCATGCCGGCCGGCGTGCGATACAGGCGGAAGTTCCAGTCGGGATGCGATGCGAGGAATTGCGCGATGCGGCCGCGTGCGATTTTTTCCGGCCCGCCGGACATCGATTGCAGCGCGCGATGCAGTGCGTTCGAGATCGCACTGGCGCCGATCAGCGCGGCGAAGCCCAGGCCGATGCCGAGCGCGCGTGACTGTGATAGCACGCCGACCGTGATGGCCAGTGCCAGCAGGATCGCGAACACGCCCAGCGTGAAGCGCAACGCGGGGCCTTCGGGAAAATCGATATCCGCGAAAAATACGTTTGGCGTATTGAGGCAACGCGCGCCATAGGAATTGCGGGTGACGATGCAATCACCGTGGCGGCCGACGATCTCCTCGCGGATCGGCAGGCCGGTCGCGCCGTTGTAGGGGATCTTCGGGTCGCGTCGCGGCAACTTCTCGCCCGCCAGCACGCGCGCAAAGGCTTCCTTCACGCGCGCGTCTGCATTCGCCTGTGCTTCGTCCTGGCTCACGTCCGACCAGCCAAAGCGGCGGACGGTCAGTTGCTTGCCCTTTTCACGCTGCTGTAATTGAGCCTCGGCCCAATACTGCGGGACGATCATCGGACCTACTCAGCCTTCGCCCGCGACGCATCCCGGACAGCCTTGAAGGCGTTGCCTTCGCGGTAGTTCGGCCAGGCGCGATTGGTGGACAGCACATTGCCAACGCCATACAGCGCATTCAGGTCCTGCACGATGCCGCGCAGGTCCCATTCGGGATCGAAATTGTCGGCGGACTTGTGGTAACGCTTGGCGGTGTAGTCGTCGGTGACGGCAATGCCGTACTCGCGGCCTTTCTCGATGTGGTCCACGCCGCCCTTCGCGTACAGCGCGGGCACGCCGGCCTTGGCGAAGCTGAAATGATCCGAGCGGAAGAACTGGCCTTTTTCGGGCGCGCTTTCTTCGGTGAGCACGCGCTTCTGCCGGTCGGTGATCGGGCGAAGCACGTCCTCCAGTTCGGAATTGCCCAGGCCCACCACCACCAGGTCGCGGGTCAGGCCGACCACGGGCATCGCATCGATGTTGACCACCGCCACCGTGTTCGCCAGCGGCACCAGGGGGTGCGCGGCGTAATAGGCCGAGCCGAGCAGGCCGGATTCTTCCAGCGTCACGAACAGGAACACGATGCTGCGCTCGGGTTTCGGATCCTGCACGGTGAACTGCTCGGCGATTTCCAGCACGCCGGCCACGCCGGTCGCGTTGTCGATGGCGCCGTTGTAGATATTGTCGCCAGGCTCGTTGGAATGCGTGCCCAGGTGGTCCCAGTGCGCCGAATAGACGATGGCTTCATCGGGATACTTCGTGCCACGAAGGCGCGCGACCACGTTGCGCGATTGCGATTGCGAAATCGTGTTGAACAACTCGGCATCGAGCTTGGCGTTGCCCAGCGGCACGGCCTTGAAGCCGCGCTTGCCGGCGGCATCACGCAGCGCCATCACGTCCAGGCCGACCTGCGAGAACAGCTTCGAGGCGACCTGGCCAGTGATCCAGCCCTGCAGGGGCAGGCGCGGGCCGGGTTCTTCTGCGGCGGGCAGGTCGAACTGCGAACCACTCCAACTGTTCTTCACCACGTCCCAGCCGTAAGCGGCGCCGGCCGTGTCGTGGATGATGATGGCTGCCGCTGCGCCCTGTCGCGCGGCTTCCTCGAACTTGTAGGTCCAGCGACCGTAGTAGGTCATGCGCCGGCCCTGGAAGAGGGTTGCATCGTTGTTGTGGAAGCCGGGGTCGTTGATCAGCATCACCACCGTCTTGCCCTTCACGTCCACGCCGGCGTAATCGTTCCAGCCGGCTTCCGGCGCGTTCACGCCGTAACCGACGAATACCAGGGGGCTGTCGCTGACCTTCACTTCCGCCTGGCCGGTGCGCGTGCTCAGCACCATCTGCTCGCCGAAGGACAGCGGCATGGACTGGTCGCCCAGCTTGATGGTCATCTTGCTGGTGCTCGTGTCGGCCCGCGTTTCCACCATCGGCACGGTCTGGAAATAACTGTTGCCGTTGCCCGGCTCCAGGCCGAGGCGCTGGAATTGCTCGCGCAGGTATTCGGTGGTCTTGGTCTCGCCATCGCTGCCGGGCTGGCGGCCGCCGAATTCATCGGAGGCGACGACCTTGATGTGCGCGGCGAAATCTTCTGCGGAAATCTCCGGCCCGAAGGCATGCCCGGCTTGCTCGTTCGCGGCAAGGAGCGATGCTTCGGTCTCTTGCAGGCGGTCGTGCTGGCAGCCGGCCAGCAGCAGTACCAGGGGCAGGGGGCGAAGCAGGCGGCGGATCGGGGTCATGCGGGTCTCCTGGGTCAGGCCCGCATTGTAAGCACAGGCAACCGGCCGATTCGGCCGGCTGCCCGGAAACGTGTGTTCAGTCAGCTTTTGGCGGCAGGCTGTCGGTGTAGGGGCGCGCCGTGGCGCCGCTCACGGGTCCGATCTTGGCGGTCGTGTGCACGAACAGCTCCACCTCGCGCTCGAAGCGCAGCTCGCCATTCACGGTGGCATTGGGGCCGATGACGACGCGCGGTACGCGTGGCTTGCCCCAGCTGATGCCATGCGGCTTTTCGATCAGGATGCCGTCTTCCACCAGCGATTTCGCGCCGACGGTGATGTCACCGCTGACGGTGCTGAGCTTTCCATTGACCGTCGTCTGCTTGATGGTGATGCCGCCATTGACGGTGCTGATGTCGTCGCCAACCGTGGAATTGAAGTCGAAGCGGATGCCGCCGTTGACGGTTTCGACGCCACGGGCAACCTTCACGCGCTCGCCGGCTCGGATGCCGCCATTGACGGCCGATACGCTCGACACCGAGGCGTCGTCGTCGAGAGTGATGCCGCCATTGACGGTTTCCACGTCCTCGGCGGTGGCGCCCTTGCGCACCGAGATGCCGCCGTTGACGGTATCGAGGTCGCCATAGATGTGTCCGGCCTCGGCGGTGATTCCACCGTTGACGCGGCTGATGTCGCCGCCCTTGGGGTCGGTATCGTGGGCCTGGACGGCGGAAATCGACAGGGACAGGGTGACGGCAAGGGCAAGCAAGGTGCGACGCATGGTGGTTCTCCGAAGGGGTTTCTTCTGGTGTTCGACGCTGTGATGCGTGGGGCCGGTAAATGGTTTAGAGCCCATTGGAAGCCGGATGGTTACAATTCTCACGTGCCGAACGTCAGGAGTGACCGATGACCCGTCCCAAGCCCTTGTTGCTGTTGATATTGGACGGCTGGGGGCACCGCATCGAGCGCGAGGACAACGCCATTGCCCTGGCCGAACTGCCGCATTGGCGCAGCCTGCTGGCCGATTTCCCGCACACGCTGGTCCATACCGAGGGCCGCTTCGTCGGCCTGCCGGACGGCCAGATGGGCAATTCCGAGGTCGGCCACATGAATATCGGCGCCGGCCGCATCGTCTACCAGGACCTGACCCGCATTGACGCGGCTATAGAGGACGGCAGCTTCCAGGCCAACCCCGAACTGCTGGCGGCCTGCGCCGCCGCGCGCGACAACAACGCGACCCTGCATCTGTTCGGCCTGCTGTCGCCGGGCGGCGTGCACAGCCACGAGGCGCACATCTTCGCCATGATCGGCCTCGCTGCCGCGCAGCGCGTGCCACGGGTGGCCGTGCACGCCTTCCTCGATGGCCGTGACACGCCGCCGCGATCGGCGGAAGCCTCGCTGCGCGCCCTGGAGAAAGTTTGCGCGAGCGCCGGCAACGCGCGCATCGCGACCATCAGCGGCCGCTACTACGCGATGGACCGCGACCAGCGCTGGGATCGCGTGGAACTCGCCTACCGCGCCATCACCGACGCCAGCGCCGACCAGTACGCCAGCGGCGCGCTTGCCGCCCTGTTCGCGTCCTATGCGCGCGGCGAGAACGACGAGTTCGTCAAACCCACCGTGCTGGGCGAAGGCGCCGAATTCGCCGATGGCGATGCCGTGGTCTTCATGAATTTTCGCGCCGACCGCGCACGCGAATTGACCGCCTGCTTCGTGCAGCCGGGCTTCAATGGATTTACGCGCCCGCGCGAATTGAAGTTGTCGCGCTTCGTCTGCCTCAGCCAGTACGACGTAAACCTGCCGGCGCCGGTGGCCTTCGGTTCCGATGAATTGCACAACACGCTGTCGGAAGTGCTCTCGCGCAATGGATTGACCCAGTTGCGCATCGCAGAGACGGAGAAGTATGCGCACGTGACCTTCTTCCTCAGCGGCGGCCGCGAAACGCCCGAGCCGGGCGAAGACCGCTTGCTGGTGCCGTCGCCGAAAGTGGCGACCTACGACCTGCAGCCGCAGATGAGCTGCCCGGAATTGACGGCGCGCCTGTGCGAGGACATCCGCGCGCAGCGCCACGACGTGATCGTCTGCAATATCGCCAACCCCGACATGGTCGGCCACACCGGCTCGCTGCCGGCGGCCATCCAGGCCGCGGAAGCGGTGGACGTGGCGCTGGGCGAAATCCGCGCGGCGCTGGCGGAGGTGGGCGGCGAGATGATCGTCACCGCCGACCACGGCAATCTGGAACTGATGCGCGACCCGATCACCGGCGAGCCGCATACCGCGCACACCATCGGCCCGGTGCCACTGGTGTACGTGGGACGCAAGGCTCAGGTGCGGGACGGCGGCGCGTTACGTGACATCGCGCCGACGATGTTGTCGCTGCTTGGCCTGCCTGTGCCGGCAGACATGACCGGCCGCGCGTTGGTGGAGCTGGGCTGAGTGCGACTGATCCTGCTGGCTTGCCTGCTGTTTTTCTTCACGGGATCCCAAGCTGTCGCCCAGACAACGGCGCAGCGCGCACAAAAGGCGGCTGCCGCAGAGAAACAGCTGCAACAAACCCGCGCCCGCATCAAGGCGCTGGCCGACGAACAGAAAAAGATCGAGGCCGAGCGCAGCGCCGCCAGCAAGGCCCTGCGCGAGGTGGACGGCAAGGTGTCGGGCACGCAACGCTCGCTGCACACGCTGGAGGCGCAGATTGCCGAGCAACAGAAGGCGCTCGAAGACCTGCGCGAAAAACGCCTCGCCCTGGAAAGAAGCCTGTCGCGCCAACGCGCGGAATTGGCGACGCTGATCCGATCGGCCTATGCGCTGGGCCGGCACGAACAATTGAAGCTGCTGCTCGAACAGGACCGCATGAGCGACCTGGCGCGGGTGCTGGCCTACCACCGCTATTTCCAGCGCGACCGCCAGCTGCGCATCACCGGTATTTCGGCGGAACTGCAATCGCTGGCGCAAGTGGGCGAGCAGATCGAAGCGAAGCAGGCGGAGTTGGTCGCCGCGCGCGACAAACGGAAATCCGAGTTGGCTACCCTCGCCGAACAACGCCGCGAGCGCGGCAAGGTCGTCAGCTCGCTCGACAGCAAGTTCCGCGACCGCAAGGCGCGCATCACCGCGCTGGGCCGCGATGAAAAATCGACGGTGGTGTTGCTGGAAAGATTGCGCAAGCTGATGGCGCAGATGCCGAAGCCCGTCGCAAAACCGGGCAAGCCCGGAAAGCCGGGTGGCTCCGCGAAGCCCTCGCTCAAGCCTTCCGGCATTGGCAGCGCGATGATTCCCACCGGTCCGCTGAAGTTGCCGCTGGCCGGCAGCATGCTCGCCGGCTTCGGCGGCGTCATGCCCGATGGCCACAAAAGCCAGGGCTGGCTGATCGCGGGCAATCCCGGCGCCGAAGTGCATGCCGTGTCCGCCGGCCGCGTCGCCTACGCCGACTGGTTGAAGGGTTACGGCCTGCTGATCATCCTCGACCACGGCAATGGTTACATGACGCTGTACGCGTTCAACGATGCGCTGCTGAAGAACGCCGGTGATTTGGTGAAGGCAGGCGAGGCGATTTCCACCGTCGGCAGTTCCGGCGGGCAGGGAAGGTCGGCGTTGTATTTCGAGCTGCGCCGCAATGGCCAGCCGCAGGATCCGCGGAGTTGGTTGGGGAAGTAGCCCCCCGGACGAAGCCTGTCCGTTATTGGTGCCAAATCGCGTGTGCGAATGGAAGCGCCCGCTCGGGGAGCGCAAGGCCGGAACCCAAAGGACCCTACGTGAAGCATGTCCTGCTGTGCTTGTGTTTCGCCGTACTGTCAGTCATCAGCAGCAGCGCACGGGCCCAGAGCTACTACGGTGCGCCCTACCAGCTGATCGATGCCCAGCACGCCACGGACAGCTTTTCGACCGTTGCCGAGGCCATTACCGACTGGCAATCGCTCTTTCCTCCGGACCCGCACCAGGGTAGCTACCCCAATGTCTCGAGCTGGGCGAGCACGGTCTATGGATCTGGTTACGGCACGGCCCAATCGGCTGCCAACGCCGCGGTCACGAACGGTTGCCTGGGTTGTTACACCGGCGCCTGGTCGTGGGAGTGGTACAGCGCCCGCAGCATGTATGCCTATCGCATCGGCCGGATGAACCCTGATGGCACGCCCCGATCCGGTGTCTGGGATTTCTGGGTCTACGCGTTCTACAGTGGCACGCCTTTCGGATCTACTGAGCCGAGTTGTTCACCCGCTTCCACCAGTTATCAGGATGCGAGCGTTTCCGGCGGCGTAGCGGCCAGCGTGACGGGCACTTGCAGCAACCACAACGTGGTGGCATCCGCTTACCTCTTTCCCCCCGGGAAGAACCTCGGCGTGTGCCCGGGCAACATGTGCGGCAATCCCATCAACAGTGCCATCGGCAACAAGTTTCAGGTGGAGACCGACGTCCCGGGCGCAGGCCTGCTCGCCTTCGAGCGCTACTACAACAGTCACGCGGCCGCGCCGACGCATCTTCTGGGCACGCATTGGACCCACGTCTACACGCGTCGAATCGATAACTTTCCCGGGACGACCGTCATCGCCACGGTGGCCCGGCCGGATGGTCACAGCGTCGAGTTCCGGCTCGTGGGCGGCGTCTGGACGGCCGACGCCGATGTCGTCGGCCGACTGTCGCGTCTGGAAGACGGGTCAGGCCAGCTTCTCGGCTGGACCTTCACGGCCAACGACGGCCGCGAGACCGAGAACTACGATGCGCTAGGCCGGCTCGGCAGCATCAGCCGCCTGGATGGCACCTCCGTTACGCTGACCTACAACAACGGCGTCACCGAGAACAACGCCAACGACTTCCTGCCGACCTTGGTCGTTGCGCAAGATGGACGACGGATCAGGCTTGCCTACGATCCGTCGCGGCGGCTGAGCCAACTGACCGATCCGACCGGGGAGGTGACGAGCTACGGCTACGATGCCTCCGGCCGGTTGCAGTCGGTGACCTATCCAGGCGGTACCGGCAAGACCTATCTCTACAACGAATCGGCATTCACCAGCGGGACGAATCTGCCGACCGCGCTGACCGGCATCGTCGACGAGCAAGGCCAACGGTTCGCCACCTTTGCTTATGCCGCCGATGGCCGCGCGATTTCCACCGAACACGCGGGCGGTGTCGAGACGTACTCGATGGTTTACAACGCCGATGGCACGACCGCCGTTACCGTGCCTGCCGGTGCCGTCCAGCAACGCGGCTTTGTCATGCCACAGGGCGTCACGCGACCAGCCTCCATCGCGGTGACGGCGGGCAGCGTCACGCGCACCACCAGCTATACCTATGACGCCAATGGCCGCACGGACTGGGTCACCGACCCATTGGGTACGACCACGGACCACGACTTCGATGCCCGCGGCTTGCCAACGCAGACCATCGAGTCGGCCAACCAGGCGCTGACCAAACGCACGACCCAGACGGATTGGCATGCAACCTTCAATGTCCCGATCGAACGCCGGACATTGAACGAGGCCAATGTGCTGGTGGGCAAGCAGACCTGGACCTACAACGCCCGGGGCCAGGTGCTGACCGCGTCCGTGGTGGACGTGACCGTTACGCCCAATGTCACGCGAACCAGCACGTATACCTATTGCGAGGCCGCCGGCGTAACCGTGGGGACCTGCCCGTGGGTGGGTCAGTTGCTGTCCCGCGACGGCCCGCGCACCGACGTGGCAGACGTGGAGATGTATGCCTACTATCAAGAGACCGACCCGGCGGACGGCGGCACCTGCGCGACGGCAATCGTGCCTTGGTGCGCGTACTACAAGGGCGACCTGCGAACGGTGACCAACGCCCTGGGCCAGGTGACCGCTGAAATCTTCGAATACGACGGCGCCGGCCGGGTTCTGTACTGGCGCGACGCCAACAATGTCTATCACCGCAATCAGTACTCGCCTCGCGGCTGGTTGCTGGCGGAATACAACTACGGTTCCGCCAGCTTGGGGTCCGCCGACGACATCGTCACGCAGTTCGACTACGACCTGGTGGGCAACCTCAAGAAGATCACGCAGCCGGACGGCACGTTCCTGGCCTTCACCTACGACGCCGCGCACCGGCTGACCGACATCACCAATGTCACGGGCAACAGCCTCCACTATGTGCTGGACAACAGCGGCAATCGCATCTCGGAGGCCAACAAGGACCCGAACGGCGTGATCAAGCGCAGCCTGTCGCGCGTTTACGACAGCCTGGGCCAGCTGCAGATCCTGGCCGACGCCTTGTCCACACCGACCGACTTCACCTACGACCTCAATGGCAATGGCGATGGGGTCACCGATCCGCTCGGCCGGGTCACCGACAGCGACGTGGACCCCTTGAATCGACTCAAGCAGGTGACGGCCAACAAGAACGGCGTGGCCAATGAAAAGGCGATCACCCAGTTCGGCTATGACGCCCGGGACAACCTGACCTCCGTCATCGACCCGAAGGGCTTGACGACCGGTTACGCCTATAGCGGCTTCGACGACCTCATGCAGTTGATCAGCCCCGACACCGGCACCACCAACTTCGTGTACGACAGCGCGGGCAACCGCGTCAGCCAGACCGATGCCCGCGGCAAGACGGCCGGCTATACCTACGACGCGCTGGGCCGGTTGTTGACGCAGACCGTGCCCACTGCATCGCAGAACGTCAGCTTCCAGTACGACATCCCGCAGAGCGCAAATCCGCACTGCACCAGCGACGCGGTGATCGGCAATCTGGGGCGGATGACCGACGAGTCGGGCGATACCTGGCCCTGCTTCGATCTGCGTGGCAACGAGATCGGCAAGACGCAGATCGTGACCGGGGGTTCGACGCTGGTCGTGGAGCCGACCTACAACGCGGCTCATCGCCTGGTCGCGTTGACCTATCCGAGCGGCGCCATCGTGACCTACCACCGCGATGCCGACGGCAACGTGGACGACGTGGACGCGATCCCGTTGGTCGGTGGCGCGCAGATCGATTTGGTCAAGGACATCAAGTATCTGCCGTTCGGTCCGTTGACCGAATACGTCTTTGGCAACAACCGCGTGGTGCAGAAGGTGTACGACCAGAACTACGGCATTGACGCGATTGTCGACTCCAGCAGCACCGGGCTTAGCCAGGACTTCCATCTGGACACCGTGGGCAACGTCGATAGTCTGGCCGAGCGCCTGAGCGGGCCGACGCCGGTGACGCGCACGTACACCTATGACGGTCTGGACAGGCTGACCGCCCAGAAGAATGGCAGCACCACGATCGAGGGCTTTGCCTACGACGCCACCGGCAACCGCACCAGCAAGACAGTCGGCAGCAGCACCACGGCCTACGGTTACGGCGCGACTAACCACCGGCTGGCCAGCGTCGGCAGCGCGGCCCGCACCTACGACAACAACGGCAATACCACGCTACTCGGCCCGAACAACAACGCCACCACCTTTACCTACGACGACCGCAACCGGCTGCGCGAGGTGCGGGTCAAGAACAAGCTCAAGGCCA
>Ga0155472_174_pt1 | contig 15930 bp, 11 predicted proteins | sample RifCSPhighO2_12_FD_107130 | JGI IMG/M metagenome (GOLD analysis project Ga0155472, IMG submission 107130) | Gammaproteobacteria bacterium RIFCSPHIGHO2_12_FULL_63_22
CAATGCGGCCGTCAAAGTCGTCTTGCCATGGTCCACGTGACCAATCGTGCCCACGTTGACGTGCGGCTTGGTGCGCTGGAACTTTTCCTTGGACATAACGTATTCCTAAAGTTTGGTGGTTTGATTCGCGGAGAATCAGTTTTTCTTGATGATCTGGTCGGCGATCGAGTTCGGCGCTTCGGCGTAATGGTCGAATTCCATCGTGAAGGTGGCGCGACCCTGCGACATCGAGCGCATCGACGTGGCGTAACCGAACATTTCGCCCAGCGGAACCAGTGCGTTGATGACCTTGCCGGACGGCGTTTCGTCGGAACCCTGCAAGAGGCCGCGACGACGCGAAAGATCGCCCATCACGTCACCCATGTAGTCTTCCGGCGTAACAACCTCGACCTTCATGATCGGCTCAAGCAACGCGGGGTTCGCCTTGACGAAGCCTTCCTTGAACGCCATCGAGCCGGCGATCTTGAACGCCATTTCGTTGGAGTCGACGTCATGGAACGAGCCATCCACGGCACGGACCTTGATATCAACCACCGGGAAGCCGGCAAGCACGCCGTTCTTCATGGCTTCCTGGATGCCCTTGTCCGCGGCCTGCACGTATTCCTTGGGAACCGTGCCGCCGACGATCGCATTCTCGAACAGATAACCGGCACCACGTTCCTGCGGCTCCATCTCGATGATGATGTGGCCGTACTGGCCGCGACCACCGGACTGGCGCACGAACTTGCCTTCCTGCTTGACCAGCTTGCGGATTGCTTCGCGGTAGGCCACCTGCGGCTTGCCGACGTTGGCCTCCACGTTGAACTCGCGCTTCATGCGGTCAACCAGGATTTCCAGGTGCAACTCGCCCATGCCGGCGATGATGGTCTGGCCGGATTCTTCGTCCGAACGAACGCGGAAAGACGGATCTTCCTGCGCCAGGCGACCGAGCGCGATACCCATGCGCTCCTGGTCGGCCTTGGTCTTGGGCTCCACGGCCATCGCGATGACGGGCTCCGGGAAGATCATTCGCTCCAGCGTGATCACGTGGTCGATCGAGCACATGGTGTCGCCGGTGGTCACGTCCTTCAGGCCGACGGCCGCCGCGATGTCACCACACAGCACTTCCTTGATTTCTTCGCGCTGGTTGGCATGCATCTGCAGGATTCGGCCGATGCGCTCCTTCCTGCTCTTGACCGGGTTATAGACCTGGTCGCCAGCATTCAGGGTGCCCGAATAGACGCGGAAGAAGGTGAGCGAACCCACGAACGGGTCGGTCATGATCTTGAAGGCAAGCGCCGAGAAGGGCTCCTTGTCGCCAGCCTTGCGGAAGTCTTCCTGTTCGTTCTCGTCGATGCCCTTGACCGGCGGACGATCGGACGGGGCCGGCAGGTAGCGGATGACCGCATCCAGCATGGCCTGCACGCCCTTGTTCTTGAACGCCGTGCCGCAGAACACCGGGACGATGCTGGTCGAGAGCGTACCGGCACGGATGCCGGACATGATCTCGTCCTCGGTCAACTCGCCGTTGTCGAGGTACTTGTTCATCAGGTCTTCGGAGGTTTCGGCAGCAGCCTCGACCATGAACTCGCGCGCAGCTTTCGCGGCATCGAGCAAGTCGGCCGGGATTTCGCCATAGACGAACGAAGTGCCCTGGTTGGCCATGTCCCAGATGATCGACTTCATCTTGATCAGGTCGACCACGCCTTCGAAGCCCTCTTCAGCGCCGATCGGCAGCTGCATCGGCACCGCATAGGCACCCAGGCGCGACTTCAGCTGTTCGACGACCTTGTTGAAGTTGGCGCCGGTGCGATCCATCTTGTTGACGAACGCCATGCGCGGCACGCCGTACTTGTTGGCCTGGCGCCAGACGGTTTCGGACTGCGGCTGCACGCCACCGACCGCACACAGCACGAACACCGCGCCGTCGAGCACGCGCAGGGAACGCTCGACTTCAATGGTGAAGTCGACGTGTCCGGGGGTATCGATGATGTTGAAGCGGTGCGCCGGGAACGACTTGTCCATGCCCGACCAGAAGCAGGTCGTTGCAGCGGAGGTAATCGTGATGCCGCGCTCCTGCTCCTGCTCCATCCAGTCCATGGTCGCCGCGCCGTCGTGCACTTCGCCAATCTTGTGATTGACACCGGTGTAGAACAGGATGCGTTCGGTCGTGGTGGTCTTGCCAGCATCGATGTGGGCCATGATGCCGAAGTTGCGGTACTGGTCGATCGGGGTCGTGCGTGCCACGGGGAAATCCTTTGTCTTGAGTACCGGCGGGGATGAGCCGCCGGTGGTTGGAACCGGCGGTATCTGCGACCGGCGGTATTACCAGCGGTAGTGCGAGAAGGCCTTGTTGGCTTCTGCCATACGGTGCGTTTCTTCGCGCTTCTTGACGGCGCCGCCACGGTTCTCGGAAGCCTCGAGCAGCTCGGCCGCGAGCTTGCGCGGCATGGTGTTTTCGCCACGCTTGCGCGCGAATTCGATGACCCAGCGCATGGCCAGGGCAGTACGGCGCGAGGAGCGGACTTCGACCGGCACCTGGTAGGTGGCGCCGCCGACGCGACGCGACTTCACTTCCACGGCGGGAGCGACGTTGGCCAAGGCCTTCTCGACCAGCGCGAGCGTGTCGGAATTCTTCTCTCCGATCACGTCCATGGCGCCATAGACGATCTTTTCAGCGATGGACTTCTTGCCGCTCTTCATCACCATGTTGATGAAACGCGCGACGACTTCACTTCCGTGCTTGGGATCGGGAAGGATTGAACGGGTACCGGGGGAACCTTTACGAGACATGCTGCAGTCCTGGTAGGTTTGAAACTATTAAGGTGCTGGGAAGCTGGGGCTGCGCGAATTCGCGACCCCAGCGGAAAACTTCGTATGCCGCTGGTACTGCTTTACTTACTTCTTCGGACGCTTGGCGCCGTACTTCGAGCGGCTCTGGCGGCGCTTGGCCACGCCGGAGGCGTCGAGCGAACCACGAACGGTGTGGTAGCGAACGCCCGGCAGGTCCTTGACGCGACCGCCGCGGATCAGGACCACGGAGTGCTCTTGCAGGTTGTGACCTTCACCACCGATGTAGGAGATGATTTCAAAACCGTTGGTCAGGCGAACCTTGGCGACCTTGCGGAGCGCGGAGTTCGGCTTCTTCGGCGTGGTGGTGTACACGCGGGTGCAAACGCCACGACGCTGCGGGCAGTCGGCCAGCGCGGGGGAGTTGCTCTTGTAGGTGTGCGGCTGGCGCGGTTTGCGAACCAGCTGATTGATCGTCGCCATTGCTCGAAGAACCTTGAAATTGTGGGTCAAGTCGACATGACTCGGCCCAGTGAGACAGAAAAGTATAGAGGGCGTTAAGCCTTCCTGTCAACCTGACAGGGGCAACGCCACTCCTCCTGGAGTCGAAGACGAGGCGCATCCCTGCGCCTCATTTCGTTGTTTCCAGCCCCCTTCGGGGCTGCTGATTACTCGTCCGAACCGGCTTCCGAGGCGGCAGCCTCGATTTCGCCAGCACTGAAGCTGACCGGGGCCGCCGAGGTGCCACGCAGCGTCTCGAGGTCGAGATCGGTCAGGACCGACTCGGCCAGGCGGCGCTTGGTGTGGTAGGCAAGACCGGTACCGGCCGGGATCAGGCGACCGACGATGACGTTTTCCTTCAGGCCACGCAGCGAATCGCGGGTGCCGCGGACGGCAGCCTCGGTCAGCACGCGGGTGGTTTCCTGGAAGGAAGCCGCCGAGATGAACGACTCGGTCGCCAGGGAGGCCTTGGTGATGCCCAGCAGCACCGGCTCGAACCGGGCCTGGATGCCACCCTTGGTCTCCATCTTGGCATTTTCCTCGATCACCCGGATGCGCTCGGCCTGCTCGCCGTTCATGAAGCGGGTGTCGCCGGCATCGGTGATCTCGACCTTTCGCAGCATCTGGCGAGTGATCGTCTCGATGTGCTTGTCGTTGATCTTGACGCCCTGCAGGCGGTACACGTCCTGGATTTCCTTGACCAGGTAGGCGGCCAGCGGCTCGACGCCCAACAGGCGCAGGATGTCCTGCGGATTCGGCTCGCCGTCCACCACGGTCTCGCCCTTTTCCACGTGTTCGCCTTCGAACACGATGATCTGGCGGTACTTCGGGATCAGCTCTTCGTGCTCGTTGCCGTCCGGATCCTTGATGATCAGGCGCTGCTTGCCCTTCGTGTCCTTGCCGAAGCTGACGATGCCCGAGCGCTCGGCCAGGATCGCGGGATCCTTGGGCTTGCGTGCTTCGAACAAGTCGGCCACGCGCGGCAGGCCGCCCGTGATGTCGCGGGTCTTGGACGCTTCCTGCGGCACCTTGGTGACCACGTCGCCCACGCCCACTGCAGCACCATCCTGCAGGTTGACGATGGAGCGCGGCGGCAACAGGTACTGCGCCGGCAGGTCGGTGCCCGGGATGTTCAGGTCCTTGCCCTTGGCATCGACGATGCGAACGATCGGGCGCAGGTCCTTGCCCATCGAACCACGACGCTTCGGGTCCGTGATCTCGCGCGAAGCCAGGCCGGTCAGTTCATCGGTCTTCTCGATGACGGTGATTCCGTCGACGAAGTCGATGAAGCGAACGAAGCCGGTGACTTCCGACACGATTGGGTGGTTATGCGGGTCCCAGTTGGCGATGGTCTGGCCGGACTTGATCGACGCGCCATCCTTGACCTGGATGACCGCACCGTAGGGCAGCTTGTAGCGCTCGCGTTCGCGACCTGTGAGGTCGAGAACCGACAGTTCGCCGGAACGCGACACCGCGACCAGGTGACCCTTGTCGTGCTGCACGTGCTTGAGGTTGTTGAACTTGACCGTACCGGTGGTCTTGACCGTGATGTTGTCGATTGCGGCAGCCCGGGATGCGGCACCACCGATGTGGAAGGTACGCATGGTCAGCTGGGTACCCGGCTCGCCGATGGACTGCGCGGCGACGACGCCGACCGCTTCACCATGGTTGACCAGGTGACCGCGGCCCAGGTCGCGGCCGTAGCAGTAGGCGCAGATACCGAAGGTGCTTTCGCAAGTGATCGAGGAACGCACCAGGATCGCCTGGACGCCAGCGGCTTCCAGCTTGTCCACCCACTTCTCGTCCAGCAGCGTGTTGCGGGTGACGATCGGATCGGCATCGTTGCCCGGCAGGTACACGTCTTCCGCCACCATGCGGCCCAGCACGCGGTCGCGCAAGGGCTCGACCACGTCGCCGCCTTCAACGATCGGGGTCATGGTGAGGCCGGCGGTCGTGCCGCAATCGGTCTCGGTGACCACGACGTCCTGTGCCACGTCGACGAGGCGACGGGTCAGGTAACCGGAGTTGGCGGTCTTCAGCGCGGTATCCGCGAGGCCCTTACGGGCACCATGGGTCGAGATGAAGTACTGCAGGACGTTCAGGCCTTCGCGGAAGTTCGCGGTGATCGGCGTTTCGATGATCGAGCCGTCCGGCTTGGCCATCAAACCACGCATACCCGCGAGCTGGCGGATCTGCGCCTGCGAACCACGGGCGCCGGAGTCGGCCATGATGTAAATCGAGTTCATCGACTTCTGGTCGATGGTCTCGCCCTTCGCGTTCTGCACTTTTTCAGTGCCGATCGCGTTCATCATCGCCTTGGCGACGACTTCATTGGTGCGGGACCAGATGTCCACGACCTTGTTGTAACGCTCGCCGGCAGTGACCAGGCCAGACTGGTATTGCACCTGGATTTCCAGCACTTCCTTTTCCGCGCCAGCAAGGATGCCTTTCTTCTCGGCCGGGATGATCATGTCGTCGATGCCGATCGACACGCCGCTGCGCGTTGCATACGCGAAGCCGGTGTACATCAGCTGGTCGGCGAACACGACCGTGCTCTTCAGGCCGAGCATGCGGTACGAGGTGTTGATCAGGCGGCTGATGTTCTTCTTGGTCAACTCGGTGTTGACGAAGGCGAACGGCAGGCCTTCCGGCAGGATCTCGGCCAGCAGCGCGCGGCCGACGGTGGTGTCGACGATGTACTTGCGCTGCACGCGCTCGCCGTCTTCGTTCATTTCCAGCAGGTCGAGGCGAACCTTGACCTTGGCATGCAACTCGACGACGCGGTTGTCATAGGCGCGCTTGACTTCGGCGACGTTGGCGAAGGCCATGCCCTCGCCTTTCTTGTTTTCCAGCGCGCGGGTCATGTAGTACAGGCCCAGCACGACGTCCTGGGTCGGCACGATGATCGGCTCGCCGTTGGCCGGCGACAGGATGTTGTTGGACGACATCATCAACGCGCGCGCTTCCAGCTGGGCTTCCAGCGAGAGCGGCACGTGCACGGCCATCTGGTCACCGTCGAAGTCGGCGTTGAACGCGGTGCAGACCAGCGGGTGCAGCTGGATGGCCTTGCCTTCGATCAATACCGGCTCGAACGCCTGGATGCCGAGGCGATGCAGGGTCGGTGCGCGGTTGAGCAGCACCGGATGCTCGCGGATGACTTCCTCGAGGATGTCCCAGACCTGGGTTTCTTCGCGCTCGACCAGCTTCTTGGCAGCCTTGATCGTCGTGGCGAGGCCACGGCGCTGCAGCTTGGCGAAGATGAAGGGCTTGAACAGTTCCAGCGCCATCTTCTTCGGCAGGCCGCACTCGTGCAGGCGCAGGGTCGGACCGACCACGATGACCGAACGGCCGGAGTAGTCGACGCGCTTGCCCAGCAGGTTCTGGCGGAAACGACCCTGCTTGCCCTTGATCATGTCGGCCAGGGACTTCAGGGGGCGCTTGTTGGTGCCGGTGATGGCGCGGCCGCGACGGCCGTTGTCCATCAGGGCGTCAACCGATTCCTGCAACATGCGCTTCTCGTTGCGCACGATGATGTCGGGCGCATTGAGCTCAAGCAGGCGCTTGAGGCGGTTGTTGCGGTTGATGACGCGGCGATACAGGTCGTTCAGGTCGGAGGTCGCGAAGCGGCCGCCATCCAGCGGTACCAGCGGACGCAGGTCCGGCGGCAACACGGGAAGCACGGTCATGACCATCCATTCCGGACGGTTGCCCGATTCCAGGAAGGCTTCGGCCAGCTTCACGCGCTTGGTGAGGCGCTTGAGCTTGGTTTCCGAATTGGTCGCGGCGATCTCTTCCTTCAGGCGGATCACTTCCGCGTGCAGGTCGAGCGAACGCAGCAGGTGGTGCACGGCCTCGGCGCCCATCATGGCGTCGAAGTCGTCGCCGTGTTCCTGGCGCGCGGTCATGTACTGCTCTTCGGTCAGCAGCTGGCCGCGGTCGAGCGTGGTCAGGCCCGGCTCGATGACGACGAAGGCTTCGAAGTACAGGATGCGCTCGATGTCACGCAGGGTCATGTCCAGCATGAGGCCGATGCGCGAGGGCAGCGACTTCAGGAACCAGATGTGCGCGGTCGGGGACGCGAGGTCGATGTGGCCCATGCGCTCGCGGCGCACCTTGGCCAGGGTGACTTCGGTGCCGCACTTCTCGCAGACCACGCCACGGTGCTTCATGCGCTTGTACTTGCCGCACAGGCACTCATAGTCCTTGATCGGTCCGAAGATGGCGGCGCAGAACAGGCCGTCACGCTCGGGCTTGAAGGTACGGTAGTTGATGGTTTCCGGCTTCTTCACTTCGCCGAACGACCAGCTGCGGATCAGGTCCGGCGATGCCAGGCCGATCTTGATGCCGTCGAAGTCCAGCGTCTGGCGCTGCTGGTTGAAAAGGTTCAATAGATCTTTCATTTCGATTTCCCTTGTTTAGGGGGCTGCTTTTGGCTAGCCCCCACTAACGTCCGTCGCAGCGCCGATTACTTCTCGTCGAGTTCGATGTTGATGGCCAAGGAACGAATTTCCTTGACCAGCACGTTGAACGATTCCGGCATGCCGGCAACCATCTCGTGCTCGCCATCGACGATGTTCTTGTACATCTGGTTGCGGCCCTGTACGTCATCGGATTTCACCGTCAGCATTTCCTGCAGGGTGTAAGCCGCGCCGTAGGCTTCAAGCGCCCAGACTTCCATTTCACCGAAGCGCTGGCCACCGAACTGCGCCTTGCCACCCAGCGGCTGCTGGGTAACGAGCGAGTACGGGCCAGTCGAACGTGCGTGCATCTTGTCGTCGACCAGGTGGTTCAACTTCAGCATGTGCATGTAGCCCACGGTGACGGGGCGATCGAACGCCTCGCCGGTGCGGCCGTCATGCAGGATGGTCTGTCCGTTCTCGGGCAGGTCAGCCAGCTTCAGCATCGACTTGATCTCGGCTTCGTCGGCACCGTCGAACACCGGCGTTGCCATCGGCACGCCGTCGGTCAGGTTGCCTGCGAGGCGCAGCAGTTCCTTGTCGTTGAACTTGTCCAGGTCCACGCGCACGCCATGCAGCTTCTTGTCGTGGTTGTAGATCTGGTCCAGGAAGATGCGCAGCTGCGCGATCGCCTGTTGTTCCTCGAGCATGCGCTGGATCTTCTGGCCCAGGCCCTTCGCGGCCCAGCCCAGGTGGACTTCCAGCACCTGGCCGATGTTCATTCGGCTCGGCACGCCCAGCGGGTTCAGCACGATGTCGGCCGTGGTGCCATTCGCCATGTAGGGCATGTCCTCGACCGGGACGATCATGGACACGACGCCCTTGTTGCCGTGGCGGCCGGCCATCTTGTCGCCCGGCTGGATGCGACGCTTCACGGCAAGGTAAACCTTGACCATTTTCAGGACGCCCGGGGCGAGGTCGTCGCCGGCGGTGATCTTGGCGCGCTTGTCGGTGAAGCGCTTGTCGAACTCGGCCTTGTGGGCTTCGATCTGCTTCTGCGCTTTCTCGACCTGCTCGCCGACGTCCTCGTCCTTCATGCGAAGGGCGAACCACTCGTCCTTCTTCAGGGTGTCGAGGTACTCGTTGGTCAGTTCGCTGCCCTTCTTGAGGCCGTTCGGACCACCGTTGACCACCTTGCCCAGGATCTGCATGCGCAGGCGCGCATAGATGGCGCCTTCGAGGATGCGGAACTGGTCGTCGAAGTCCTTCTTGACGCGCTTGATCTCGGTTTCCTCGATCTGGCGGGCGCGCTTGTCCTTCTCGATGCCGTCGCGGGTGAAGACCTGCACGTCGATGACGGTGCCGTCCATGCCCGGGGGCACGCGCAACGAGCTGTCCTTAACGTCGGAAGCCTTCTCGCCGAAGATGGCGCGGAGCAACTTCTCTTCCGGGGTCAGCTGGCTTTCGCCCTTCGGCGTGACCTTGCCGACCAGGATGTCGCCGGCGCGCACTTCGGCGCCGATGTACACCACGCCCGACTCGTCGAGGCGACCCAGGGCCATCTCGGACACGTTCGGGATGTCGGCGGTGATTTCCTCCGGCCCCAGCTTCGTGTCGCGGGCAACCGCGGTCAGTTCTTCGATGTGGATGGTCGTGTAACGGTCTTCTTCGACGACCCGCTCCGACAGCAGGATGGAGTCTTCGAAGTTGTAGCCGTTCCACGGCATGAACGCGATCAGCATGTTCTGGCCGAGCGCGAGTTCACCGATGTCGGTGGACGGGCCGTCTGCCAGCACGTCGCCGCGCTCGATCTTGTCGCCGACGCGAACCAGCGGCGTCTGGTTGATACAGGTGTTCTGGTTGGAACGGGTGTACTTGACCAGCGTGTAGATATCCACGCCGGCGTCGTTGGCACCGATTTCCCTTTCGTGCGCACGGACCACGATGCGGCCTGCGTCGACCTGGTCGACCACGCCGCCACGCAGGGCGTTCACGGTGACGCCGGAGTCGCGGGCCACGGCGCGTTCGATGCCGGTGCCGACCAGCGGCTTCTGCGAACGCAAGGTCGGAACGGCCTGGCGCTGCATGTTCGCGCCCATCAGCGCGCGGTTTGCGTCATCGTGTTCGATGAAGGGAACCAGCGCGGCGGCGACGGACACCGACTGCATCGGCGAGACGTCCATGTACTGGATTTCGGACGGCGGCTTGAGCAGGGTTTCAGCCTGGAAGCGGCAGGGAACGAAGGGGGCCTGGAAGCTGCCGTCCTTGTTCAATTCCGCATTGGCCTGGGCAATAGCGAACTCGTGTTCTTCGATGGCGGACAGGAACTCGACGGTGTCGGTGACCTTGCCGTCCACGACCTTTCGGTACGGGGTCTCGAGGAAGCCGTACTTGTTGGAACGTGCGTACACGGCCAGCGAGTTGATCAGGCCGATGTTCGGGCCTTCCGGGGTTTCGATGGTGCAGACGCGGCCGTAATGGGTCGGATGCACGTCGCGCACTTCGAAGCCGGCGCGCTCGCGGGTCAGGCCGCCCGGGCCGAGGGCCGAGACGCGACGCTTGTGCGTGACTTCCGAAAGCGGGTTGTTCTGGTCCATGAACTGCGACAGCTGCGAGGAGCCGAAGAATTCCTTGATGGCAGCGGCAACCGGCTTGGCGTTGATCAGTTCCTGCGGGGTCAGGCCTTCGCTTTCAGCAAGCGACAGGCGCTCCTTCACGGCGCGCTCGACGCGCACCAGGCCGACGCGGAATACGTTCTCGGCCATTTCGCCAACCGAACGCACGCGACGGTTGCCCAGGTGGTCGATGTCATCGACCGTGCCGCGACCGTTGCGGATCTCGGTAAGGGTCTTGATGACGTCCAGGATGTCGGAGGTTTCGCCATTGGCCTTGACCAGGTTCTTCGAGTTCTCGTCGTTGCGATCCTTGAAGTACTGGTAGTCGTACAGCACGGACGCGCCAGTGACTTCCTTGCGGCCGACACGGCGGTTGAACTTCATCCGGCCGACGCCCGACAGGTCGTAGCGCTCGAAGGTGAAGAACAGGTTGTAGAACAGGTTGAGCGCGGCGTCCTTGGTCGGCGGCTCGCCCGGACGCATCATCCGGTAGATTTCGACCAGGGCTTCCAGCTGCGTCTTGCTCGGGTCGATGCGCAGGGTGTTCGAGATGTACGGACCGCGGTCCAGGTCGTTGACCCAGATGGTGCCGATGGAATCGATGCCGCCCTTGCGCAACTTGGCCAGCGAGGCTTCATTGAGTTCTTCGTTGGCCACGGCCAGCAATTCGCCGGTCTTGGTGTCGACGACGTCGTGCGCCAGGATGCGGCCGACCAGGTAGTCGTCCGGCACTTCCAGGGTCTTGATCTTGGCTTGTTCGAGCTGCTTCACGTGGCGGGCGGTGATGCGCTTGCCGGCCTCGACGATCACCTTGCCGGCAACCACGAGGTCGAAGTTCAGCGTTTCACCACGCAGGCGCTCGGGCACGAGCTCGAGTTCCACGCCGTCCTTCTGGGCGATGTGGAAGGTGTTGATCTCGAAGAACTGGCGCAGCATCTGCTCGTTGTTGTAACCGAGCGCGCGCAGCAGGATCGTCACCGGCAATTTGCGGCGACGGTCGATACGGGTGAACACTGCGTCCTTCGGGTCGAACTCGAAGTCCAGCCAGGAGCCGCGGTAAGGAATGATGCGGGCGCTGTACAACAGCTTGCCCGAGCTGTGGGTCTTGCCACGGTCGTGGTCGAAGAACACACCCGGCGAACGATGCAGCTGCGAGACAATGACGCGCTCGGTGCCGTTGACGATGAAGGTGCCGTTGCCGGTCATCAGGGGCAGTTCGCCCATGTAGACCTCTTGCTCCTTCACGTACTTGATGGCCTTGGTCGACGACTCGCGGTCGTAGATCACCAGGCGCACGGTGACGCGCAGCGGCGCGCCGTAGGTCAGGCCACGGTTACGGCACTCGCGCTCGTCGAACGGCGGCTCGCCCAGCTTGTAGCTGACGTATTCCAGCCCGGCGTTGCCGGAGTAGCTGGAGATCGGGAACACCGACTTCAGCGCGGCATGCAGGCCGCGTTCCTCACGCTTGCCGGTCGGGGCAAACTCCTGCAGGAACTCGCGATACGAGTCCATCTGGATGGCGAGGAGATAGGGTACGTCCAGCACGGTCCGGCGCTTGCCGAAGTCCTTGCGGATCCGCTTTTTTTCGGTGAAAGAATACGTCATGGTAAAAACCGCCTCGGTTTTCTTGGGTTGCGCGTCCGCAATCCCGTGGGAAACATGAATTGCCAGTCGGAAGTCGCTGGTATTGCCGGCACCAGCACGCCTTCTCTTGCTACTTCAGACTGCCAACTCGACTCGTTTACGTTCTGGTCGTTCGTTCGGGAACGGCCAAAGGCCAGGGGCTTTCGCCCCCGGCCTCGGTGGTCGCCTAGAAAAGCTGGCGACTCAAGTACGGCTTACTTCAGCTCGACCGTTGCACCGGCGGCTTCAAGATCCTTCTTGAACTTGGCAGCGTCGTCCTTCGAGACGGCGTCCTTGACGACGCCAGTCGCTTCGACCAGGTCCTTGGCTTCTTTCAGGCCCAGGCCGGTGATGGCGCGAACGGCCTTGATGACCTCGACCTTCTTCTCGCCAGCAGCCTTCAGGATGACCTGGAATTCGGTCTGCTCTTCGACCGGGGCAGCGGCAGCGGCCGGGCCGGCGGACATCATGACCGGGGCAGCGGCGGTGACGCCGAACTTCTCTTCGATGGCCTTGACGAGCTCCATCACTTCCATCAGGGTCTTGGCGGCGACCGCTTCGACGATCTGTTCATTGGTAAGGGACATTGTGATTACCTCTGGAATTATCTGGGTTGGGTTTCAGTGATTTGATTCGACTGGATAGATCAGGCTGGTTCGGCTTCGACAGCAGCTTCGACGGCAACTTCACCACCGCCCTGCTGGTCGGCCACGGCCCGTACCGCACGCGCGAACATGCTCGCGGGTTCGGCCAAGACGCGTGCCAACATGGCCAGCGCCTGTTCGCGGGTCGGCAGGGACGCAATAACGTCCACGTGCGACGCGGGATACAGCTTGCCGCCCATCGAAACGACCTTCGCCTGCAACTTGTCGTTGCCCTTGGCGAATTCCTTGATCAGACGACCGGCAGCGCCGGGGTCTTCCTGCGAGAACGCATACAGCAGCGGACCGGTGAGGACGTCTTTGACGCACTCGTATTCGGTACCGACAACGGCGCGCGAGGCCAGCGAGTTCTTGACTACTTTCAGGAACACACCGGATTCGCGGGCTTTCTTGCGCATCGCGGTCATTTGTCCGACCGTGGTGCCTGCGTACTCGACAGCAACCAGCGAGTGGGCTTTCGCGGCAACTTCTGCCAGCTCGGCCACTACTTCTTGCTTCTGAGACAGATTGAGAGCCATTGCACTCCTCCTATTGAATTCCGCTCGCGACTCCTGCCGCTTGCGGTCCTGGGGCGACACCAGTCCATCGGTGCCGGGGACGCCGACGGCGTCCACGTGGTGGCCTTTCCAGTTGGTTCTTAACCAAAAGTCCAGAATGGCGGCACCATCTACGCAGGCCCTGCTTCCTGGGAAGCACGGATTAAACGATCCTGCCCGTAACAACGGCGATTCCTTGCCAGAGTCGTGCGTCCTTGCCCGACGTTGTTGCGTGCAGACCGCACCTGCGGTCTTTGATGGCTCCCGCCTTGCCGAAGCTTGGCGGGCGCCTTCAAAAGTGTGCGGCCGGGAAAACTCCCGACCGGTTGAAACGAATTACTTGGCCAGCGTCAGCGAGCTCTGGTCGACGGTGACACCGACGCCCATGGTCGAGCTGAGCGAAATCTTCTGCAGGTACTGGCCCTTGGCGGCCGACGGCTTGGCCTTGACCAGGTCAGCCAACAGGGCGTGCAGGTTCTGGCTCAGCGAGGCGGCGTCGAACGATGCCTTGCCGATCGTGCAGTGGATGATGCCGGCCTTGTCGGTGCGATAGCGGACCTGGCCAGCCTTGGCGTTGCGCACGGCGCCAGCGGCGTCAGGCGAAACGGTACCGACCTTGGGGTTCGGCATCAGGCCGCGCGGACCGAGCACCTGGCCCAGCTTGCCGACGACGCGCATGGCGTCCGGCGTGGCGATGACGACGTCATAGTTGATGTCGCCGGCCAGCATCTTGTCGGCCAGGTCGTCCATGCCGACCACGTCCGCGCCTGCGGCGAGGGCTTCATCAGCCTTGGCGCCAGCGGGGCAGAACACGGCGACGCGAACGCTCTTGCCGGTGCCGGCGGGCAGCACGGTCGAACCGCGAACCTGCTGGTCGGACTTCTTGGCATCGACGCCAAGGCGAACGGCGACGTCCACGGACTCGACGAACTTGGTCTTCGAGTTGGACTGGATGATCTTCAGTGCTTCGTCCAGGGAATACGGCTTACCCGGGGTGACGAGCTTCTGCAGTGCTTTGTAACGCTTCGAGATACGTGCCATGTCTTAGCCCTCCACCACGAGGCCCATGCTGCGGGCGCTACCGGCGATGGTGCGCACTGCTGCATCGAGCGAAGCCGCGGTCAGGTCGGGTTCTTTCGCCTTGGCGATCGACTCGAGCTGCGCACGGGTTACTTTTCCGACTTTTTCGGTGTTCGGGCGCTTGGAGCCCGAAGCGATGCCGACGGCCTTCTTCAACAGCACCGTGGCCGGAGCCGTCTTGGTGATGAAGGTGAAGGTACGATCGGAATAGGCGGTGATGATCACGGGAGTCGGGAGACCCGGCTCAAGCTTCGACGTGGCCGCATTGAAGGCCTTGCAGAATTCCATGATATTGAGGCCGCGCTGACCCAACGCGGGTCCGACGGGCGGGCTGGGGTTGGCCTGGCCGGCCTTTACCTGCAGCTTGATGTAGCCAACTACTTTCTTTGCCATTTTAGTTTCTCCTCGGGTTCAAACGTCTGCACGCCGGTGGCTGCGGGACTCCCCGTTATTGCGATAAGTGGGCGATGCCGCTGCCCACGCCTTGTTGGTCAGGCCTTCTCGACCTGACTGAACTCGAGCTCGACCGGGGTCGAGCGTCCGAAAATGAGAACCGCCACGCGCAGGCGACTCTTGTCGTAATTGACTTCCTCGACGGTGCCGTTGAAGTCGTTGAAGGGGCCGTCGCAGACGCGGACCAGTTCGCCGGGCTCGAACAACACCTTCGGGCGGGGCTTGTCGACGCCGTCCTGCACGCGGCGAAGGATGATGTCCGCCTCGGAGTCCTGGATCGGCAGCGGACGCTCGCGCGTTCCACCGATGAAGCCCATCACCTTCGGGGTTTCCTTGATGAGGTGCCAGCTCTCGTCGTCGATGCGCGGAATGCCGCCGCTCTCGTCCGTCTCGATCTGGACCAGCACGTAACCCGGGAAGAACTTGCGCTCGGACTTGCGCTTCTGTCCGGCACGCATTTCCACCACTTCTTCGGTAGGCACCAGCACCTGGCCGAACCTGTCCTGCATTTCGGCGCGCGCTATGCGCGTGTCGAGCGCGCGCTGCACCTGGTGCTCGAAGCCCGAGTAGGCGTGTACCACATACCAACGCTTGGCCAATTCAGACTCCTCAGTTACTCAACAACAGCTTGATCAACCACGAGATGACGAAGTCGAAGCCGGCAAGGATCAGGCTGATGATGATCACGACCACCATTACCACCAGGGTGATGCGGGTGGCTTCCTGGCGGGTCGGCCAGACAACCTTGCGCAATTCGAACAGCGACTCGGAAAGGAAATCCCGGCCACGAAGCCCGATCGAGGCCAGCGACAGGATTCCCAGCGCTGCGGCGAAACCGACCGCCACGAGCAGCGCACGGACCGGCGTCGGCCAAGGCAGGTAATAAAACCCAACCAGGCTGGCCACCGCGACCACGAACGCCAAGGCGTACTTGATCAGGTCGCTGGCGCTGGTGCCGGATGGGACATTGCTTGCTTTGGTATTCATTCCAACTCGATGTGTGGCGGGCCAGGTAGGACTCGAACCTACAACCTGCGGTTTTGGAGACCGCTGCTCTGCCAGTTGAGCTACTGACCCAATTTCAGACTTTCAAAAACCGGTTTCCCGAAAATGGCAGCGGCGGCTTGCGCCGCCCTGCCTTTTCAACAGCAAGAATCCGCTGCCGCCAGGCGCATGCCTGGCGCGGCTGGCTTCTTACTTGAGCACCTTGGCCACGACGCCGGCGCCGACGGTGCGGCCGCCTTCGCGAATGGCAAAGCGCAGGCCTTCGGCCATCGCGATCGGGGCGATCAAG
>Ga0155472_176_pt2 | contig 14289 bp, 11 predicted proteins | sample RifCSPhighO2_12_FD_107130 | JGI IMG/M metagenome (GOLD analysis project Ga0155472, IMG submission 107130) | Gammaproteobacteria bacterium RIFCSPHIGHO2_12_FULL_63_22
GGCGGCAATGGCGAAACCTTGCAGACTTGCGGCGCCGGTGGCGATGAAAACTGCGCGATCTGGTACCTGACCGAAGCCGACCAACTCAATGCCGAAGTCGTGACCTGCGCGCAGTTGAACGCGATCGGCGCCGAGGCTTCAGGGCTTTTTTATGTAACTGACTCGCCTTGCACGTTGCCGAGCCAGGTTGGTTCACCCGAAGCGCAGGCCATTGTCGTCGTCAGCGACGAGGCCCGCATAAACAACACGACCCTGTTCGGAATGTTGTTCGTCCGAAGCGATGAAAAGTCCGCAGAGCTGAAAGCAAACGGCAATGCGATGGTCATCGGTTCGGTCGTGGTCGAGGGTACGACTGACATTACCGGTGGGCTCAACATCGTCTATGACCCGACAAACACGGCGACACCGGGCAAGAAGCTGCCGCGCGGCACTCGCCTTGGCCGAGTCTCGGGAAGCTGGCTCGACAACAACCAGGGCGGTTTCTGAGGAATATTCCATGAAAGGCCACCAATTCAATCACCGGGCAAAGGGCTTCAGCTTGATTGAAGTCCTGATCGCCGTCGTAATCCTGTCGCTAGGCTTGCTTGCGTTGGCATCGCTGCAGTCCTCGCTGATCCGTGCGGCGGCAGATGCCAAGGCGCAAAGCCTCGCGATGGCGGTTGCCAAGCAGAAAATCGAACAGCTGGCCGCAGTACAAGCTCTGGGCGGCGCTGACAATGGTTGCGTTTCGCCCTCCGCGTGGGTAACTGGCCAGGTATCGTGCTATCGCGCCATAACCGACGAGCCTGCGACGGCCGTAGACGGTGACCCCATCGCAACCGGCGTGCAGGCGATGGGTGGCATCGCCTTCACCGTGGCTACGACGGTTACCCGTTACGTCTACAACATCAGTACTTTGGCCTACGCGGTAGCAAACGATACGGCGCTGGATGCCGCTCTGGTCACGTCCTCTCCCGAAACCCTGCTGCCAGGCAAGGAATTCAAGCGCATCGTTGTCGCAGTCGCGTGGACGGATGCCAGCGGCAGCGCACGTTCGGTGCAGGTCGAAGATGCGCTGAACGGAATCGTCCCCCGCGACAGCATGGCGCTCTTGATGAACCGCAGGGGCGCGACCGCGCGCAAGGCGGAGTCAATCATCGTGAATCCCGGATCCGTGGCGGGCGTGATTCCAATCGCCGTGGGCAATGGCTCGAACACCGCCGCCAGCAACCCAACGCCGGAATTACTCGGTTCCAACAGCAGCACCTATGTGGCTGAGACTCGATTCAACGTCTATACCTACATTCCGCTAACTGAGACCACGGCGCTCGCGCAGTCGCGAGTGGAATCCTCCGTGGTTGGCTGCCGCTGCGATACGGCGACAAAGTCGACGAGCGAAGCTTCATTGCGGCCAACGTACTGGAATGGACTGCGCTACGCCATTCCGACGGAGGCCACGTATGCGCCAATCGCGGGGCCCAAGGCGGTTAGCGGCAGCGAACTGGATCAAAGCGACCAGTGCCGGGTCTGCTGCCGAGACCACCACGACCCTTCGGGCAACGACGTCAATGGCGACGTCAAGTCTGCAATCGCGAAATTCAGTCCTTACCGGGTCACGCATGACCACAATCTGGTCGATAGCACGACAGGCGCCCAGACTTCGGTAGACCTCACGGTAGGCGGCGTCTATTCGGAAGTGTGCCGCATGATTCGCGTGGACGGAATTTTCCGGGTAGCGGCCGATTTGAACAATGACTACTTCGCGTATCTCCAGGCGCGCAATACCGGAATCTCGCCGTTCGTCCCGTCCGATACCGTGGCGGATGACTATGGCGACATGGTCAAGCGATACCTGAAGGCTCGTTTCACCGACAACACGGACAGTACGACTTACAACAGCCCGACAAGTCCCAATCCGTACAGCAACACCTACGCTCAGGGCACGCGCACGCTGAGTGATGGCGTTACGACTCGGACCTATGACTTGAACGAGCCCGCAGTTGAGTATCTTGATTTGACACAGGATGCCCGCTGGCAGCACGCGCGCGGCCTGTACATTGATTTCCTGGGGACGGAAGCCATCGCACGGATCACTTTGGCCAAGGCGACATGCACGGCCACCGACCCGAACGAATGCGTGTTGCCCTACCTTCCTTTCACGTCGATCAACCTGAGTGAATTGGCGGAGTGGAAGGACGTGGCCATCACTCCTGACCCTGCGTCGGTTGGGCAGGTCATTTCGGTGATGAACAATGGATTCAAGACGTCCGTCGGCGATGTCTCATTTGCCTATACCGACGGTTCGGGCAGTGCGGGTGGTATTCAGATTGATTTTGCAAACGCGATCAGCTCCGATGTGACCGAGGGAATGACCGTCTCCGGCGCCAATATCGCGCCGAATGCCCGCGTGGTATCCATTGCAGGAAGCAGGCGTCGCGTTGACGTGGACATTCCTCATACGGCAGCCATATCGGTCGGAACGACGATAACCTTCGAAGGCTCACCCGTTCGAGGCCGGGTAACGCCAGGCAGCGCGCCGAACGTGGCAGGCACCGATGCCTCGTTTACGCTCGCAACAGCGAGCTCGAAGAACGCCGCAATCGCGCTGCAGTTTCCGATGAACTCCGACGAGGTCGCGGTGACAGATGAGCAGCGCTACGAAGTGACATCCGGCGGCTCGCCGCCAGATCCGACGGCAGGTACGTTCACGGTGACCGGATTCAGCGGGTACACCGTGGATGCAACCCACCCGGGTGTGTACTGGGGCGACAATACGGGAACTCCATCTCTGTCCGATTCTTGCAACCTTGTCAGCGCCGCGCTGCCGTTCACCTGTCCGGTCACGGCGGGCTTGGGTGGCGGGATGCGAGTGCTGCTTGGTGGATACAACGTCGCGGCAACGAAGTCGGTTACCTTCACCTCGACTGTCGGCGCCGCGAGCGCGCAACCCTGCTACTACAAGTCAGGATCCTCAACCTTGATCGTTCCAGTGGTAGTTACCGGGACCGTGATCCAGAACTACTGCAAGAATTACGAGGTTACTTCTGCCGTCGCAGCAGACGCAGCGGCCACCTATTCGGTAGCTGCGGACACGCCGTACGGTGTTACGAATAATACATTGGCGACCGAGACGACCGAACTGCATTTCTCGGCGCTGCAGAAGAATGACATCGTCACCGTTGGAATCTCGCTTGAAAGCAATGTGGATGCGCCGTTCGTCAGCTGTTTGGCGAAGAAGACAGGCTCGACCTATTCAGTGCAGACGGTGACTTACGGGACCGCTTGCGAGTAGGCAGCTAAGTGGCTTGGAAACAAAAGCCCGCCAATTGGCCAGCCGTTAAGTTAACGTGTTGAAACGCTGGGCCCATGGTGATGCTGATCAATCCCCCAAAGTCGATCCTGACTTTGGGGGATCTTTTTTTGGCTATTTGGATTTCAGTGTTGAATCGACAGTCCAGCCCTAGCATGGCGCGGGTTCGGCTTGAGGGTTGCCCGCGTGGATTCCGAGGAAGGCGGTCTATAGCCAACATGTGGATTCTGTGGGTCCCCGTTGTGCGGAGCCACTGTTCCGGATAGCGCTGGACAGGCCGATGGCTATGACAGTTGTTCTCGAAGTGCGCATACGCACATCTACTATCGATCGGGCGGGCCAAGAAATCCCCTTGCCATTTCGCGCAGCAGTTCTGAACGCCAGTGCCACTCGGGGACATCAGACGCCAGGTTGCTGCAATTCCCAGCAACGCCACCTATCCCACAAGGCTCCAAGCAATCGACGCCGACACGCACCAGAACACGATCCACAATGCGGACACCCGCGCTGCGGCCAGAAGCGTAAATCCGACCACAACGATGCCGAAATCGCTGGGGCCGCGGATGCCTTCGGCCCAGACCGGATCGTAGAACGCTGCTACCAAAAGGCCGACCACCGCTGCGTTAATTCCAGCCATTGCGCTAGCCGCCCATGCGCGCTTAGCCAAGCGTGCCCAAATCGGCAAGACCGCGAGCAGCAGCAGGAAACCGGGAAGGAAGATGGCCACCAGAGCGATCGTTGCGCCTAGCGCCGCTGGGATTCCCAGGGGCACCTCAGCCCCGAGAAAGGCTGCCAAGGAGAACATCGGTCCAGGCACAGCCTGTGCGGCGCCATATCCGGCAAGGAAGGTTTCTGGCGAAACCCATCCGGTTTCGACCACGCTCTGCTGCAGCAGCGGCAAAACTACGTGCCCACCTCCGAACACCAAGGCGCCAGCCTGATAAAAGGCGCCTGCAAGCGCCGCGGAACTCGGAGCCTCGTGCCCGGGAAGTATCAGAGCGCCGGCGAGCCCGGTCAGGAACAGGGTCAAGAAGATGACGGCGCCGCGAGCTCCATAGCGCACAGGAAACACAGCGACAGCTGGTGCGGGCGCCTGGCGGCAGAACATGGGCCCCAAGAGCCCGCCTAAGGCGATCGCAACCAGTTGCAACCAGGCATTGCCTGTGAGCACGATCAACGAGACCGCGCCCGCAGCAATCAGGGCGCGCGGCGCATCTGGCGTGAGTTGCCGCGCCATTCCCATTAGGCCATGAGCGACTACCACCACAGCGACTAGCTTTAACCCATGTATTGCAGCAGCGCCAATTTCATGGCCAAGGTGTGGGGCCAGTGCTGCGAAGCCGACCATGAGCAGTGCGGAGGGCAGTGTAAAAGCCAGGAACGCCATCAAGGCACCGCGCCAGCCGGCTCGAAACAGTCCGATGGCAAATCCCATCTGACTGCTGGCCGGGCCAGGAAGGAACTGGCATACCGCCAGCAACTGCGCAAAATGGGCCTCATCAAGCCAGCCGCGCCGTCGAACAAACTCCTCGCGCAGGTAGCCAAGATGAGCGATCGGCCCACCAAAGGAGGTGAGGCCCAATTTCAGGAACGCACGAAACACCTCGCCGGGCCTTCCGACAGGACCGTGCGCCTCATCCGCTTCAGGGTGTGGCATCGGATTGGAGCTTTTGACTGGCCAAAGAGTGGTCTATCGACCAACGCCCACTACCGACGATCAGCAGAAAGATAAGGCTTAAAAGCATCACCATGTCCGTCCGGGCTTCATGTTGCGCACTCCAGAAACCATAGCGACTCAATTCACGAACGTGGAAGATCCACCAGTCTTGACCCAGCAGGATCGGGAGCTTCGTCGCAATCAATGCAACGATCATGGTGATGATTAGGGGAATCGTCGCCATCCGTGTGGCGAACCCGACCACTATCAGCAGTCCGCAAACCGCCTCCACAACCCCGACAAAGGGTCCGAAAAACTCCGGAAATGGAATGCCAATACCCGCAAAACGCCCAGCGCCGAGAATTTCTGGGAACAACAGTTTTTGCAATCCTTCAGGAAGAAAAACTGCAAGGCCGACCGCAAGCCGGATAAATAGGACCGCCGCCCCGTCGCTCACTGAGACACTCTTCATCTGAATTTTCCCGTGTTTGGGTCCGATTATTCTTCGCCTGGTATGGGCAACGGCAGTGCGCTTCGGAACAGTGGCTGGTCATTGACGAAAGCCACATTCTCTGCAGCATGACAAGCCATGCACGCACCCTTCGCGCGGGCGAAAGCACTCCCTATCCGTTCGGGCTCTTCTTGCTCCAGAGCCTCGTGCAGATCGTTCCATGGATCTCCCAAGAACAATGCCTCCGCACTGGCTCGCCGCTTGGGTCGCTTCATTAGTCCACCGTTAATCGTGGTTTCAATCTTTTCCCAGTGGTAGGCAGCCAGCGGCCAGTTACCGTCACGAATAGCCTGCTCGACGTGCTCGTAGCGCTCACCAACTTCCCACATGGGTTGATCGAATCCTCGCAGGTAACGCTCAAGGCGTTCGTCCTTAGTCGCCTGGTCTGGAGCGCCCGTCAACCATCCACTGCCTTGGCGAGGTGCTGGTCCGTCCTCTTGTTTGCACGCCGCCAGCGGCAATGCGAGAAGTATGCTTGCACCAAAGAGATAAGCAGCACGAATTAGTGTCATGAGATCCTCCTCTTCCGAATCAGCAAATGCGCCTGCGCTCAAATGAAGTACAGATCAATGGCCATGGACAATCTCGCTGAACAATTCGCCGATCTGTGGTTTGACTGCTTCAAGAGCCCTACGCCCCTTGCCCGTGGCACGGTAATAGCGACGCATTGTCTTGCCGCTCCGGACTTCGTGCGCCTTCAGGTAGCCACGCTCCTCCATTCTATGCAGCAGGGGATATAACGTGCCCGGGCCAATGCGGTATCCGTGCTGGCGCAACTCCTCGAGCATGCCTTGGCCATAGATTTCTTCGTCCACAGCGTGATGAAGCACGTGAAGTGGAATCAGTCCGGCAAGGAGGAAGTCGTTAGTCATAATCGGATTACGATATCGATACCCAATTATGTTTAGAATCGATGCCGGAGTAAAGCCCTCGCCTTGAATCAGGGCGAAAGGACTTGGTTAAGCCTCGGATTCCTTTTCCACGTAGCCCCGTCTAAACATTTGTGCATAAATGAGGGATGTCCTGCGCAATGACAGAGATGTGAACGGCGTGCATAAGCGCCCGCCGCTGCCAGCAATGCGCAGCGCGGCCGACTCGATCAGGGCTGTGGCTGGTCACGTGCCAGGCAGTGAGGCGGTCAAAATTAGCGACGATGAACAGAATTGCCAGGGTCAGAGGCCAGCGTCTACCAGCGCACGCACTAGCAGGTTTCGACACTACCGGCCTCTAAGCGGCTGGCCCTGTTCCTCTGCGGATGGGCAGCGCTAGCATCCTGCTGCGAACGCGCGTATTGGTTGGGCAAGCTCATCCGCAATCCTGCCGCTTCCTAGGTCGTAGTAGCCCTCAGCCACCAGCGGATCAACCTTGGAAAATGCCGGCCCTCGCCGCACACATCTTCCAGAGACAGCGTACTGGCCAGGGCGGTAACGTCCCGAGGCGCGACTGTACCTAAGATCTCGCTGATTTTCGCCACTGGCCAGCTCGGCATCGTAGTCCGACAGGTCGACCTTCTGCCCGCGCTTGCCGTAGAGCAGTTTCACCCGCATGACTTCGAACCCATAGCCGCGCCCCGTCCGCTGGAGCAGTTTGGAAATGCCGTTCGCCGCTTCGGTGAACGCGTTCGTGTATCGGTGTTCAAAGTAGTTCAGGATAATCTCGCGGCTGTTTGAAACCGCGAGGGTAACCGCCCGGAAATAGCCCGATAGTTCTCTCGGCAACCGGTCGAGCCAGGCATCCAGCGCCTGCTCGGCGCTATTGCGGTTGGGGGCCTCGTATATCTGCAGGAACAACTCTTTCGCCTCGTAGGCGGCCACCAGGATCGGGAAGGGCTGTAGGGTCTCAAGCACCCGATGGCGCTCAGCCTCGGTGAGCGTGCGATCTCGCTGGGCCAGCAAGCCCCGCTTGCGGAACTTCCCGAGCCGGTCACCGGTATCGAGGCCTTTGCGGGCCGCCACTTGCGCCTTGTCGAAGGCGTCCTCAGAAGGGCCACAGGCGCTCTCGGGCGAGGCCGAACGCCTGGCTAGTCAGTTGTCCGCCGGCGGGAGGGCCAGGAAGAGGTGGGCGAGTGTCGTCGCGCCTTGCGGCGGCGCCTGATCGAGCGGCCGTTTGTGCTCGGTATCGAACGCTGCCGTGGGGAACACTTGGGAGGGCTCGCGGAGATAGCGGCCATCGCGGTCTGGCAGCATCTTGAGGCTGTCTCGGGTTCCGTCAATCAGTAAGGACCGCCGCAGGCCATCGATGCAGCGCTTGGTGTCGTCCAGGGTCATGGCAACCATCGCCGCGACCGGCTGATGCTTGGCGTAGAAGCCGTCGACAAAACGGCGCATCCCGTGCTCGCCCTGGTACGCCCGCCAGCTGTCGCCTTTGGCCTTGAGCTTCTTGAACTCGTAGGTGAGGTTGAGGCGGACGCTACCGGCGTTGGAGAAGTACTCGATGTCCTGGCGGATGCGCTTGATCTTCTTGCCGGTCACCGGATCGAACTCAAACCGTGGCTTCTCATAGCTCCACTGTCCGAGCAGTTTTCCCTCGGACTCCGCGAGCCGATCCAGATACCACCAGAACTGTTCGGTCAGAAGGGGCTCGTTGCGGCGCCGATCGAAGTTCTCCGGCGCCTTGGCCGTCATCGTATGCCAAGTGTCCACCAGGAACTGCGTGGCCCGCTGGGCCTCTTCCACCGGAAACAGCGCCCCCCAGAGGTCCCGGGGCGCGGAGACGGTCACGCGCCGCATCAGCGCGCCTCCGGTTGCGCGGCGCGCACGATGCGCTCCGCGTCCCGCATCGCCTCGCCGACCAGCCAGAACCGGCACAGCAGGGGCTTGATCAGGTACAGGCTGTTCTCGACGCGCACGACCACGTCCGACGCCAGGTACATGTTCTGACTCAGGGGCGCCGGCAGCTGCTGATGGCGCTGCAGGGTGGCAACGACCGCCTGGACCGCATCATCGGAGCGTTGGGTGGTGAGGGCCGGCGCCGCGCCGGTGCCGGGCGCCGGCGAGAGCCGCAGGATGCCCAGCGCGCCATGGGCCGTGCGTTCGTTGATGATCAGTTCCGCCTGGACGCGCCCTTCGCCGCCCAGTGCGTCACGCCACTGGCCCAGCTCCTGGACCAACGTCCGGGCGTAAGCCTGCGCGGCGGCCTGGGTCGGCCGATGCTGCAGTGGCGTATGTAGGGCCGAGAACGCGCCCGGCTGAACACTGTCCAGCACCAGGTCCACCACCTCACGGATGCGCGTCGTCTGGGCAGCGGTGAGCCCGAAATACTCCGCAATCAAGGCCTGGGCCTCGGGCTTCCACTGGGCGTACTGGTCGGCGCGGGCGAGACTGGGGGTGCGTTCGAGCGCCTGCAGGCGCTTGCTGACTTCGCGCACGATCGCCCGGGCCCTCGCCGGATCCTTGTGCTTGTCGGGGGCCACGAACGGCAGGGCGCCCAGATCCTTCAGGCTCACCCGTTCGCGCTCGAACGCCACCTGGAAGGCCGTGAGCAGCAGGCCGTACCGCGCCAGATCCGAATGCAGGTAGAGCGCCAGGAAGCGCAGCAGGTCCTCCTGGCCCGGCGGCGCGACGATGGCGCCGATGCTGCTCTTGAATGAGAACGGGGTGGACGAGAAAGCGGCGCAGACCTCGCGCTGGGTCGTCATTCCGTCGGTGATCACGATCCGCGGCCCGGTGAAAGCGTCCATGACCGAGGTCGGCAGGCGCGCCACCGTCGGGAGCTTGGCCTTGGGGAACGGCGCCAGGGTGCTGGCATCGAGCACCGGGCCATCAAGGGCGAAGGCCTTGGCGTCCAGATACTGCAGCTTCCATAGCGGGCGGGACGATGCCGGTTCCTCGACCGAGCTGTCCTTGGCATGGAAGCCCTTGCGGCTGCCCCAGCCGGGCGTGGCCTTGAGGAACTTTCCCAGTGTGCCGCCGGCCCGCAGCAGGGCCAGCATCCCAGCGTCGTGGGCGTTGCCCCAGAACAGGGTCGTGAGCAGCTCGTTGCTGTGGGCCAGGGACTGGGCGCGCAGGCGGTGCCGATCGCTGCCGTGCAAGGTCAGGCGCCCGAAGGCCAGGCTGAGGTCGGCCTTGGGAACCCAGTACTCGATGGTTTCGGTCGGAGCCGGCGCCACTTGGTCGGCCGAGCGCGGCCGCGCCACCATCACCACGCAGGGTTGGCGGGCGGCGGCGAACAGGAGCTTGCGCACGTCGCCGAAGTTGATCAGCGTTTCTATCTCATAGTGCGCCAGCACCTCGCGCATGAATTCGCGGCTGCTGGGCGCTGCCAGGATGCTGACCGGAAGGATGAAGCACAGGGTGGCCGACGGCGTGACGCAGTCCAAGGCGCGCAGGATGAACGCCCCGGCGGTCTGACGCCGGGGGATGTCGAACCCCTTGGCCTTGGCCCAGGTATCGCTCGACAGAACCACGTTCTTCTTGGGTTCGACCCAGGGCGGGTTGGACAGGAAGATGCTGCAGTCGGGCGCCTTGAAGCGGGGATTGGCCTGCGAGAAGAAGTCGCCTTCGGCGCCGCCCTGCAGGTTATGGCCCACCAGCTTGGGCAGATGCGAGGATCCCTGCGCGGTCAGGATCGCCAGATCCGACGGGTCGAGTCCCTCGAGCACCGAGAGGTACAGGCTGAACGCGGTTACCCGGCAGGCCGACAGGTTGAGGTCGGACCCGAAGATGCTGCTCTTGAGCAGATCGACCCGCTCAGCGAAGCCGAGCGTCCGGCCGGCCTGGGCTTCGGCCTTGCCGAGCAGCCGCCGATAGGCTGTGGTCAGCAAGATGCCCGAGCCGCAGGCGCCGTCGTAGATGCGCTCGGCCAGGAGATTGGTCGACTTCGACAAGGCCAGGTCCACCACCAGCATCGCCAGGTGGCGCGGCGTGTAATACGCCCCGACATCGCGCTTGTCGTCGGCCAGGAACGACTCGTAGATGCCCGAGATCAGTTCGACCGGAATGAAGCGGAAGTCGTACTTCCAGAAGTCCTGCTGGCCGGAGGCCAGGTCCACGCGGCGCAGGAAGGCGTGCAGGCGAGAGATCGCGACCGCGGGCAGCTTCTTCCAGAAGGGCTCGGTCTTCGCGCCGGGCTCGAGCAGGTCACCATTGAAGTCGGTCTTGAGGCGATCGAGCAGCCGGCTCACGCCCGCGACGTCGCCGCGCCCCACGAGGGTGAACAGCGACTCCACGTCATGGTCGCGCCGATAGGTCTCGCCGGCGATCCCGCGGTGCTCGAGGTAGGAGACGAACATCACCTGCGCCATCAGCAGCTGGGCATCGATCTTGCTAAGGCCATGGCCTTCCAGCTCGCGCACCATGACCTGCAGGTTCTCCAGCAGCACCCGATCCACCCGCCCTTCGGCGGCAAACCAGGTCGGCCGGGCCACGAAGACCTCGCCGGACTGGACGTCCGCCCGGGAGAAGGGGCCGGTGGCGGACGCGTCGGAGAACGCGAGGGTTTCGCCCGGCAAGGCCCGAGAAACCACGGGCAGGGCCGTGGCCTGGTCCGGGCCGACCGTCAGCACGATGCTGATCAGGTTCTGGTTCCAGATGCGCTCCCGGATCGCGTCCAGCGCGGCCGCGTCATCGCGCCGGCCATCCTCGGCCAAGAAGCACACGGCCGGGACGCCATCGACATCGAACACGGCCTGGGCCCGCACCGCGCCGGCAGGATCGAGCAAGCCACAAATCTCGCGGCGGTAGACGTGCTCGGCCGGCACCTGTTCAGGCGCGGTATGTAAGGCACCGGGGGCGTCCAGGTATCCCCATGCATCGAGCCAGCGCTGGAGGTGGCGATTGGTCACGGCAGCCTTGGCAGAGCGGTTTCCCGGATTATAGCATACTGGTTACATCACGCAACAAGCGTGCTAACCTTGCGACGAGCGTCCTACTCGTCCTGCGTGGAGTCGAAATGAGCAAGCCGCTCAGTCAGAGTCAGCGCCAACGATTGCAGTTCATCGAATCCTGCCTCCTGTGGGAGGGGGTGCTGCAGCGCAAGGACATCTGCGAGGCTTTCGGTCTCACGCTCAACCATGTCACGCGGGAAATCACCGCTTACCGCAAGCTGCACAAGAACAACCTGGTCTACGATCCCGAGACCCGGGCCTGGCGGATCGGGCCGAGCTTCAAGCCAGCCTACGCCACCGGCGACCCCGGCGAATACCTGGCGATGTTGCATGCCTACGCCCTCAGTGGCGAGGCCGCGGTGATGGTGACGGCAGGCCCCGCCGTGAAGGCGGAAACCTTGCCTCCGGTGGCGGGCAAGATCGATCGCGCTGTCCTCAAGGACATCATCGGTGGGCTGCGCCGTCACGGTGGAGTGCTAGTGAAATACCAGTCGTTCTCCGACCCCGAACCTACGGAGCGAACCCTCTGGCCCCACGCGCTCGTCTTCGCGAACGAGCGCTGGCATGTCCGGGCCTATGACAGCCGCAAGCAGCGATTCTCTGACTTCGTGCTGGCCAGAATTCTCAAAGCCCGCCCGGCCACCGAGGCCGCGGCGCCGGCGTCAGCGGCGGATGACCGCGACTGGCAGACGCAGGTCACGATCGATGTCTTCCCTTCCCCGGGTCTATCCGCCTCGCAGCAGGCGGTGGTCGCGCGGGAGTTCGGCATGCGTCGTCAGGGCGAGCTCTGGAGCTGGAAAGTGTCCATGCGTCAGTGCCTGGTCAAGTACTTCCTACTGGCGCACCGGCTCGACCTGCCGGCCAGCGCCGCGCCCCACCGACGAGTGGCTCTGCGCAACCCGAAGCTGGCCAAGGACTATGCCTTCACGGACGACTGATCGCCGGGGAGGAACGCGATGATGTCCTCCAAGGTCATGGGCCGGGACGCAAGGCCCAACCGCATCGCCGGCGTTTTGCGGTCCTCCCCGACCAGGACGAAGTTGTACGTGACCCGGAAGATCTCAAGCAGTCGCATGACGACCGTGGGGTTGTAGACGGCATAGCCGTGCCACCGGGTGTTGGAGCTCGGCGAAAAGATGGGGCGTTCGAGCACGGAGAGCCGGCGCCGCACCTGCATGAAGAAGCGGTCCAGCGCGTGCATTCTCACATCCAGCAGATAATCGGCCAGTGTCGAAGGGTCCAGATCACCTCGGTCCGACAGGTAGCACATGGCCTTGGCCGGCTCGCCCATATTGGGCATAGGATGCGGCACCCACCGTTTCACCACCGGCAGGGCTAGAAACTCTGGGTGACCGATCGCAGACAGCAGCAACAGTTTGGCGACGTCAAACTTGCGCATCCCCGGGTGTGCGGCCTGCGCTTTTGTCAAGGCGGCTTCGCTGGCGGCCAGGAGTCGCTTCTTCTGGTCCACGGATAGAGACTTATCGATCCTTACCCAAAAGGCTTCGACCGTTCCCGCCTTGACCCGAGGCCCGAACGCGGCGAAGCATCCGCCGTGCAGGCCGGGGTCCCGGTCGAGATAGAAGTGAAGCTGCTCAATCTCCGGCAGCAGCTGCCCAATGCGGTAGAAGTGGGCGTAGATCGTATAGGGCGAGTGGATGCGGACGCCGCGCGAGGGCAAGCGAGACTCCTCTGGCAAGGGATCCTCGGCCTCGTTCGGTCCATCCTCGAACGGCAAGAAGATGCGTGCGTACTTTCGAAACGCCGGTCGTTTCGCGGGATCGCCGCACGCTTGCGCGGCCATTTCCAGATCGTGCACGTCGTAACGCGGATCGTAGTCGAGATGGAGGCCGAGCACGAAACCTGATGAGGTCTCGGCGCTGGCCACCGCGCCCATCTGGGTGACCCGCCGGTCGAACTGGCTACTCCAGTTGAGGACGTGCTCCTGCCGATCCACTGCAATGCCAAGACGGGTCTTCTTCAGTGACTGCAACCGCTCATCATGCGCCGCGGCAACGCGCAGACACTGCTCATGAATGAATCCGATCCTCTGGTAGATGACAGGCGCGGTCACTTCCGCGACCTCGCAAATGCGGCGCATCGGGGACTTGTTGATCAGCAAGCGATAGATGATCGCCGTCTTGCCTGGCAGCCGTTGCCGAAGTGAAGATCGGATCGGAACAGTGAAGGTCTTGGCGCAGGCTTTGCACCGGAAACGCCTCGACCCGGCGGCTGTGGTTCCGAAGGCCTGATAGCGCGTGGGTGGCGATGTGTCGGCCAGCCCGTTGTGAATACACTTTTCGTTGCGGCAGGCTATCGAGCTAACCTGGGCCGGGGCGTGGGTGATCCGCTCCAGCTCTTCCACGACCGCCCGATTACTCTTGATGGCGTTCGTTTCGTTGCAGAGCTTGCATCGCAAGCCAGCCGTGTTCTTGCCCGACCCCACGGCAATGTAGTTGTCGACCACCTTCGGGTTCGGGCCCCTATCAACCCGAGCCAACGGGAGGACGCCGAAGTTCGCACAGCGCGGGTTGCGGCAGGCGTTCACCTGCACCCCCTGAACCATTTCGGGACAACGTTCGCTCGTTGGTGGAATAGCGCGCAAAAAAGAACCCCCAGTCTGAATCGACCTGGGGGTTATAGAGCTGGGAACCTATACCGTCAACACGTTAACGTAACGGCTGGGCCAATTGGCGGGCTTTTTTCTTCAGTGCTTCGACCGTGCGTGATCGCCACTGCTGCAACCTCTCGGTACCGTTCATCGGTATACCGCCTGCTGGATCTCGGGACCAGCTTGGCATGTCGAGGCGCTTCCTACGATTCCATCGTCGATCGCGATTGTGACCGCGGCCGCCACCTCCGCAACAACAACGTATTCCCCACCACGCTCACGCTGGAAAACGCCATCGCCGCGCCTGCGACCACGGGGTTCAGCAGGCCGAATGCGGCCAGTGGCAGGCCGACGATGTTGAAGATGAAAGCCCAGAACAGGTTCTGGTGAATCTTGC
>Ga0155472_185_pt1 | contig 14155 bp, 27 predicted proteins | sample RifCSPhighO2_12_FD_107130 | JGI IMG/M metagenome (GOLD analysis project Ga0155472, IMG submission 107130) | Gammaproteobacteria bacterium RIFCSPHIGHO2_12_FULL_63_22
ACAACGTGAAGATGGTGGTCGCCTTGATCGCCCCGATCGCGATGGCCGAAGGCCTGCGCTTTGCCATTCGCGAAGGCGGCCGTACCGTCGGCGCCGGCGTCGTGGCCAAGGTGCTCAAGTAATCTGTTTTAGTTTCAAATAGTTATCGGCCGCCCCCTTGGGCGGCCTACCAACGAAATGATGCACAGGACGTGCCTCGTATTCGTTCCCAGGAAGGGGAATAGGGCAAATTAATTGGTCCAGTCGTTTGACAGGGCCCCTTAACACGCACTATACTTTCTGACTCGGTGGGCCCTGCGTGGCCCACCGTACCATTTCAACGGGGAATTGGACCTAAGTTCCTGTTCCCGGCGCTCTTTAACCAAAGGATATTCGCCATGGCGGATCAAAAAATCCGAATTCGGCTGAAGGCTTACGATCATCGCCTCATTGATCGTTCCGCCAGCGAAATCGTCGAGACAGCCAAGCGGACCGGCGCCCAAGTGCGCGGCCCGATCCCGCTGCCGACCCGCATCGAACGCTACACCATCCTGGTATCGCCGCACGTCGATAAAGACGCCCGCGACCAGTACGAGACCCGCACCCACAAGCGCGTCCTCGATATCGTCAACCCCAACGACAAGACCGTCGACGCCCTCATGAAACTTGAGTTGGCGGCGGGCGTCGATGTCCAGATCAAGCTCAGCTGAGGGGCCTGACATGACTATCGGAATCATTGGCCGCAAGGCCGGCATGAGCCGCTTGTTCACCGAAGACGGTCGTTCCGTCCCGGTGACCCTGATCGAGGCCTCTGCCAATCGCATCACCCAGATCAAGACCGACGAAATCGACGGCTACAGCGCCGTGCAGGTCACCGCGGGTGCCAAGCGCGCCGCGCTGGTCACCAAGCCGCTGGCCGGGCACTACGCCAAGGCCAAGGTCGAAGCCGGCCGGGGTCTGTGGGAGTTCCGCGTCGATGCCAAGGACCTGGGCAATTTCCAGGTTGGCGGCGAGATCAAGGCTGACATCTTCAGCGTCGGCCAGATCGTCGACGTGCAGGGCGTCACCAAGGGCAAGGGCTTCCAGGGCACGATCAAGCGCTGGAACTTCAAGATGGGCGACGCCACCCACGGTAACTCGCTGTCGCATCGCTCGCCGGGCTCCATCGGCCAGCGCCAGACGCCGGGCCGCGTGTTCCCGGGCAAGAAGATGTCCGGCCACATGGGCGCCGTGAACCAGAGCACCCAGAATTTGCAAGTGGTCAAGGTCGACGCCGAGCGCGGCCTGATCGCCATCAAAGGCGCTGTTCCAGGCGCTCCGGGCGGCAACGTCGTCGTTCGTCCCGGCACCAAGGGTTGAGGAGCTAGATCATGGAACTCGCCATTAATGGTAGCGAGCAGAAGCTGTCGGTTTCCGACGCAGTCTTCGGCCGCGACTTCAGCAAGGACCTCGTGCACCAGGTCGTCGTTGCCTTCCGCAACGCCGGTCGTTCGGGCACCAAGGCACAGCTGACGCGTTCGGAAGTTCGCGGTACCACCAAGAAATTCAAGAAGCAGAAGGGCGGCGGCGCCCGCCACGGCGACTATCGCGCCCCGATCTTCATCGGCGGCGGTGTCACCTTCGCGGCCAAGCCGCGCAGCTTCGAGCAGAAGGTCAACCGCAAGATGTATCGCGGTGCGATGTGCGCCATCCTTTCCGAACTCAATCGCCAGGGTCGCCTGACCGTGGTCGAGCAGTTCGAGATCGACACGCCCAAGACCAAGACGATGATCGCCGCGCTCGAGAAGCTCGGCTTGTCGAAGCGTCCGCTGATCGTCACCGAAAACGGCTCCGATGCATTGTTCCTCGCTGCCCGCAACATTCCCTACGTGGAAGTGCGTGACGTGCAGGGCCTGGATCCGGCATCGCTGGTCGGCGCCGAGCACGTGGTCATGACCTCGGAAGCGGTCAAGAAAATCGAGGAGTGGCTGGCATGAGCAATATCCGACTTCTCAATGTAATCCGCGCGCCGCGCGTGTCTGAAAAGACCGCGCGACTGCAGGAAATCAACCAGTACGTCTTCGAAGTGGCGACGACTGCAACCAAGGCCGACGTCAAGCTGGCCGTGGAAGCACTGTTCAACGTCAAGGTCGAAGCGGTCAATGTGCTGAACGTGAAGGGCAAGAGCAAGACCTTCCGCTTCAAAGCAGGCCGTCGTAGCGACTGGCGTAAAGCATACGTTCGCCTGGCCGAAGGCCAGACGATCGACGTGATGGCCAAGGCCTAAGGCATACCCATGGCACTGATGACATTCAAACCGACTTCACCGGGCCGTCGCTCGATGGTTCGCGTTTCCACGGCCGGCCTGCACAAGGGTGGCCCGCTGGATGCGTTGACCGAAAAGAAGCCGAAGACCGGTGGCCGCAACAACAACGGCCGCATCACCACCCGTCACATCGGTGGTGGTCACAAGCAGGCTTACCGCCTGATCGACTTCAAGCGCAACAAGGAAGGCATTCCGGCCAAGGTCGAGCGTATCGAATACGACCCCAACCGCACTGCGCACATCGCGTTGCTGTGTTATGCCGATGGCGAGCGTCGTTACATCATCGCTCCCAAGGGCCTGAACCAGGGTGACCAGGTCATCGCCGGCAAGGATGCGCCGATCAAGGTGGGTAACACCTTGCCGCTGCGCAACATGCCGATCGGTTCGACCGTGCATTGCATCGAGATGAAGCCGGGCAAGGGTGCCCAGATGGCCCGCGCCGCTGGCGCCGGTGCACAGCTGATCGCCCGCGACGCCGGTTACGCCACGCTGCGCCTTCGCTCCGGCGAAATGCGCAAGGTGCCGACCGATTGCCTGGCCACCATTGGTGAAGTCGGCAACGTCGAGCACAACCTCGAGAAGCTGGGCAAGGCAGGCGCGAAGCGCTGGCGCGGCATCAAGCCGACCGTCCGCGGCGCCGCCATGAACCCGGTCGATCACCCGCACGGTGGTGGTGAAGCCAAGGCTGGCCAGGGCAATCCGCACCCGGTTTCGCCGTGGGGCACGCCGGCCAAGGGTTACAAGACTCGCCACAACAAACGCACGCAGAAGTTCATCGTGCGCGATCGCAGGAGCTGATGGGTCATGGCACGTTCACTCAAGAAAGGCCCGTTCGTCGATCACCACCTCATCAAGAAGGTGGAGACCGCGCAGGGCAGCAAGAAGCCGATCAAGACCTGGTCGCGCCGCTCCATGATCCTCCCGGAAATGGTCGGTTTCACGATCGCCATCCATAACGGCAAGGTCCATATTCCCGTGTTGGTCAACGAGAACATGGTCGGCCACAAGCTCGGCGAATTTGCCGTCACCCGGACCTTCAAAGGTCACGGTGGCGACAAGAAAGCCGGCGGCAAGTAAGGAATCGGGACCATGGAAGCCAAAGCCATCCTCCGCACGGTGCGCATCTCGCCGCAGAAAGCCCGCCTGGTCGCAGACCAGGTGCGTGGACTGCCGGTTGCTCGCGCCCTGGACCTGCTCAAGTTCAGCGACAAGAAAGCGGCCGAGATCATCTACAAGGTGGTCTATTCCGCGACGTCCAACGCTGAAAACAACAACGGCGCCGACGTGGACGAGCTGAAGGTCAGCTCGATCATGGTCGATGAAGGCCCGATCCTGAAACGTTTCATGGCCCGCGCCAAAGGCCGCGGAACCCAAATCTTCAAGCGCACCAGCCACATTTCCGTGGTCGTGGGCTCGGGCAAGAAAGGCTAAGGACAAGAATATGGGTCATAAAGTCCATCCGATCGGTATCCGCCTTGGTATTTCCAAGGACTGGAACTCCAAGTGGTTTGCCAACAAGCGCCAGTACGGCCAGTACCTCGCTGCTGACCTCAAGGTCCGCGAGATGTTGCGCAAGAAGCTCGCGCAGGCCGGCATTTCCAAGATCCTGATCGAGCGTCCGTCCAACACTGCCCGCGTCACCATCCACTCGGCTCGCCCGGGCGTGGTGATCGGCAAGCGCGGCGAAGACATCGAAAAGTTGAAAGCTGACGTTTCCAAGCTGATGGGCGTGCCGGTTCACATCAATGTCGCCGAAGTCCGCAAGCCGGAACTCGATGCGCAGCTGGTGGCCGAATCGATCGCGCAGCAGCTCGAGCGCCGCATTATGTTCCGCCGCGCGATGAAGCGCGCCGTCGGCAACTCGATGCGCCTCGGCGCCCTGGGCATCAAGGTCAACGTTGGTGGCCGCTTGAACGGCGCAGAAATCGCCCGTTCCGAGTGGTACCGCGAAGGTCGCGTCCCGCTGCATACCCTGCGCGCGGACATCGACTACGGCTTCTCCGAAGCACTCACCACCTACGGCATCATCGGCGTGAAGGTCTGGATCTACAAAGGCGAAATCTTTGATTTCTCCCAGGTAGGCCAGGAAAAAGTCGAAGAGCGCAACGAGCGTCCGGCCCGTCCGGCACGTGACCCGAGGTAAGCCCAGATGCTGCAACCAAAACGCACCAAGTACCGCAAGGTAATGAAGGGCCGCAACGACGGCTTGAGCTGGAGCGGCGCTGCCGTCAGCTTCGGCGAGTACGGCCTCAAGGCTACCCAGCACGGCCAGCTGACCGCGCGCCAGATCGAAGCGGCCCGCCGCTCGATCAGCCGCTACGTCAAGCGTGGCGGCAAGCTGTGGATCCGCGTGTTCCCGGACAAGCCGATCACCAAGAAGCCGATCGAAGTCCGCATGGGCGCCGGTAAGGGCAACGTTGAATATTGGGTGGCTCCGATCCAGCCGGGTCGGATGCTGTATGAAATCGAAGGCATTCCGGAAGAGACCGCGCGTGAAGCGTTCCGTCTCGCCGCTGCCAAGCTTTCTGTGAAGACCACGTTCGTGGTCCGGACGGTGCGCTAATGGAACTTAAAGAACTGCGTCAGAAGTCGCCGGCCGAATTGACGGCCCACCTGCTGGACCTGCACAAGGAGCAATTCTCGCTCCGCATGCAGAAAGCCACGGGCCAGCTGGCAAAGACCCACGACATCAGGCTTGTTCGCCGCGAGATTGCTCGCGTGAACATGCTGTTGACCGCTACGAAGCAAGGCTAAGCCATGAGCGAATCCGCCAATACCACTGCTCTCAAGACGGTCGAAGGCCGCGTTGTCAGCAACAAGATGAACAAGACGGTCACCATCCTGGTCGAGCGCCTGGTCAAGCACGCGCTGTACGGCAAGTACATCCGTCGCTCCACCAAGCTGCACGCCCATGACGAGGACAATGCCTGCAACGAAGGCGACATCGTCCGCGTCACCGAGTGCCGCCCGATGTCCAAGACCAAGAATTGGCGTGTCGTGGAAGTCCTTCCGCGCACCGGCAAGTAAGGAGATCCGAGAATGATCCAGGTACAAAGCTACCTCGACGCCGCGGACAACTCCGGCGCGAAGGAAATGATGTGCATCAAGGTGCTCGGCGGCTCCAAGCGCCGTTACGCCCGCATTGGCGACGTCATCAAGGTGACCGTCAAGGACGCCATCCCGCGCGGCAAGGTCAAGAAGGGCGAGGTCTACGACGCCGTCGTGGTCCGCACCCGTTCCGGCGTGCGTCGTCCCGATGGTTCGCTGATCCGTTTCGACGGTAACGCGGCCGTGCTGCTCAACAACAAGCAGGAGCCGATCGGCACCCGCATCTTCGGGCCAGTAACCCGCGAGCTGCGCTCCGAGAAGTTCATGAAGATCGTCTCGCTCGCGCCCGAAGTGCTCTGAGTCGGACCAGGAAAAGCATATGAACCGTATTCGCAAGGGTGACCAGGTGATCGTTATCGCCGGCGCCGACAAAGGCAAGAAGGGTGAGGTTGTTCGGGTCGACGGCGACAAGGTCGTCGTGCAGAACATCAACATCATCAAGCGCCACACGAAACCGAATCCCCAGGCTGGCCAGGCTGGCGGAATCATCGAGCGTGAGGCGCCGATCCATATCTCCAACGTCATGCTGCTGAACACCGGCTCCGGCAAGGGTGAGCGCGTTGGTTTCAAGGTGCTCGAGGATGGACGCAAAGTGCGTGTGTTCCGCTCGAGCGGTGAAGCGCTGGACGCTTGAGGAATAGCAAATGACCACCCGTCTCGAAAAAATCTACAAAGAAACCGTTGTTCCGAAGCTGATGGAAAAGTTCGGCTACGACAACATCATGCAGGTTCCGCGCATCTCCAAGATCTCGCTCAACATGGGCGTGGGCGAGGCGGTGGGCAACAAGAAGATCCTGGAAAACGCCGTGGCCGACATGGCCAAGATCGGCGGCCAGAAGCCGGTGACCACCAAGGCTCGCGTCTCGGTGGCCAGCTTCAAGATTCGTGACGGTTGGCCGATCGGCTGCAAGGTGACCTTGCGCCGCGCCAAGATGTACGAATTCCTGGATCGCCTGATCAGCATCTCGCTGCCCCGCGTGCGTGACTTCCGCGGCGTGTCGGGCCGTTCCTTCGATGGCCGTGGCAACTTCAACATGGGCATCAAGGAACAGATCATCTTCCCGGAAATCGACTTTGACGCAGTGGACGCGATGCGTGGCATGGACATCGCCATCACCACCACGGCCAAGACCAACGAAGAAGCCAAGGCGTTGCTCGAAGCCTTCAACTTCCCCTTCCGTAACTGATATCAGGAACTAAATCATGGCCAAGACCTCGATGGTGAACCGCGATATCAAGCGGAAGAAACTGGTAAAGAAATTCGCGAGCAAGCGCGCAGAGCTGAAGGCGACCATCGCCAGCACGAGCGCTTCCTACGAAGACAAGATGGATGCAGTGACCAAGCTGCAGAAGCTGCCGCGTGACTCGTCGGCTTCCCGCGTCCGTAACCGTTGCGAACTCACCGGCCGTTCCCGCGGTGTGTACGCCAAGTTCGGCCTCGGCCGCAACAAGCTGCGCGAAGCCACCATGCGTGGCGATGTGCCCGGCCTTCGCAAGGCGAGCTGGTAACCGCCTTTTCCCGATCGCTGCACGGATCGGGATCAAGCGGATATCGGTGCTGCCAACCTAACTAACAGGTAAGCAATTTATGAGCATGACTGATCCTATCGCCGACATGCTGGTGCGCATCAAAAATGCGCTCGCCGTCGGCAAACCCGCAGTTTCGATGCCCGCTTCGCGCCTGAAGCTCGCCATCGCCAACGTCCTGCGTAGCGAAGGCTACCTCGGTGACGTCCGCATTTCGGGCGAGGGCGCCAAAGCCCGCCTGGAAATCGCGCTGAAGTACTACGAGGGCAAGCCCGTCATCGAGCGCCTCGAACGCGTTTCGAAGTCCAGCCTGCGCCAGTATCGCGGCAAGGATGAGCTTCCGAAGATCCTCGCCGGCCTCGGCGTGGCCATCATCTCCACCTCGCAGGGTCTGATGACCGATCGCCAGGCCCGCGCTGCGGGCGTGGGCGGCGAAGTCCTCTGCCTCGTGGCCTAAGGAGCACCGCCATGTCCCGCGTCGCCAAGAAATTGATCAACCTGCCCAAGGGCGTAGAGCTGAAGGACGCCGATGGCGTCCTGTCAGTGAAAGGCCCCAAGGGCACGCTCAACATCAACAAGCCCAACGGCGTCAGCGTCAGCAACGAGAACGGCGTCGTCCAACTGGGCGCTGCCAATCCCGATGACATGGCGATGGCCGGCACCATCCGCGCCATCCTGGCCAACATGATGACCGGCGTTTCCGAAGGTTTCACCCGCAAGCTCGAGCTGGTCGGCGTCGGTTACCGCGCCGCCATGCAGGGCAAGGACCTGAACCTGAGCCTCGGCTTTTCGCACCCGGTGCTGTTCCAGACTCCGGAAGGCATCACGCTGACCACGCCGACCCAGACTGAAATCCTGGTCTCCGGCGCTGACAAGCAGCAGGTCGGTGAAGTGGCCGCCAAGATCCGCGCGTACCGTAAACCCGAGCCGTACAAGGGCAAGGGCATCCGTTACTCCGGCGAAAAAATCATCATGAAGGAAGCCAAGAAGGCCTAATTGGGCGCTTCAGCTTCCTCGAGGTAGAGAGCAATGGATAAGAATATCGCCCGTCTGCGCCGCGCCAAGACCACCCGTTCGCATATCCGCGACCTGGGCGTTCACCGCCTGACAGTGCTGCGCTCCGGCCAGCACATTTATGCCCAGGTGTTTACCGCCGACGGCTCGAAGGTTTTGGCTTCCGCTTCCACCCTGCAGGCCGACGTGAAGGAAGGCCTGAAGAACGGCAAGAATTCCGACGCCGCTTCCAAGGTTGGAAAACTGATCGCCGAACGCGCCTTGGCTGCTGGCATCGAGAAGGTTGCATTCGACCGCTCGGGCTATCGCTACCACGGCCGCATCAAGGCTTTGGCCGAAGCCGCCCGCGAAGGTGGCCTCAAGTTCTAAGTGCGACACGCTTGAAATGGGCGCTTCGGCGCCCATCAGTTCCATACAACTATAAGCGGCGAACGCCGTAAGCAAATAATCTCCAACAGGAAATCAAATCAATGAGCAGCAACGAACGCGATCGCAATCGCGGTGAGAGTGACGACGGCTTCATCGAGAAGCTGGTCGCCGTCAACCGTGTATCCAAGACCGTCAAGGGCGGCCGCCAGTTCACCTTCACCGCATTGACGGTCGTGGGCGACGGCGCCGGCAAGATCGGCTTCGGTTATGGCAAGGCCCGCGAAGTGCCGGTCGCCATCCAGAAGTCGATGGAAAAGGCACGCAAGGCAATGATCAGCGTGGACCTCAACGAAGGCACCCTGTGGCACGCCGTCAAGGCCGGCCACGGCGCCGCGCGCGTCTTCATGATGCCCGCCTCGGAAGGTACCGGCGTTATTGCTGGTGGCGCGATGCGCGCCGTGCTGGAAGCCGTCGGCGTCAAGAACGTGTTGGCCAAGGCCGTCGGTTCGCGTAACCCGATCAACCTGGTTCGTGCGACCTTCAAGGGTCTGACCGCAATGCAGTCCCCGAGCCACATCGCCGCCAAGCGCGGCAAGAAGCTCGAGGAGATCTACAATGCCTAATTCCCCGACCATCAAGGTTCGCCTGGTCAAGGGTCTGCGCGGCTGCCAAGCGCGCCACCGCCTGTCGGTCAAGGCTCTCGGCCTGAACAAAATCAACGATGTGCGTGAACTGAAGGATTCCCCCTCGGTCCGCGGTCTCATCAATCAGCTGCATTACCTGGTTCGCGTCGAATCCTGAGCGGCTCAAGGAAAATCATCATGAAATTGAATACTCTGAGTCCCGCTGACGGCGCCCGCGCCGAGCGCAAGCGCGTCGGTCGCGGCATTGGTTCGGGCCTGGGCAAGACTGCCGGCCGCGGCCACAAGGGTTCGTTCGCGCGCTCCGGCAAGGGCAAGATCAAGGCTGGCTTCGAAGGCGGCCAGATGCCGATGAAGAAGCGCATGCCGAAGGTTGGCTTCCGTTCGAAGCTCAAGCTCGACACCGCCGAAGTGCTGACCTACCAGCTCGAGAAGCTGGACATCACCGACATCGACTTCGCCGCGCTGCGCGCTGCCAAGCTGGTGCCGGCGACTGCCAAGCAGGCCAAGATCGTCAAGAAGGGCGACCTGACCAAGAAGTTCGTGCTCAAGGGCGTGCTCGCGACTGCCGGTGCCAAGGCAGCGATCGAAGCCGCCGGCGGCAGCGTGGAGTAATACCTTGGCGCAGGCTAATACCGCAGCGGGTGCCCTGGGTGGGCTCGGAAAATTCACCGAGCTCCGCCAGCGGCTGTTGTTCGTGTTGTTGGCCCTGATCGTATATCGCATCGGCAGCTTCATCCCGGTGCCGGGTGTCAATCCGCAAGCGATGTTGCAGCTGATGGAAAGCCAGAAGGGCACCATCGTGGACATGTTCAACATGTTCTCGGGCGGCGCCCTGAACCGCTTCAGCCTGTTCGCCTTGAACGTGGTGCCCTACATCTCGGCATCCATCATCGTGCAGCTGGCCGGCCAGATCTACGGCCCCTGGAAGGCGCTTCGCAATGAAGGCGAAAGCGGCCGCAGGAAGCTGACCCAGTACTCGCGCCTGTTCGCGGTCGTACTCGCCGTCGTGCAGAGCTTCGGCATCGCTTCGGCCTTGCAGAAGCAGGGCGTCACCTACGACCAGGGCATCGGCTTCGTGCTGACCGCCGTGGTTGCGCTCACCACCGGCACCATCTTCCTGATGTGGCTGGGCGAGCAGATTACCGAGAGGGGCATCGGCAACGGCGTTTCGCTGATCATCTTCGCGGGCATCGTGTCCGGCCTGCCCAGCGCGGTCATCACCACCCTTCAGCAGGTCAGTACCGGCGACATCGGCTTCATGTCGGTGCTCGTGATCCTGGTGCTGGTCCTCGGAGTCACCTTCTTCGTGGTGTTCATGGAGCGGGGGTTGCGCAAGATAACGGTGAATTACGCCCGTCGCCAGGGCGGCCGCCAGGGCTACATGAACCAGAGCTCGCACCTGCCGCTCAAGCTCAACATGGCTGGCGTGATCCCGCCGATCTTCGCTTCGTCCCTGATCCTGTTCCCGTCGACGATCTCGCAGTGGCTCAGTAGTGCGAACGCCAATGCCGAGGGCTGGCAGGGCATCTTCTCGCGATCGCTGCAGTCGGTGGCCAATGCCCTGGCGCCGGCCCAACCGCTGCACATGCTGCTCTACGGCGCGATGATCATCGGCTTCGCCTTCTTCTACACCGCCCTGGTCTTCAATTCCCAGGAGACGGCCGAGAACCTCAAGAAGTCCGGCGCGTTGATTCCGGGTATCCGCCCGGGCAAGGCGACCGGCGAATACATCGATGGCGTGATGACGCGGCTGACCCTGATTGGCGCCCTGTACCTGGTGCTGGTCTGCCTGCTGCCCGAGGTCCTTCGCGCCTGGCTCAATGTTCCGTTCTACTTCGGCGGCACCTCGCTGCTGATCGTGGTGGTCGTGGTCATGGACTTCACAGCCCAGATCCAGGCCCACCTCATGTCGCACCAGTACGAAGGCCTGATGAAGAAGGCAAATCTGAAAGGCGGCTCCCGCGGCGGTTTCGCTCGCGGCTGAGTCACAAGATGGGCGACCCGGGCGGCGCTTCGCGCACGGGTTGGTTGACGTTGGTCCCTGTGCTTGAGTAGCGCGGGGCTGGTCCGGGTCTCAGCAATGGGACAAGGCCCTGGACGGCAACCTCTCGCCGGAGCATGGGCACACTCCCCATGCCGGGTTCCAGCGGCTTAGGCCGCTGGGGCTTCCGAATAACCCGAAGCCTTGCTATAATTCTCGATTCACTGCGCTAAAATTTAGTTTGGAGATCGCCTCATGGCGCGCATTGCAGGTGTCAACCTGCCTGTCCAGAAACATGTCTGGGTCGGCTTGCAGAGTATTTTCGGCATCGGCCGTACCCGGTCGAAGCAACTGTGTGACGTGGTTGGGGTAGCCCATTCCACCAAGATCCGCGACCTCACCGAAGCCCAGGTAGATCAGCTTCGTTCGGAAGTGGCCAAGTACGTGGTCGAAGGCGATCTGCGTCGCGAGGTGGGTATCTCCATCAAGCGCCTGATGGACCTTGGCTGCTATCGCGGCCTGCGCCACCGTCGCGGCTTGCCGCTGCGTGGCCAGCGCACCCGTACCAACGCCCGTACCCGCAAGGGTCCGCGCAAAGCCATCAAAAAGTAAGGGATAGCGCCTAATGGCCAAGCCTGCAGCCAAAGTAAAGAAGAAGATCAAGCGCATCGTCACCGACGGTATCGCGCATGTGCATGCTTCTTTCAACAACACCATCGTGACGATCACCGATCGTCAGGGTAACGCCCTTTCCTGGGCAACTTCGGGCGGCGCGGGTTTCCGCGGTTCCCGCAAGTCCACGCCGTTCGCTGCTCAGGTTGCCGCTGAAAAAGCCGGCAAGGCTGCGCTCGATTACGGGGTGAAGACCTTGGAAGTGCGCATCAAGGGCCCGGGTCCGGGTCGGGAGTCCGCCGTGCGTTCGTTGAACGCCGTCGGTTACAAGATCATGAACATCATCGACGTGACCCCGATCCCGCACAACGGGTGCCGGCCGCCGAAAAAGCGCCGCGTCTAAGGGCTAGGAATTAAACATGGCACGATATACCGGTCCCACCTGTAAGCTCGCTCGTCGCGAAGGCGCTGATCTCAGCCTCAAGAGCCCCGCGCGCGCTATCGATTCAAAGTGCAAGCTCGAGCAGAAGCCGGGCCAGCACGGTCCCGTCGCCCGCAAGGGCAAGCTGTCCGACTACGCCACCCAGCTTCGCGAGAAGCAGAAGGTCAAGCGCATCTACGGATTGCTCGAGCGCCAGTTCCGCGGCTATTACACCAAGGCTGCCCGTCGCAAGGGCAACACCGGTGAATCGCTGCTGCAGATGCTCGAACAGCGCCTGGACAACGTCGTGTACCGCATGGGTTTCGCGGTCACCCGTCCCCAGGCCCGCCAGCTGGTTTCGCACAAAGGCGTCCTGGTCAACGGCAAGGTCGTGAACCTCGCTTCCTACCAAGTGAAGGCTGGCGACAACATCCAGTTGTCCGAGCGCGCGCAAAAGCACCTCAACGTTACCGAGGCGCTCACCCTTTCCCAGCAGATGGATCTGATTCCGGGCTGGTGCGAGGTCGATGCGAAGAAGTTCTCCGGCGTGTTCAAGTCGGTTCCCGATCGCGCCGACCTGCCTTCCGACATCAACGAAGCGCTGATCGTCGAGTTGTACTCGAAGTAATTCTTCAGGAGTGTCACTGTCCATGACGGTTTCCGCACACCAGGTGCTGCGTCCCCGCGGCCCGAACATTGAACGCCTCGGCGCCAACCGCGCCAAGGTCGTGATCGAACCCCTCGAGCGCGGCTACGGCCACACGCTCGGCAACGCGCTGCGTCGCGTTCTCTTGTCGTCCATCCCCGGCTTTGCCATCACGGAAGTCGAGATCGACGGCGTGCTGCACGAATACACGACGGTCGAAGGCTTGCAGGAAGACGTGCTTGAAGTTCTTTTGAACCTCAAGGATGTCGCCATCCGCATGCACACCGCCGAACACACCACCCTTACCTTGCAGACCAAGGGACCGGGCATCGTGACGGCGGCTGACATCAAGGTTGACCACAACGTCGAGATCCTGAATCCCGACCACGTGATCTGCACCCTGACCAAGGACACGGCGCTGAACATGCGCCTGAAGATCGAGCGCGGCTTCGGCTACCAGCCGGCCACTGCGCGTCGTCGTCCGGATGAAGAAACCCGCACCATCGGTCGCCTGATGCTCGACGCCAGCTTCTCGCCGGTCCGTCGTGTTGCCTACGCGGTCGAAGCTGCCCGCGTCGAACAGCGTACCGACCTCGACAAGCTGGTCCTGGATATCGAAACCAACGGCACGATCGACGCCGAGGATGCGATCCGCACTGCGGCCGACATCCTGACCGACCAGCTGTCGGTGTTTGGTGACTTCACCCAGCGTGAGCGTGGCCCGTCGAAGCCGTCCGTTGCTGGCGTGGATCCGGTGCTGCTGCGCCCGATCGACGACCTGGAATTGACCGTTCGTTCGGCCAACTGCCTGAAGGCGGAGAACATCTATTACATCGGCGACCTGATCCAGCGTACCGAGGTCGAGCTGCTCAAGACCCCGAACCTGGGCAAGAAGTCGCTCACGGAAATCAAGGAAGTGTTGGCCCAGCGTGGTCTTTCACTCGGCATGAAGCTGGAAAACTGGCCACCGGCCGGCCTGCAGCAGGGCATGATGGGCTGAGAAGCCTCGATATTATTTAGGAAGCACGACCATGCGCCACAGAAAATCCGGCCGTAAATTCAGCCGCACCAGTGCCCACCGCGAAGTGATGTTCGTCAACATGGCGGCGTCGCTGATCAAGCACGAACTGATCCGCACCACCTTGCCGAAAGCCAAGGAACTGCGCCGCGTCGCCGAGCCGCTGATCACCATCGGCAAGATCGATGGCGTCGCCAATCGTCGTCTCGCCATGTCGCGCCTGCGTGACAAGGACGCCGTCGGCAAGTTGTTCGTCGAACTCGGCCCGCGTTACAAGGCGCGCCCGGGTGGTTACCTGCGCATCCTCAAGGCCGGCTTCCGTCCGGGCGACAACGCCCCGATGGCCTATGTCGAGCTCGTGGATCGCCCGCAGACCACGGTCGCAACCGCCGAGTAAGCAGCCGCAGCAAGTAATCCAAAAACCCCGGCCTTGCGCCGGGGTTTTTGTTTTGCGCCGCTAGCGACGGGCTACCGAAACTTATCGCGCTGCGTTAAGGTCAAGACTGAACAACGTATTTCCTCCGATCCGGG
>Ga0155472_186_pt1 | contig 13523 bp, 9 predicted proteins | sample RifCSPhighO2_12_FD_107130 | JGI IMG/M metagenome (GOLD analysis project Ga0155472, IMG submission 107130) | Gammaproteobacteria bacterium RIFCSPHIGHO2_12_FULL_63_22
GGCCGTGTCATCACCCACGTTCGCACCCGTCACGTTCACCAGCTTGGCGGTAAACGTCTCATTCGCTTCAGCGAAGGGGTCGCCATACACGTAAGCCCGGTAAGTGGCGCGCGTCCGGCCCGGGTCAATCCGTATCAACTGCGGAAACCACGTGGGGAATACATCCTCGTAAAGGGTGGCAGTCTGTCCGCCAGCAAGTTCCACCCAAAAGGTAACAGGCACCGTCAGCGGCTCCGACAACTTCACCTCGAATACCATCGTCGCCACAGTGTCATAGGCGCCCTCCACCACCGACGAATCGCTGATGGAAATAGTCGCCACATCATCGTTGCCGATACGCCCCAGGCCCTGGGCATCGCCCATCGCGGCGCCCGACACGTTCGACAGGTTCAGCACGAAGGTCTCGGTGGCTTCCACCATGGTGTCTTCAATCGTCGGCACATCGAACGTGATGCTGGTACTGCCCGCAGGAATCACCAGGCCCTCCGCGTGCGATGTCTGGTAGTCGACGTCCGCTACTGCCGTGCCCTGGCTGGTTGCCACGTCCACGGTCACCGCCTGCGCGCTGGGTTCCGACAGTCGCAAGGTAAACTGCGCGATACCGCCCTCGCTTACCGTCACATCGTCCACGCTGATGCTGTTGAGCTGGTCATCGTTGACGATGGTCGCGACCGCCGTGCCATCGGCAATGGCGGCGCCCGTTTCGCTTTCCAGCTGTAGCGAAAAAGTCTCATTGGGTTCGAAACGGCGGTCGGGGAATAGTTTCACCTCCATGTCCACGCTCCGGTCGCCAGCGCGTATTACCAGGGTGCCCAGGTATCGGGACGCAAAGTCGCTGCCGCCCTTCGCGCTGCCATCCACCGTGTAGGCGGAAAAGCTGACGTCATTGCCCAGGGTCGTCGACAGGATCGCCGTGAAGTGAGCCACCACGCTGCCCTGGTCGCCTTCGTCGATGCTGATGTCTGCGACGGACAGAGTCGGGATTGCGTCGTCATTACCAATCCAGATGGTGCCTTGCGACACGCCCTGCCAGGCGCCCTGCAGGTTGGAGACGCTGACCCGCACGTTCTCGCCGACCTCGTAGTCGGTGTCGCCACGGATGGTGACCGGAATCAGCAATTCGGTCTGCCCGGCAGGAATCTTGGCGCCTTCCAGGTTAAACGGTTCGAAATCGACGCCAGCCTTCGTGCTGGCGTTACCGCTGGAGGTTGTCACGTCAAAAACCACATCAACCTGCCTTGCCTGCGACAGCTTGATCAGCAAGTTGACTACCTGTGACCCCGCATTTCCTTCCACCACGCTGGCGCTGCCGATGCCGAGCTGCGGGCCAGTGTCATCGTCGTTGAGGATGGTAAGCGTGTTGGGCGCGCCAGCCACCGTCAGCCCCTGCAGGTCGCTGAAAACGAGCTGCAAGGTTTCGTCCGTCTCGTACTGCATGTCGCCAATCACGGTCACGTCGATGGGTGGCGCAATCCAACTGCCCTCCGGGATAAAAATATCGCCTTGCGTGTTGGCCACGTAGTCCACGCCCGCGATGGCCGATCCGTCGCTGGTGGCGACATCGAATCTCACGCCACCGGCGGGCGCAGGTTTGTTGAGCTGCCCCTGGATTTGCACGGTGCGATTGCCGACATCGAATTCGTCGATGGGCTGCAGATTGAATGACAGCACCGGCGGCGCATTCGGATCCACCGGCGTGCCGAGCACCACCGGATTGGTGAAGGCGGACGCCGGACCAAGGCCCGCGGCATTGATCGCCCGCGCGTAGAAGACGTACGACGCGTTGTTGGGAAGATCCAGGAACCTGTGGACGGGAACCGTGCTGCCCGCAAAAGAATCCACGATGCCGCCCGGAACGGAATACACGTTGTAACCGAGGATCGGACTACCGCCATCGTCCGCAGGCGCCGCCACCGTCACATCCACGGTGCGCGTCGGCGCATCCGCAGGTCCTTGCACGTCCACCAGCACGATGGTGGGCGCGCCCGGCAATCCGCCCGGCCCGGCATGGGGCGTTAGCTTGCCGTGGGTAACGATGAGTCCGTGGAACCGCGTCGCCACGGCAACGTCGGTGATGCCGTCATCGTTGAAGTCGGCGGTAACGATGTCATTGACGACGAACTGCTTTTGGGGATCATCGATGACCAAGGTCTTGGTGATCGGGTAACCCGGGCCATATTCATCGGAAAGGTAGTAGTAGAAGCGCGGTACCGACGATCCCTCGTCAAGGTGGACCAGATCGGTGCGACCGTCGCCATTGAGGTCCGCGTGATGCAGGAACTGGGAATACCCGCCCGCGCCAAACGACGTGGCCTGCGGCGCCAACGATCCATCCGCCAACTGCGGGTAGATATCGAACCTGGCTGGCTGGGTGTTGCTGAGCAACACGGCGTCGGCGCGGCCTTCGCCCGTCAGGTCAGCGATGACGCCACCCCTGAACCGTGGCGCATGCACGTCGCCCAGCGCCTGCGGATCGAGCCAACCCCCGGCGCCATTGTTGCGCCGGACCATGGGTCGGTGATCGAGCGCGGTCACGGGCACGGTCAGGAAGTCGGGGCGCGCGTCGCCATCGAGGTCGCCCAAGTCGGCCGCGTTGGAAATGTCACGCGTCGAGACCGAGCCATGTCGCGTGAACGTGCCCGTGCCATCACCGAAATACGTTGCGACTTGCCCGCCAAAGTCGCTTGGGATGGTGAAATTCTGGTAAGTCAGTTGCACAACTACGTCGACGTGTCCGTCGCCGTCCACGTCGGCGGCGCGCGTAGGTGTCCTTGCAACTTCATTGCTCCAGTCATCGACCCGCCAGGCGAACTCGCCATCCGGTTGAGACAACAGGTAATGCAATCCAGCGTTTTCGCCGTTGGCCGCCATCAACAGGTCATCACGCCCGTCTTCATTCAAGTCCGCGGCGGTCATCCCGAACGTGCCGATGAGAAACGGAAACGGCACCAGCAGCGGTGCCGCGAACGACCCGTCGGGTTGCTGCAGGTAGAAATGGATACCGGTTGGAAGACCGTAAGCCTCCGCTCTCACATTCGCTGCAAGGTCCTCGCGTCCATCGCCATTGAAATCACCCGCAGCCAACAAACTCGCGAAAACAGGGATGCCCCAGTCCTGCTCCAGCGAAAAGGCCGGCGGAACGCTTTCGACCGTGGCGCTTCGGTAAGGCTGCGTCGCTCGGTCTGATTCGGCGGGGGCGGCGTTGGCTTGGTCGCCTGGGAAAAGAAGGTCGCGCCATTGTTCGAGTTGGCCGCCCTGCCAGGTTGCGGCGAGCAAGGCGCCGCCTGCGAGTGCGATCAGCCAGCGGGAGCGCAGCAGGTTCGGCTTGGACAAAGTGGGCCCCGGGTTGGCGGTGGCGTTGAGGGAATGCGCGCCGTTGAGGGAGTCTACGGGGTTGGGGGGTGGAAGCGGTCAGGTCCGGCGCGGGGTAGAAGCGGTTTACGAGATGGGCGAGCGATGGCGCCGCTGAGGCAAAAGAAAACCCGCTTGCGCGGGTTTCCTTGATCTTGCTGGCTTTGAGCCGTTGGTCGGGACGGCGAGATTCGAACTCACGACCCTCTGCCCCCCAGGCAGATGCGCTACCAGGCTGCGCTACGCCCCGACATGGCCGGAATTATACTTCAGCGGCGCAGCAGAATCAGGACTTCTTCCAATTCCTGGCGGACCTGGCGGATTATCTGGGCCGACATCGTGGTTTCCTGGCGGCCGGTTTCGCCTTCCAGGCGCTGGCGGGCGCCACTGATGGTGTAGCCCTCTTCATACAGCAGGCCGCGGATCTGGCGGATCATCAGTACGTCGTGGCGCTGGTAGTAGCGGCGGTTGCCGCGGCGCTTCACGGGGCTGAGGCTTTCGAATTCGGTTTCCCAATAGCGCAGCACGTGCGGTTTCACGTCGCACAGCTCGCTTACTTCGCCAATGGTGAAGTAGCGCTTGGCCGGGATCGGCGGAAGCTCGCGGTTACTGCCCGGATCCAGCATAGGCCTCCACGCGTTCTTTCAGCTTCTGGCCGGGGCGGAAGGTAACGACGGTGCGGGCGGAGATCGGAATCTCTTCACCCGTTTTCGGGTTGCGGCCCGGGCGCTGGTTTTTTTCACGCAGGTCGAAGTTGCCGAAGCCGGACAGCTTGATGCTTTGCCCGCGCTCGAGCGACTCGCGCAGCGCGTCGAAAAACGCGTCCACGAATTCTTTTGCCTCGCGCTTGTTCAAGCCAACTTCCTCGAACAATCGCTCGGCCATCTCGGCCTTGGTCAATGCCATTTCATCCCCGTGACGGTTCTGCTTTTCCGTCTTATTTTCTTAACGTCGCGCCGCAATCTTTGGCCAGCCCGGCGAGTGCTTCCTGTACGGACTGGTCGGCGTCCACGTCGGTGAGAGTGCGGGAAACTTCCTGCAAGATCAAGCCCATAGCGAGACTTTTGGTCCCAATTTCGAGCCCGGGTCCGCGGTACTGATCGAAAACTACTACGTCGCGTAGTCGGTGTTGCAGGGTCGCTTCAAGGCTTTTGCGAAGTGCATCCCAAGGCGTGGCTTCCGGCACCACCAGCGCGAGGTCTCGGCGCAGGGACGGGAATCGGGAAATTTCGCCCGCGCGCGCCACCTCGCGCAGCGTTACTGCGTCTACGTCGAGCTCGAAACCCACCACTTCGCCTTCCAGGTCCAGGGCCTTCACGAGGCGCGGATGCAGGTGGCCGACCCAGCCGATTCGTGCTCCGTCCAACCAGACAGTCGCGCTGCGACCGGGATGGCCGTAGGAATCGGTGGCGATGCGGAACTCCGCCGCCTTGTTCGACAACGCCAGCAAGGCTTCGACTTCGGCTTTCATGTCGAAGAAATCGACATCGGCAGACTTCGCGCTCCACTGCTCCGACGATGCCGGACCGCAGGCGATGGCGGCAATGCGTTGGGTCTCGCGCGGTGCGTCGTCGGCAAGATGGAAGACGCGCCCAAGCTCGAACAGGCGCACGCGATCGAGCTGGCGGACGCGATTGCGGTGCGCGGCGCTGGCGAGGCCGGGTAGCAAGGACGTGCGCATCACGCCGAGTTCGGAGCTGAGTGGATTGGCCAGCGCGACGGCGCCCTGCTCCACCGCCCAGGTCTTGAGCAGCGAGGCATCGACGAAGGCGTAGTTGATGGCTTCGGCAAAATCATGCGCGGCCAGCTGGCGGCGCAGCACCGATTCCGGCACACGCGTTTCCGACGGCACGGCCAGGCTGATCACGCCTGCGGGTGTGCGCACCGGAATGGCTTCGTAACCATGGATGCGCGCGATCTCTTCGATCAGGTCTTCTTCAATGGCGATATCGAAGCGCCGCGTCGGCGGCGTCACCTGCCAGCCTTCGCTATTGCCGGCGACCTGCATGCCCAGCGCGCGCAGGATGCGCTCGACCTCGGTGTCGCTGACACTGATGCCCAACACGCGGGCCAGGCGCGCGCGGCGCAGGCGGACCGGCGACGGCGTCGGCAGGTATTCGGGCAGCGTTGCTTCGGTGATCGGGCCGGCGGTCCCGCCCATTATCTGCTGAACCAGCGCCGTCGCACGCTCCAGTGCGTAGCGCGGCAGCTCCGGGTCCACGCCGCGTTCAAAGCGGTGCGAGGCGTCGGTGTGCAGGCCCAGTTTGCGTGAGCGACCGATAATCACCGACGGCGCGAAGTGCGCGCTTTCGAGGAACACGCGCGTGGTGGCATCGGTGACGCGAGTGTCGAAGCCACCCATCACGCCGGCTAGCGCGACCGGACGGTCGGCGTCGGTGATGACCAGGAATTCTTCGGTCAGCGTGCAGTCGCGTTCGTCCAGGGTCTTCACGATTTCGCCATGGCGTGCGCGACGCACGCCGACCGGGCCTTTCAGCTTGTCGGCGTCGAAGGCGTGCATCGGCTGGCCGAGTTCCAGCATCACGAAATTGCTCACGTCCACCAGCGGGCTGATCGGGCGAAGCCCGGCGCGCTTGAGTTTTTCCGTCAACCACAAGGGCGAGCGCGCCGCTGGATCCAGACCCTCGACCACGCGGCCGCAATAGCGCGGGCAATCGGCGCCGGCTTGCAGCTCGACATCGAACTTCGCTTGCGATGCGACGGCAGCCTCTGGAATCTGCAGCGCATTCACTTGCGCGCCCATGGCCGCCGCCACGTCGAACGCGACGCCGCGGATCGAAAAACAGTCGGCGCGGTTCGGCGTGAGCTTCAGTTCGAAACTGGAATCGGGCAGGCCGAGATAGGAAGCCAGCGGGGCGCCGACGGGCGCATCGAAAGGCAGCTCGAGCAATCCCGAGGCATCCGGATCCACGCCCAGCTCTTTCGCCGAACACAGCATGCCGAAGGACTCGACGCCGCGCAGCTTCGCGGCCTTGATGGTGATGCCGCCGGGAATGACGGAGCCGACGGTGGCGAGCGGCGCCTTCAGCCCCGGCCGCGCGTTCGGCGCGCCGCAGACGATCTGCACCTCTTCACCGCTGCCGGTGGACACCTGGCAAACCTGCAGGCGATCGGCTTCCGGGTGGCGGGCGCAGGAAAGGATTTCGGCCACGACCACGCCTTCCAGGGCGGCGCCGATGGACTGCACGTCCTCGACTTCCAGGCCGATCGCCGTCAAGCGCGCGGCGAGTTCCTCGCTCGAGGCATTGACGGTCACGTGCTCGCGCAGCCAGCTTTCTGGAAATTTCATCTGGGTCTAATCCGTATGGCTCAGGCGAACTGCTTGAGGAAGCGCGCGTCGTTTTCGAAGAAGCTGCGCAGGTCGTTCACGCCATAGCGCAGCATGGCCAGGCGCTCGACGCCCATGCCGAAGGCGAAACCGGTGTAGCGCTCGGGGTCGATGCCGCAATTGCGCAACACGTTCGGATGCACCATGCCGCAGCCAAGCACTTCCAGCCAGCGCGTGCTGCCATCGGGCTGGTGCCAGGCGATGTCCACTTCGGCGGAAGGTTCGGTGAAGGGGAAGTAGCTGGGCCGGAAACGCATCTCGAAATCGCGCTCGAAGAAGGCGCGCACGAACTCGGACAGCGTGCCCTTGAGGTCGGCGAAGCTCGACGTCTCGTCAATCAGCAAGCCTTCCACCTGGTGGAACATCGGCGTGTGCGTCTGGTCGGAATCGGAGCGATAGACCTTGCCGGCGGCGATCATGCGCAGCGGCGGTTTGTTGTTGGTCATGAAGCGCACCTGCACGCCGGAGGTATGCGTGCGCAGCAGTCGGCCATCGGGGAAATAGAAGGTGTCGTGCATCGCCCGCGCCGGGTGGTGCGGCGGGAAATTCAGCGCTTCGAAATTATGCTGGTCGTCTTCGATTTCCGGACCGTCGGCCAGCTGGTAGCCAAGCCGCGCGAAGATGTCGGTCATGCGCTCCAGCGTGCGCGACACCGGATGGATCGTGCCCACGCCATTGCCACGGCCGGGCAGCGTGACATCGAGTGACTCAGTGGCGAGGCGTGCGGAAAACGCGGCGTCTTCCAGCACCGTCTTGCGTTCGGCCAATGCGTTGCCGATCGATTCCTTGGCACGGTTGACGGTTTCACCAAACGCCTTGCGCTGGTCGGGCGGCAAGGTGCCCAGCTGCTTGAGCTGGCCGGTGATGCTGCCCGACTTGCCGAGCAAGCCGACGCGCAAGGCATCCAGCGCATCCAGGTCGCCAGCGGCGCCGATGTCGGCGAGTGCGGTTTGTACCAGGGTTTCGATATCGCTCATGGTCCTGCCATCGTCCGTGTCGCAGAAACTTGGGTCCGCTGAAACGAAAATGGGGAAGGACTCTCGCCCTTCCCCATTCAATTTCCTGTGGGAGCGACCTTGGTCGCGATTGCTTCTAAGGGCATCGCGACCAAGGTCGCTCCCACAGGCAAGGCTTACGCAGCGAGAGCCTGCTTGGCCTGTTCGGCGATCTTTCCAAACGCCGCAATGTCGTGCACTGCGATGTCGGCAAGGGCCTTGCGGTCGAGCTTGATGCCGGCCTTCAGCAGGCCATTCATGAAGCGGCTGTAGCTCAGGCCATTCATGCGGGCCGCGGCGTTGATGCGCACGATCCACAACGAACGGAACTGGCGCTTGCGCTGCTTGCGGCCGATGTAGGCGTACTGGGCAGCCTTGGTGACGGCCTGCTTGGCGACGCGATAGACCTTGCGGCGTGCGCCGTAATAGCCCTTCGCCATCTTGAGGAGTTTCTTGTGGCGCGCATGCGCCGTTACACCACGTTTAACACGAGCCATGATTCAGTCTCCTCAGAGGTAGGGCAGCATGCGGTCCAGACGGCCCGCGTCTTCGGGGCGAACATGATTCGCCTGGCGAAGGTTGCGCTTACGCTTGGTGGACTTCTTGGTGAGGATATGGCTGCGGTTTGCGTGGCCACACTTGTATTTTCCGGAAGCGGTCTTCCGGAAGCGCTTGGCAGCAGCGCGGTTGGTCTTGATCTTGGGCATTGGAAATCCTTTGCGGTTTTTTTGATTACTGACCTGGGCGGTGGTTTTACCCACACTTGCCGACTTGCCCTGGGCCTGCTTGTAAGTCATTGATCCTGTTACGAATCAACGCTTGGTCCAACACGGTTTTGCCCGATTTCCTGGGCCCGGATGCCGCGCCGGGGCCTTGGCCGAGGCCAAGAACCGGGAATTATGCAATAAATCCAGCCACTTACGCAACAGGCGAGCTTACTTTCGCTTGGGCGCGACCATCATGATCATCTGGCGCCCTTCCAGGCGCGGACGCTGCTCGATCACCACTTCGTCGGCCAGGTCTTTCTCGATGCGTGCGGCCATCTGCATGCCGAGTTCCTGATGGGCCATTTCGCGACCCTTGAAGCGGATGTTCACTTTCACCTTGTCGCCTTCTTCAAGGAAACGACGCAGGTTGCGCAGCTTGATGTTGTAGTCGCCGTCGTCGGTCGTCGGCCGGAACTTCAGCTCCTTGATCTCGACGATCTTCTGCTTCTTCTTGGCGGCGTTGGCCTTTTTCTGGGCTTCGAACTTGAACTTGCCGTAGTCCATGATCCGGCAGACCGGCGGATCAGCAGTGGGCTGGATTTCCACCAGGTCCATGCCTGATTCTTCCGCGAGCGCCAACGCTTCTTCGCGCGTCAGTACGCCAACCATTTCTCCATCCGCTCCGATCACGCGAACGCGCGGTACACGGATTTCGCTGTTCTTGCGGTTACCTTTTTCAGTGGCTGGCGTATTGATTCGTAAATTCCTCAAATGTCATTCGGATCCGGGGGGTCAGGCCCCCGGGGTGGACTCGGCCTGCAGGCGCGCTGCGAAGGCTTCGGGTGTCATTGTGCCTAAATCTTCGCCATTGCGGGAGCGGACCGACACCAGGCCCTGCTCCCGCTCACGGTCGCCGGCCACCAGGATGTAGGGCACCCGCTGCATCGCGTGCTCGCGAATCTTATAGCCGATCTTTTCGTTCCGCAAATCCTTGGTGACCCGGAACCCTTGATTCATAAGGGATGTCTGGACTTCACTGACGTATTCGCCTTGGGCATCGGTGATATTCATGACCACCGCCTGCACCGGCGCAAGCCAGGACGGCAGGGCCCCGGCGTGGCTTTCGATCAGGATTCCGATGAACCGCTCCATCGACCCGACGATGGCCCGATGCAGCATGACCGGGTGTTTGCGCGCGGAATGCTCGTCCACGTACTCGGCGCCCAGGCGCTCGGGCATCATGAAATCGACCTGCATCGTGCCCACCTGCCAGCCGCGGCCGATGGAATCGCGCATGTGGTATTCGATCTTGGGGCCGTAGAACGCACCCTCGCCCGGCAGCTCTTCCCACGTGACGCCGCAGGCAGCCAACGCCGCGCGCAATGCGCCTTCGGCCTTATCCCAGGTTTCATCCGTGCCCAGGCGTTTTTCCGGACGCAGCGCGATCTTCAACGAAATTTCGCTGAAGCCGAAATGCGAATAGACCTGCATCGCCTGCTGGTGGAACGCCGTCACTTCCGATTCGATCTGGTCTTCGGTACAGAAGATGTGGCCGTCGTCTTGCGTGAACGAACGCACGCGCATGATGCCGTGCAGCGCGCCGGACGGCTCATTGCGATGGCATGAACCAAATTCGCCGTAGCGGATCGGCAAGTCGCGGTAACTGTGCAGGCCGTGGTTATAGACCTGCACGTGGCCCGGGCAGTTCATCGGCTTCACGGCGTACGTGCGCTTCTCCGATTCGGTGAAGAACATGTTTTCCTGGTAGTTGTCCCAGTGGCCGGATTTCTTCCACAGCGACACGTCCAGGATCTGCGGACAGCGCACTTCCTGATAGCCGGACTGCACGTAAACCTTGCGCATGTATTGCTCGACCACCTGCCACAGCGCCCAGCCCTTGGGGTGCCAGAACACCATGCCCGGCGCTTCTTCCTGCTGGTGGAACAGATCGAGCGTCTTGCCGATCTTGCGATGGTCGCGCTTCTCGGCTTCCTCGATCTGGAAAAGGTGCGCCTTCAGATCCTTGTCGTTCAACCAAGCCGTGCCGTAGATGCGGCTCAACATCTGGTTGTCGGAATTACCACGCCAGTAGGCGCCGGCGACCTTCATCAGCTTGAACGCGCGCAGCTTGTCCGTACCCGGCACGTGCGGGCCGCGGCACAGATCCGTGAATTCGCCTTGCGAATACAGCGACAAGTCTTCGTCCGAAGGAATCGATTCGATGATCTCGGCCTTGTACAACTCGCCCATGCCCTTGAAGAAAGCGATCGCGTCTTCGCGCGACTTCACGCTGCGCGATACCGGCAGCGCTTCCTTCACGATCTTCTGCATCTCTTCCTCGATCTTCGCCAGGTCGTCGACGGTGAACTGCCGCTCGTAGGCGAAATCGTAGAAGAAGCCGTTCTCGATCACCGGGCCGATGGTGACCTGCGCGCCCGGGAACAAGCGCTGCACCGCTTGCGCCAGCAAGTGCGCCGTGGAATGGCGCAGCACGTCCAGTGCGTCAGGATGCTTCTCGGTGACGATTTCAAGCGACGCGTCGTGGTCGATGCGGAACGAGGTATCCACCAGCTTGCCGTCAACCTTGCCGGCCAGGGCGGCCTTGGCCAGGCCCGGGCCGATGGAACCGGCCACTTCGGCCACGGAAACGGGATGCTCGAACGGACGCTGGCTGCCGTCGGGGAGAGTGATGTTGATCATGGGATTGGGCTTTTCGAAGAGGCTGAAAACAAAAAAGGACGCCAGGCGTCCTTCGTGCGCGACGAGAACCTGGCTGCGTCAGTAGTGGCGGCTGGTAGTGCTCATGTCGCACGCTTGGCGGCGGTTTCCCGACGCCCCCTTCGGATTGATCCGGCTATTCGGTTGTCTGGTCTCGGCCCACGCCTTAAAGCGTGGTGGGCGATACAGGGTTCGAACCTGTGACCCCTACCATGTCAAGGTAATGCTCTACCGCTGAGCTAATCGCCCGAGAGGGGCCATTGTAGGCCACGGGACCGGTTGCGGACAACCTCCGGCGCGCCGGAGACCATCGGTCCGGCCGCCCTGCCCTACAGCGGATTGGTCAGGGAAAGCGCCTTCAGACGCTGCATTTCGTCGCGAATCTGGCCGGCCTGTTCAAATTCCAGGTCCCGCGCATGCTGGTACATCTGCGCCTCCATCTGCTTCAAACGCGCGGCCAGCTTGCCCGGTTCCAGTACCAGGTAACGCTCGGCGTCCTCGGCCAGTTGCCTGGCCTTGGCGCGGCCCTTGCCCGGCTCAGGCGCAGACCGGGCCCCTTCCATCACGTCCATGATCTCGCGGTTGATGCTGGTGGGCACGATGCCGTGCTTGAGGTTGTAGTCCACCTGGATCTGTCGGCGGCGATCGGTTTCATCAATGGCGATGCGCATCGAGTTTGTGATGCGGTCGGCATACATGATGGCCTTGCCACGCACGTTGCGGGCGCAACGGCCGATGGTCTGGATCAGCGAACCGGCCGAACGCAGGAAGCCTTCCTTGTCCGCATCCAAAATGGCCACCAGCGACACTTCCGGCATGTCCAGGCCTTCGCGCAGCAGGTTGATGCCGACCAGCACGTCGAAGCGGCCCAGGCGCAGGTCGCGGATGATTTCCGTGCGCTCCACCGTCTCGATGTCCGAGTGCAGGTAGCGCACCCGCACATCGTGTTCCGACAGGTAGTCGGTGAGGTTTTCGGCCATGCGCTTGGTCAGGGTCGTCACCAGCACGCGGTCGCCCATCTTCGTGCGAAGGTTGATCTCCGACAGCAGGTCGTCCACCTGCGTGGCCACCGGGCGAATCTCGATCTGCGGATCCACCAGGCCGGTCGGACGCACCAGCAGTTCGACGACATGGCCTTCGGTGTGTTCGTACTCGTATTTGCCCGGCGTCGCGGAGACAAAAATGGCGCGCGGCGACCGGCGCTCCCACTCCTCGAATTTCAGCGGCCGGTTGTCGAGCGCCGACGGCAGGCGGAACCCGAAGTTGACCAGCGTTTCCTTGCGCGACCGGTCGCCCTTGTACATGGCGCCCAACTGCGGAATGGTCACGTGCGATTCGTCCACCACCAGCAGTGCATCCGGCGGCAAATAGTCGTACAGGCAGGGCGGTGGCTCGCCTTCCATCCGTCCGGTCAGGTGCCGCGAATAGTTTTCGATGCCGCTGCAGAAGCCGACTTCGGCCATCATCTCGATGTCGAACTGGGTGCGCTGCTGCAGGCGTTGCGCTTCCACCAGCTTGTTCTCGCGATAGAAGTATTCGAGGCGTTCCTTCATTTCCGGCTTGATGGTTTCGATCGCGTCGAGCACGGTCTTTCGCGTCGTCACGTAATGCGATTTCGGATAGAGGGTATAACGCGGAACCTTGCGATAAACCTCGCCGGTCAGCGGATCGAAGAACGAGATGGTCTCGATCTCGCCATCGAACAATTCGATGCGCACGGCCTCGATTTCGGAATCGGCCGGGTGGATATCGATCACCTCGCCACGCACGCGATAGCAGGCACGGCGCAGTTCGACATCGTTGCGCGTGTACTGCATGTCGGTGAGGCGGCGGATCAGCTCGCGCTGGTCGATCTTGTCGCCGCGCACCAGGTGCAACACCATGCGGAAGTATTCATTCGGATCGCCGAGGCCGTAGATGGACGACACGGTCGCCACGATGATTGCGTCGCGACGCTCCAGCAGTGCCTTGGTCGCGGACAGGCGCATCTGCTCGATGTGCTCGTTGATGCTGGAATCTTTTTCGATGAAGGTGTCGCTGGCCGCGACATAAGCTTCGGGCTGGTAGTAATCGTAGTAACTGACGAAGTATTCGACCGCGTTGTGCGGGAAGAAGCTCTTGAATTCGCCGTACAGCTGCGCCGCCAGGGTCTTGTTCGGCGCCAGCACCAGGGTCGGCTTCTGCACGGCCTGGATCACGTTGGCGATGGTGTAGGTCTTGCCTGAACCGGTGACGCCCAGCAGGGTCTGGTGCGCGACGCCTGCCTCGAATCCCTCGATCAGGCGGCGAATGGCCTCGGGCTGGTCGCCCGCCGGTTCGAACGGCGCCTCGATCTCAAAACGGTCGCTCATTGCCTGCCAACTCCGTGCAATCGTCCAGTATAACGCCGCGCATTTTTCTGCT
>Ga0155472_121_pt1 | contig 13256 bp, 10 predicted proteins | sample RifCSPhighO2_12_FD_107130 | JGI IMG/M metagenome (GOLD analysis project Ga0155472, IMG submission 107130) | Gammaproteobacteria bacterium RIFCSPHIGHO2_12_FULL_63_22
GTCGTACTGGGACTCACGCGCTGAACGTCGCAAAACGGCTCATACGGGTTTGCATTCAACCGGATAACTAGGCGGGAAGCCGCAGGCAGTGCTGTAGCACCGCAAGGCGAACCAACGACGTTATACGGCTGAAGGCAAATTCGTATCAAGCCTGCGCAAGCGCCTGCACCCAGTTCAACTGGCGCGGCAGGCACACCCGGTGTAAATCGTAGTGCGCCTGGGCAAAAGCGCGCGCACGCACGCCCAGGGCTGCGCGGGCGGGAGCATCGTCCAGCAAGCCGCACACCGTGCCGGCCAGCGCCTGCACATCGAAGAAGTTCACCAGGCGGCCCGTCTCACCATCCACAATGGCCTCACGCACGGGGGCGGTGTCGCTGGCCACAATGGCGCAGCCAGCGCTCATGGCCTCCAGCAGGCTCCAGCCCAGTACGAAAGGGTATGTCAGGTACACATGCACAGCAGACACCTGCAGTAGCGCAACATACTGCGCGTACGGCAACTGCCCCAGGAAATGCACTCGCCCCCAATCGGCATCGGGCACCTGGCCGCGAACTTCGTCGATGAAGATCTGCTTCCACGTACTGCCCTGCGGGGCGGGGGCGCCATAGCTCACGCCGTCGCCTCCCACGATCAGCACTTGGGCGCACGGACGCTGCCGCAGGATCTCGGGCAAGGCCCGCATGAACACGTGGTAACCCCGGTATGGCTCCAAGTTGCGGTTCACGAAGGTGACCACCTCGTCGCCATGCGCCAACTCCAAGCCAGCGCCCAGTCTGATCCGGACCTGGGGGTTGGGCGCCACGGCCTGCGTGTCAATGCCGTCATGAATCACGGCAATGCGCTCGCGCAGGCGCGCCGGAAAGGTGCTGGCCTGCCATTGCGTGGGCGACAAAGCGGCGTCTGCCACCTCCATGTGCAGCAAATGGTTCACGTTTTTCATGTGCAACCGCGCCGCCTCACCAGGCCCCGGCGACGGGAACTCCGGGTCGAACCCCACATCCGCGCCCCGGGCGTGGTAATAAAACTCGCAGTAAATGCCCAGCCGCGCCCTCGGCCACACCTCCTTGAGGAACAAGCTCTCACCCCATCCGGGGTGGGCAATGATCAGGTCGGGCGCAAACCCCTCGGTAGCCAGATGAACAGCTTTTACCAAAGCAGCGTCGCCGCGAATCACCTTGCTCTCCAGATCCAGCAGCCAGGGGTGAATGTCCGGGGCATTGCCCCGCTGCGGCATGTAGCGCTCCACGCACACCCCCTGCCATCGCGCAGACGCATCCGCATGCCCCATGGCCAGGGCCCGCACCTCATGCCCGGCACGGGCGGCCAGGGCGGGCGCCAGGTGCTTGAACTGGCCAGGGAAATTCTGGTGAACGAACAGTATCTTCATGGAGCGGTGCACAGCAGGCAGAACGCCGGACTGTACACGCCCCCACGCGCCGACAGCTCAGAGGCCCAGGACCGGGTCCAGCGGCACGGGCAGCGTACCCACCAGCGAGGCATTCCAGGAGCCATCCAGGTGCGCCACATGGAAGATCTCCTGCGGGCCGGCCACACCATCGGTCACCTGCGTCACCTCGGTGTTGTTCAGGATCAGCCACACGTCGGCACTGTTGCGCGTATCGGCCGTGATGACCACCGATTTGTTCACCTGCGTCGGCTGGCGGAACAGCTTGCCCGGACCGAACAGCGCCAACACATCGGCCGCGGTGGCCGCGCGCGACACCAAGGATGCGCCCGAGCCGCTCACCCAGGCGCCATTGTTCTCCACCAGCACCACCGCGCCATTGGCCAGCACCACGCCCGGTGCGTCGGTGGCCAGCCGCGCCGTCAGAGCGGAAATATCCACTGACTTGTTGAGCAGCCGCGAAAAATCCAGTTGGTCCTTACCCACACCGAAATCCGTGATGGTGACCGGAGCACCGCCCACCTGGTACACCGTGCTGTCCGGCAGGACGAAGCGGTCGTCCCCCAGCCCGCCTGTGGCCGTATCCCGGCCGCCCGTGAAGAAGATCGTGTCCGCCCCGGCCGAGCCCAGCCAGCGGTCGGCCTGAGGCGTCCCCATCAAGCTCGACCCACCCACTGGCGCGGTCACCGACACGGCCTGGGACGGCCCGGCGGTGAACACCAGCTTGCCTTTGCCCACCGCATCGGAGGCATCGATGCTGGTGACCCCGCGTGCCATCTCGGCATTGAAATCCATCACCGAGCCGGACAGCCCCCCATCCAGGCTGTAGAACACCTTGAAGGCCGACTTGCCCGCCATCGTGTACCGGCCCAGTGCGGCATTCCACGCCAGATCGTCCGCCAGGTCGCCATACAGCCAGACGGTGTTGCCCTGGCGGTGGAACGCCAGCTCCCCGCCAGTGGCGGACAGCCCGCCGGCCGCCAGTGCGGCGATGATGCGTCCGTCCGTCGTCGCAGGTTGCGTTGCCAGCTCCGCCACCGACGCTTCGCGGCCCGCGCCGGCCAGGTACAGCAGCGCCGTCTCCACCCGGTCGGGCGGCGCCGTGGCCAGCGAAGGCAGGCTGGAGACCACCGCCAGCATCTGTGCGCGGGACAGCCCGGCATCGAGCAAATCCGTCAATTGCTGCGCCAGCACAGGGTTAAAGGCACCCAGCGAACGCCCCAGCAGGGCCGAAACAAAATCACCATGGCGCGGATAACCAGCGTCACTCAAGGCAAAGCCCGGCACCCCCAGCACAATGCCGGCCAGATCCGCCAGCGTGCTCCCGCCACGCAGCATGTCCATCATGGTGCCAAACAGCGGCGCATCCGGCGCGCGGTTGAACGCCAGGAAAAACATTCGCACCAGCTCATCCGCCGGGCTTTGCTGCATCACCGTCGCCGAGGTGTAAAGCGTTTTGAGCACCTCGCCATACGTTGCGCTGCCGCTATCGACGCGCTGTGCCAGGACGGAAAGCATGACGGGTGACGGCTGTTGCAGCGACAGCGCCTTGTAGAACCGCGCAACGATATCGAGCGATGAAGAGGTAGTGGACTTGGCCATGCGGCCCAGTATAGGCAGCGCCTACGCCCGCCAAGGGCTGAATAGCGGTGCCTACGCAGCGCTATTGCCCCCATCCTGCAGGCCCCCCCTCAGTGGACGGCGCAAGCCTGCGGTGCCCGCGTACCAGCCCCTGCCTCCACCAGCCAGCCAGGCCAGGGCTCCATGGGCCAGGGCGCCTGGCGCCAGGCATGGCACACAATGCCCAGCCACTGGCGCAAGGCCTGCGCCGACATGACCATGGCCGCCACCGGCCCTTGGCGACCCAGGAATACCAGGCGCACCCCGGCGGGTCCGCGGGCCAGGTTAACAGACTCCACCAGCCACTCGGGGCTGGCGGCCAGGACTGGCACGGGCATCTGCGGCTCCAGGCCGGCACAAGCAGCCTGCTGGGCGAACCCCTGCAGCGTATCGGCGTACAGTCGCTGCCGCGGCTCATGCTGTTGCGGCGCATCGTGCTCCTGCAGCCAGGCTAGCAGGGGCGGCAACAGACGCAGCAGCAGGCGCTGTGTCAACCACAACACTACCGGCAGGCCCTGCGGCAACTCCCCCGCCAGCGAGAAACGGTCCTGCCCGCTGTCATAGCGGGTGGTGACACGCGCCATGTTCGGCACCATGCCACCGCCCATGGTCAGGCTGTGGGCAACTGCGCGCGAAGTGCCTGCAGATATGCCGCACGTGCCGTCTGAGCCATACCCAGCTGCACGCGCAGACGGGCGATTTCCTGGTCAGTCACCTGGATATTACCGATCTGCACCCGTGCCTGCTCGCTCAGGCTGGAAATGGGGTACTGCTTGCCATCGAAGTCGAGTGTGGGCGTTTGAGCGGTGGTCGTGGTCATTTGGGCTACCCCTTGGGGATCGGTTGAACACCGGCAGGCGCATCTGCCACCGGCAAAAAAACGCCGCTGGACGGCGGCACCCGCAATTCTAGTTGCTCGCAGGCGCCAGGAGCCGCTTGCCGGGAACAACCCGCCTTTTGCGCTGCTTATCACGCCACTGCACAGCGGCGGCGGCGGGCATAGTCGGACCGTCGCTCTTCAGCCAACCAAGCGCCTGCCATGACCACCATTTCCAGCACCCAGGCCGCCAGCCTCTCCGGCAGCACCAACGCAACTCCACACTCCCGCCTGCAGGACGCGGTGCACGCCCTTGCACAGACCTTTGCCACGGCCCTGCTGGAATCCTTGGGCAGCAGCGCTCCCACCGCAGCACCGGCGGCCACCAGTACCCAGGCTACCGCCGTCACAGACACTGCCAGTGAGGCCGCCCGCACACCCGCCGCCATCGCCGAGGGCTCCAGCACCGCCGCACCGTGGCGCGCACCGTGGCTGACGGGCGCCGAAAACGCGAGCAGCTACCTGCACGCCCCTGACGCCGATGCAGCGACGCGCCAACGCGGCAAGCCCGACGCCGCCACTTTCATGAAAGCCACGGGCGCCGACTTTTCCACCGCGAGTTCGCTTCTGTATGGTGTGATGGGCAGCAACGAAGACTATCGTAACTGGGATGCCATCATGGCATCGGCCAACCCGGTGCAATCCGCCCGCCAGGCGACGGGAGCCCTGTACAACAGCAACCTGCCCTATACCGATGGCAGCGGCTTCAAACCCGACAGCCAGCAGACCCTGGCCACCTCGGGCAACTTCGCCTGGCTCAGGGTAGAAGAACGCGAAGGACTGTGGCTGCTCAACAACCAGGGTGAAGCATTGCGCCAGGTGCATTTTTCTGCCCCGGAAATTCTGCGTGCCACGCGCGAGTTTGGCCTCGACCCGGCCGACCTGGGCCCGCTTGCAGACCAGATGGACGCCCAGGGCATCAAATATGCACCGGGCGCACGGTACACAGGCTCGGACCATGGTGTAGACCTGCGCAACCTGGCCCAGGGCGGAATGGGCGCTGCCTACGACTGGACCAGCGACCCGCTGGCCCACCTCAAAGGCCCCGGCGCGCAGGACGCCGTGGCAGCCAACGCCCTGATGGCCCGCGAGATGGGGCTGCAGCGCGGCCTGGTACCCCTTGGCACACCGGGCCAGACAGCCACCGCCGCGCCCGCCACCGCCACCGCCACCGCCACCGCCACCGCCACCGCCACCGCCACCGCCACCGCCACCGCCACCGCCACCGCCACGCCTGCCAATACCGCGGCAGCCGATATGGACGCGCTGGGCAAGCAACTGATGGAAAGCCTGCTCAGGTCGTTGCAGAACGGCTTGCAGAGCTGACACAACCGCCCCGGCGCATCCTCGCCCGGGCCTGCACCGCAGAAAAGGCCACACCCCGCCGAAGGCAGGCGGCCGCTCAAACGGTGTATTCCAGCCCCCTCGCCTGCAGGCCCACCAGATCGATGTGCTGCTGGTTCACCGGCAGCTCGGCCACCGCACGGAACATGTCGGCCTGCGAGAAAAGACCGGCATCCAGGTACTGCGCCAGCGCCGCCTGCGTTTGCGCCGAAGGCCATTCGCCCACCGCGTTGCGGTACACCAGGCGCACGAAAGACGCGTTGTCGGCCCCCCCGGCAAGCTGTGCGAGCACGCCGCTGTCCACCAGCAGCTGCGCCCCCTGCTGCAGCGAAGCTCCACCATCAAAATACCCCACCAGCGCACCCACCAGCGCAGCGTTGTGCAAGGCCTGCGGCCCCAGCGCCACACCCAGCAGCAGGCTGGCACGGCCAGCGGGTTCGTTCATGCCCAGGTCCAGGGCCAGCACCCTGTCGGCAAACACCAGACGCTCCACCTCCAACAGGGTATCGCGTCCGTCACGGCCCACGACCGTGTCGCTGGTCGCCCACTGCGTGCCAGCCACCTGCGCCACGGCGTAGTCGGCACGCACGCCGTGCAGTACCCAGCGGTCGGTGCCCGCTCCGGCCTGGAACCAGTCGTCCCGCGTGCTGCTGGTAGCCGTATCCGGCCCAGGTGTGCCCTGCGCCAGGGCGCCGGTGACCAGCGTCGCCTGCACCTGGTAGGTTCCGGTGGTGCCCGCCGGGCTGGACGCCGGTGCGCTCACGGCCACATAGTAGCGGCCGGGTTGCACCACGGTGTACTCCAGGCGTGCGTTCAGCCCGGTACCTGAATCATCGTCCTGCGCCAGTGGCGTGCCATCGGTGGCCCGCAGCGCAACGACCGGGTCGCCCAGTGTGCCCTGCCCCGTACTGACGCCCAGCGCTTCGAAGCGGTAAACACCGGCGGCCAGCTCCACCCAAAACCAGTCCACGTCGCCCAATTGCTCCAGCCGGGCCGCCACGGCCATGCCCAGCGATAGCCGCGCTGTGGTCTGCACGCTGGCGGCATAGTCGTCCTGCATCGACGCCGTCCCCGAGAGCAGATCGTCATTGGACACCAGGGCCTGCGTAAACCAGTCCCAGGTGCCGCTGCCATACAAACCGGCGTAGGTAGAATTTTTACCAGCCATACTGCCCGCCGACAGCACGCCCACGGCATAGATGGAGCCATCAGCCTGGGTTTGCAGCAGGGGCCCGCCCGAGGCGCCGGGGCCAAGAATGGACTGCACCTCAAAAACACCATAGCGTGTTGACGCAGTAGCAAACACCTGCTCGGCCATCATGCCGGTGCCCCGGCTGGGGTAGCCCACCATCAGCCCACTCAGGCTGTTCGCGGTGTCGGCCGAACCCACCCAGCCCGTCACATCGCCAATACGCGACTGCATGCCAATCACCGCCAAGTCCCACTGCGCCTCGGCGGTGGTCAGCAAGCCGTCACCGTCCTGGTCCCAGTTGCCCGTGCGCGTGCTGATGCGGCCCCAGTCGGTGTACACACCCAGGGGCTGCACCAGGGAAGGCGCCGTGTCTGCTGCCGGGCTGATGGAAATCTGCTGCGCCCACCCGCCCCGGCTGGTGTCATAGACCGCATGCATGGCGGTCAGCACATCGTTCACGCCCACCACCACGCCGGAGGCCGAGGTGCGCGAACCGTCGGACCAGGTGCAGACGATGTAGCAAACCGCCCGGTAGGGCGCCTGGGTGCGTTGGGTGATTTCGTACATGGGAAGTGCCCGGGGGAGATCCGGATGCAAAAACGATGATCTTGGTGGCTGGGTGCCGCCTACTGTACATGCGGCGCGGGCCCGATGGCAGGTTTCCTCCGGCCTGCCCATCCCTACCACGAAGACACTGCAGTCGATATCCTCAACAAGCCTGCACCTGGTGCCACATCGGCGGGAGTGATGAGAAGCGGCATCTGGCCACCAGAGCACGCCCGGCGCCTGCCTGACCCGGTATTCGACACCAACCGGCTAACTCATGAATTGATAGCTGCCTGCGCTTGTCAGATAAGCGCTTGAGGCTGTTTTTATGGTTCTTTTCCGTTTCGAGTGGCATACAACGCCCCACCGCTGCAGCCATCGTCAGGCGTATGTTTTTTTCAAAGGATTGCCCGGCCGGTGGGAGAGCATGCCTGCTCTTTGACGATGTAAGGATTATTCCTTACCATGACACCTACCTCAGACTCACAGGAGGCTCCCATGCCCACCATTCATGAAGTTGCCACCATCACATCCAAGGGACAGATCACCCTGCCCAAGCCCATCCGCCAAGCCCTGGGGGTGGATGCCGGGGGTAAGGTGGCCTTTGATTTGATGGACGACCGCATCATCGTCACCCGCGTCATCGATGAACCTCACGAAGACCCTGCTATTGGCAGCTTCCTCGCCTTGCTGGAAAAAGACATTCAGTCCGGGCGCCACATCGCCGCGCTGCCTGACAGCTTGGCGCGCTCCATGCTCGCCGCCCTTGGCAAGCGGGTGGATCTGAACGAGGACATTGAAGGCGACGTGGCACTGTGACTCAGCGTCGCGGATGGAATCTGCTCTTCCATGATTGCCTGATCGAGCAGCTTCAGAAACTGGAGGCTGCGTCCTCGCGTGCCAAGGCACAAGACCCAAAAGGCTTCGAGTCCAACGCCAACGTCAAGCTGTTTGACGCCCTTGCGACACTGATTTTGGAGGTAGTCCCTGGCGACCCGAACCGCGATGAGTACCGGCAAGGCAATACTATGGGGCCTGCGTTTCGCCACTGGCGCCGAGCCAAGATCGGTCGGCGCTTTCGGCTATTCTTTCGGTTTGACTCCAAGACCCGGATCATCATCTTCGCCTGGGTCAACGATGAGCACACCTTACGCTCATCTGGCGCCAAGACAGACCCTTATGTGGTCTTCCAGAAAATGCTCCAGTCCGGCCATCCTCCCGATGACTGGGATGGCTTGCTCGCCGCAAGCAAGACTGATTGGAAACGATAAGGTGGTTACCACGTCAGCCGCCTCGATAAACCGGGCATAGGCCCAGCCTTGGGCTTATAGGATGACCAAAACCTTGCACCCCCTCTGGGGAGGCCCATGGTGGCACTATTCCGTCAACGTGCTGCATGCCACAAATTGAGATCCGGCCCCTATTCTTCAAAATTCATGGCTACTTGCACTTGCTCAGAAAGGGCGTTACAGACTCATTTCATTTTTTCGCGAACCACATTTGGGTGACACACCATTTTTCGCGCTGCGCTCATACCGCGCAGAGCGCGGCTTTGTCGGGCACAGGCCAGTTTGATCAAGCTGGTCGGTGTGCCCACCGCGTGCGCAAAGGTGGTGAAAAATGAGTCTGCACAGGCAATAAATGCCTCGGTGTCCATACCGAGGCGCTGCAGCAGGGGCGGCACATGGTGCGCAATGGTGCCGCGTTTGTGGGGATGCACCACACGGCCCACCGTATCCACCAGGTCCAGATACTCCTCCAGCCCGAACGGCACGGCCTGGGCGAACCGGGAGGTGGGGTCGAAAGGCATTAACGCAGCCTCGGGCAACGCGGCCAGGGCGCGCTCAGGCAGCAGCCCGGGCAGATCGGGCGCGCTGGCGGCGGACGGCACAGGCATCGCAGGCAATGCAGGGGCACCCACCGGCACCCACGCCTCGCCGCGCAGGTCGCCCAGACGGGCCGCAATGGAGGTGTGTGCGCTGTCCTCCAAGCACTCGGCCATACCGGCCCGCACAGGGTTGAGGTCAACATAGGCCATGGCCGACAAAAGGGCTTGCTCGTCCAAGAGCGCCTGACTTTTAAAGCGCCCCTCCCAAAAGCGCCCTTTCACGCCATCTTCTGCATTGGCCTGGCGGGCAATGGACTCATTGAGCACGCGCATGTACCACGACACATCAAACAACCGCGTGCGGTATATGCCGGCAAACTCAGCCACCTTGGCCAGTTCTGCATCGCCCATCAACGCGCGCAGCTGGGGCTGCATATTGCGCTGCACCAACACGGGGCCGGTGAACAGCTGGGTCCAGCGGCGCAGCACTTCGTCGTCGCTCCAAGTGCGGGCACGCTCGACATCAACGCGCAGCACGATGTGATAGTGGTTGCTCATCACCGCGTAGGCCGCTACATCGATGGCAAATACCGAGGCAAGCTCGCGGATGCGGGTCTCCACCCAGCCACGGCGGTGCTCAAAGTTTTGGCCCGAGTGCGCATCGTGGCCGCACAGGAAGGCTCGGCGCACGACGCAGCGGTTGACCATGTGGTACCACGGGGTGTCGGGCAGGGAGATGAGGGCGGAACGGGGGCTGGTGGAGATAAGTTTAGTACTTGCTTGAAGTTTAGGCAATTAAAGTGGGTGTCCTTTTTGCTTATGTGACGCACGCAAAAAAAGAACCCCTACTGCCTTGCGGGCAGCGGGGGCTCCGAGGTTCTCACCAGCACCGCCTACCGGGATAGGCGGCGTCTCCCGTGGAGATTAGATGAAAGTAGCAGCGGTCAGCGAAGTGACGGTGGAGCCAGTGATTTCAACGATGAAGTCAGCAGCGGTGAAGCTGTCGGAAGCATCCAAGTCAACGACCAAGTAGGACTTGCCAGCGTTGGTACCGGCATTTGCCACAACAACTGCAGCGGAGATGTCGCCAGCCACTGCGGTGTCAAAACCAGCACCACCAGCCACGGCAAGCAGCGTGTTCAGGTCGGCAATAAACGTTGCTTCGTTCACGGCACCAGTAACTGTAGTGTTCGCGTTGACAACCACAACAGTCAGGTCGATACGGTCGGCAGCACCTGCATTCAGAACGAGGTCATTCAGCAGATCAACGCCAGCGCTCGATGCGGCAGCAGCGACCGTGTCGGTCACGCCTGCAGCGAACACAAACGTGTCGTTACCCAGGCCACCAGACAGTACGTCGCGGCCTGCACCACCAGTGATAACGTCAGCACCAGCACCCGTCACGATCGTGTCGGCACCCTTGTCACCCGAAACAACCAGGTTGAACTGACCGCCAACCGTACCCGCTTGCACGTTCAGGTTGGCAGTGGCGCCAACCACCACAGCGTTGTCAATGGCGCGAATCGTCAGAGTTTCCGTCTGCGTGGCGGTTGCCGTGTGGTTGCTATCCACCAGGGCGTCTACCGTCGCGCTGTCCAGCGTCAGGTTCAGCGTCTGCACCGAGGCCACGTCGTTGGTGAACGTGATGGTACTGAAGTTGCTGGTGTTCTGCAGATCACCCACGGTCACTTCGGCCGTGTTGAAAATGCTGTACACATTGTTGTTGCCAGCCAGGCCTGCATTGCGGTCGATCACATACTGTGCATCGGCTGCCAGCTGGTTGGCGAACGTTGCACCAGCACCGCCCGCAAAGTTACGGCCGTTGAGGGTGTATTCAGACACGGTACCGTTGTCGCCACCGTTGAGGATGTTCTGGCCATTGGCCGTCACGTCGTTCACGATCACGGTCTGCACGGTGGTGGCGGTCAGGTCGGAGTTGTTGCCCACGAAGGTCACAAAACGCGAGGCGCTCATGGCGCGCAGATCGATGTTGGCAGTGAGTTCCTGGTCGGCGGTCAGCAGGCCATCGTTGTTGACGATGGTGATGCGGCCACCGGCATCCGCCTGACCAGCCAGCTGGTCGGTCACGCGGATATTGAACGTGCCACCGGCCACGCCAGCCAGACGCAGAACGTCCACGCCCGACAGGTTGGTCCACTCGGAAGCGCCCAGGGTCATGACGCCCGTGCCATCGAGAACGATGGTGTCGGTGCCAGCGCCACCAGCAATGGTGTCCTGGATCGTCAGGCCCGACGTTGCGGCGCTGATGCCAGTCTTGTCTGCGAAGATGACCGTGTCGTCACCGCTGCCCAGTTGGGCATTGGTGTTGGTGGTGCCCAGGCGGAACTCGAGGTTGCCCGCAAAGTCAGCCGCCGTCACGCTTGCAAATGCCAGGTCGGTACCCGTGCTGCCCTGCGCAAACACACGAGCCACGGCGGCATCACGGGTTTCAGCAACAGCTGCAGCTGCCGTGGTGGCATCGCCTGCGGCACCCGTCGTAACGTGGGTGTAACCCGTTCCAACGGTGTCGAGGTTTAGGAAGGTGCCTGCGGTACCGGCATTGACATCCAGTGTACCGGTGTGGCGAGCAGCCTGGTTCAGCAAAACCGAGTTGGACTCGCTGTCGCTGTCGGTCAGCGTGATATTGACAACAGAGTTGGTCACATCAGCGCCGCCAGAGACGATACCGAAAGGCGCAGCAGCGGCAAACGCCAGATTGCTGTCAGCATTCAGACTGAAGTTGAAACGCGGGTCGGTGTTGACACCTTCCAGAATTTCAACACCTGCGGTGGTCACACCCGTGTCCACATCCAGCACGATGGCGTTGCTGGCCAGCGCGTTGTTGCCCGTGGAGCCGTGCGTAATGCGAATGCCAGCGGCGTCGCCAGCAGAAGCATTTGCCAGCACGAAGGTGGTGTTGTCACCAGCATCGGCGAGGTTGGACAGGGTTGTGACCTGGTCACCGGCAAAGCGGGCCATATCGACACGCAGAGCTTGTGCAGTTGCACCAGCAGCATCAGCGATGCGGGTCACCGTGAGATTTTCGACATTGTTCACCAGAGCGGCACCCGTGGCAGCTGGGGTGAAGTTCTGGCTCAGGGTAGCACGCAGGGCCACGGTGTCGTTGCCTTCACCAGCGTCGATGCTGTCGGTGGTGCCAAGAGCGTCGTCGGTGATGCGGATGGTGTCTGCGCCGGTGCCGGTGCGCACGGCCAGTGCGACGTTGGTGCCCGAGGTGCCGTCAGCGGTGGCGCTGAGCACGCCGTTGAGGTTGATGTCCAGGTTGCCGGTAGCGGTGCTGCCGTTGATCAGCACCAGGGAACCACCGGCGTTAGCGAACGCGCCGAGGGTCAGGTTTTGCGCACCGCTGATGTTCAGCGTCTCGGTATCTTCAATGTCGAGCGTGCCAATGCGGTTGGGGCCGCCTTCAGACACCAGATTGACAGTTTCTACGCCAGTGTTGGCAACGCGGGGCGAGTCGTTGATTTCAACAGACAGAACGTTCACACGGTTCAGCGTCAGCGTGGTCGCGTCAGCGGAACCGCTGGATGCGCCGGGAGCCATCAAGAACTGAACGGCCGTGGCGAGGTTGTTGTTGCTGTTGCTGATCGACAGGTTGGCAGGAACCGTGGTCAGGTTGTCGATCTGAACAGTGGTTGTTGCCTGGCTGATGCGCGAAAGGTTCACGGCATTGATGCCGGTGGAGTCTTGCAGGTCAAGGCGCATGGTTGCCTGGTTACCTGCATATGCCACGTTCAGCGTTTGGATGCCATTCAGAGTGGGCATGATGTCGAAGTCGCCCGTGTCGGCATCGTTGCCGTACGTGAAGTTCAGCGTTGGGTTGGTGCCGGAACCAGTCAGGACGTCGTCGTCGTTCAGGGTGTTGACCGAATCGGTGCCGCCGGGGGTGTAGCCACGGGCCGCATTGAAAATGTTGGCGGTCAACACATCAGCGCCAGCGGTCAGCGTGACGGCTTGGGCGTTAACCACGGAATCGGCCACGTTGGTGGGGTTGTTGCTGTAGGCGTTATTGCTGCCCACCAGCTGGTTCCAGCTTGTAGCTGCGGCGCCGTAGGTGGCATCGCCTTCCAGGTTGGTCAGCAGGTTGATCAGGTTCAGCACGATCTGGCCGCGGGCCGTCACGGGGTAGGCCGTGAAGATTTGCACCAGGGCGTCTTGCAGCGTGGCGTTGACGATGCCGACGTTGGTCAGAACGCTGGCAGCCAGGTCGGCTGCGGGTACGTTGTAGAAGCCCTTGCCAATTTCAGCGGCATAAGCGGCGGGGCCGTTTTGCGCTGCATAGGCCAGGTTGTTGGTGTAGGTGTTGTAGCCAGCAGCCTTGCCGTTGAAAGCTTGGTACAGGCCAGTGACGACTGCCGGGTTGCCGATGATGGTAGCGGGCATTTGATTTCCTCAAAAAAGTGAATGGAGGCTGAAACCAGTT
>Ga0155472_189_pt2 | contig 12766 bp, 9 predicted proteins | sample RifCSPhighO2_12_FD_107130 | JGI IMG/M metagenome (GOLD analysis project Ga0155472, IMG submission 107130) | Gammaproteobacteria bacterium RIFCSPHIGHO2_12_FULL_63_22
TTCTCATCGACCGGCTCTTGCTATGGAGCCTGGAGTAGGCGGCCTTGCCGATGTTTTCGTTTGGGCCGTAATCGACTGGGACTTCAGGTTCCAGCGCCCCCAGCACTTGGCCAAGGCGCTCGCTGAGCGTGGGCACCGAGTTTTTTATGTTTCGAATAATTTCGATGATTCCGCCGAGGCTGGGTTCCGCGCCGCACCGCTTGATCGGTCCGAACGACTCTTCCAGGTTCACCTGAACCTGGAGGGTGCCCCGGCAATCTATTTCGGATTGCCCACGCCGTCGCAACTGGCGGCACTGCGGGCAAGCCTTGCAACCTTGCTGGCATGGACCCAAAGCGCGGCTTGTCTTTCCTTGGTTCAACACCCGTATTGGTCCGGCCTCGTTCGAGCCGTACCCAATGCGCGGGTCATATACGATTGCATGGACCATCACGGCGGTTTCGAAAACAACGCCTCCAGTATTCTCGCTGCAGAAAGGCATTTGGTGACGGACTCGGACCTGGTCATCGTTACCTCCCTGTGGTTGGAGCAGGAGGTGGGTCCAAGCGCACGAGCCTGCACGATCATTCGAAACGCATGCGAATTCGATGCATTCAGTGATAGACCCGACGGAGTATTCCGCGATGAACGCGGTCGGAAGGTTATCGGATATTACGGGGCAATTGCCGAATGGTTCGATATTGAACTCGTGCGTAAAGTTGCCTTGGCCTACCCAGATTCCCTCGTGTTGCTCGTCGGTGGAGACACGATCGCTGCGGGCGAAAAATGTGCCGACTTGCCCAATGTCCGCCTTACCGGCGAGGTTCGGTACGCTGAATTGCCATTCTGGTTGTATGCCTTCGACGTTGCCCTGCTTCCCTTCAAGGTAATCCCCCTGACCTTGGCAACCAATCCGGTGAAGATATATGAGTTCCTTGCCGCCGGTAGGGACGTGGTTTCGGTAGATCTTCCCGAGATGGCGCAGTTCCAGGGTTTGATCCGGGTCGCCCCAGATCATGACTCGTTCGTCACCCAGGTTGGCCTGGGCCTGATGCAGAAACAGTCCGATGCACTTCTGGCGGAACGCCAAGAGTTTGCCGCTGGCCAGACCTGGGGCCATCGCGCGCACGCGCTTGACGATGCGATCGCCGCCATCCAGGAGCCGCTCGTAAGTATTGTCGTACTTACCTACAACAACCTGGCGTACACCGACGCGTGTCTTTTCAGCATCGAGTCTTACAGCGATTACCGCAACCTTGAAGTCATCGTTGTTGACAACGCCTCCAGTGATGGTTCGCCGGAATGGCTGCAGGCTTGGGAGTGCCAGCCCTCGGCTGCGGGGCACCAAAGGCGCCTGATCCTCAACCAGGACAATCTTGGATTTGCCGCGGGCAACAACGTAGGCCTCGCTGCGGCCAAGGGCGACGTCTTGGTCTTGCTCAATAATGATACTTACGTCACTCGTGGGTGGGTGCGTAAACTGTGTGCACACCTCCGCCGAGATCCCGGATTGGGCCTTCTCGGACCGGTGACGAATAACATAGGCAACGAAGCCAAGTTGGACATCGCATACGCCGACATAATTGACATGCATCGGGCTGCCGGCGTTCATACGCGCGCCCATCCGGGGGAGACAACTCCGATGCACAATGCTGCATTCTTCTGCGTTGCAATGCGCCGCGAGGTTTACGAGGTTGTCGGGAGCCTGGACGAGGCGTTTGGGATTGGGTTCTTCGAGGATGACGACTATTGCCGCCGAGTCCAGCGGGCTGGTTGGAGCATTGCCTGCGCGGAGGATGTATTCGTCCACCACCACCTTTCGGCGAGCTTTGACCAACTGAAGGGAGAGGCGAAGAAGGATCTGTTTGAGCGCAATAAGGCAATATATGAGGCAAAATGGGGGCCGTGGCAGCCCCATGTCTATCGAACCCGTGAATCAACCGAGACCACTCAATGAAAAAGGCAACAGTCCTTGCTACCGCACTCCTGATCGCAGGCGCCGGTTTGTCCGCGTGCAGCCAGGCCCCCGAGCCCGCTCCGGCAACAGTCGAGGTTTCCGCCCCGGCCGCCGAACCAGCGCAATCCGCGCCCGTTGCTGAGGAGCCGGCGGCTCCCATCGCCTCAACGGTGCTTTGGGCCGAACCCTTGTCGACTTGCGAATCCAATCAGGTTGCTACCATCCAGTGGAGCAAAGAGGCAGTTGTCGGTGGGCCAGGGCGCATCGTCATGGGCGATGGTCCGACTCCTGCGTTGTTTGCCTTGGTGGGTTCGGAAGGCACCAAGGAAACCGGTGAATGGGCAGCGCCCGGCAAGCTATTCGTTCTCGTCGGCGATGACGGTACGGAACGCGCACGGCTGGTCTTGAGCGGACCTCCGGGCTGTCCCTGAGCTTAAGGAGATTGAATTCCGGCGCCCCCGCGCTTTCCGCTGTCGCTCCGACCGCGCAGTACGCGGCAACAGACTCCCCCAGCTGGATCGCAGTGTTGTTGGCTGCGACGGTGCCGTCTGCTTGCGCGGTCCTGGCGGCTGGGATCTTCCTCGACGACTTTCCAGACCTCTCCGGAACGCTCGTCAACGTTTCACTTTTCTTGCTGCTGCTCGCAGCCTTCAAACCTGCCGTGCGGCGAAGTACATCTCTCTGGCTGTTGGGAACGGTGTTCGCGGCGGTCTTTATATACGCCAACCAACTCAAAATCGGCGTGCTCGGTGCGCCAATCCTCGCCAGCGACGGCCCCGCGGGCCTGGCATTGTTGAAGGTTCTCAGCGGTTGGCGCATGGCCGTCACCTGCCTGTGTCTTCTCGGCATTGCCATAGCGCTCGTCATTGCAGTACGACCTCGCGCGGGCCGCTTCTACCTGTTGACGCTTCCCGTGCTCGTTGCATTCGGCCTTGTTGCCGGCGCCCAGAAATTGCACGCCGGTTTGATTTGGCTCATTCCCTCCGGGGCTGACGAAGGAAATCTCTCCCTTTCCCAACGACACGGAGAGCTGGCGTTCCTGCTTTACGACTTCGCGGTGTTCCGCGGGGAGTCCAGCGACATTCCAACAGCAGCGCAGGTTTCGGAGCTTCTCGCGGGAGTCAAGCTGCCGGATCGGTCGAGCCCGACCTTTGTGAAGCGAAATGTCTACCTGGTCCTGCTCGAAAGCGTGTGGGATCCGCGCGCCCTTGGCTACTACCAGTTCTCCCGCGATCCATTCGATCCGCGATTCCGGGATGCGTTGGTCCGTTCGGGCGATTCGGGAGTTCTCGTGCCGGGATTCGGCGGTGGCACGGCCAACGCCGAATTCGAGGTGTTGTGCGGATTGAGCGCGCCCCAGGTCACCATAATGTTTGAGCGTATGCGCAAGAACATGCCCTGCCTGCCGCGAGTGTTACGTGAATCGGGCTATCTGACGACTGCAAGCCATCCGTACGATGCTGGCTTCTGGAATCGGGACCATGCCTATCCATTGTTGGGCTTCAAGCGCTATTTTCCGATTAACTCATTCGAACTCGACGACATGGACGGCGCATTCCTCGCCGATGAATCTGCCTTCCGCCAGGTATTGCAACGATTGTCGAGCGAGGTTGCTTCAGACTCGCCACCTACTTTCAATTACATCGTGAGCCTCAGTTCCCACTATCCTTACGATCGCAACGCCGATCGACGACCCGATCGCGTGCATGTCTTGCCCGAATCGAAAGAACTGTCGCAATTCGCCAATGCCGTGTCGTACACGACCGAAGCATTCATGGATTTCGTTGAGTCCGTTCATGCGAGAGATCCAGACGCAATCGTGGCCGGATTTGGCGACCACGCCCCGGCCTTGGGTGCGCAGCCGGACCCATACAAACTTTCAGGATTGTCGTTCAATCGAAAGTCTGACCGCGAGCGTTCCGCGATTGCCCTGTCGCTAACACCTGCACTGATCATTGACGGTCGGCGCGGGCCCTTGAGTTTCGGGACAGTGCCCTTGCGAGCACTTCCGGAACTGGTCCTTTCCGCGCTGGGACCCGGTTCTCCCACACTTCCGACCTCTGCCGTCGATAGCCTGTTGTCCCATCGATGGGATGTCAGGATGTTCAACGGGCAGATGTTGGCCCGCTCGGAAGACGGTTGGAGGGTATGCGCCAATGAACAGTCGAATCGTGCAGCCTGCAACGAGGCCAGGAGGACGCGCGTCGCCCTCGACATTCTTCGGCGCGACCTTGGCCGCGGGCACCAGTATTCGCTGAGGATGTTGAACGCGGCAAATTACGAGAGAGCGGTGAGCATGTCGCAGGACCGACGTTTTGGAGATTGCGAACTCAGAGTAGACGATTGGGGTCCGAAGTCGACGACACAAAATACCCAATTCAATGCCAGTTCCGATGGTACTAACTCCTTGTGGTTTCGCGTGGAAGCGCGGAGAGGCAAGCCGACGATCGAGATCGGCAACGAGCAGGCCGACTTGACCATCGGCAGCACGATCGCGTCGTCCGGGTTTAATGATCCCGAATTCGTCAAGCGGCCAGGAAAGCACGAGGTTCGCTGGACTTGCCAGGATGGCAGCAGTGGATTGATTGGCACGTTCACCGTCTTGCCCGCGGCCGATTCGCAAGCGATGCTGGCACTTGGTCCGACGCCACCAAAAGATCGATGCAATGCGACGGTGATCGACTATGGTCCGAAGCGGGTCTCAGCGGGCAAGCCGTTCAACGTTCAGCCGGACGGCAGATCTGCCATTTGGATCAAGGTCGCCCCCAAGTCCGGCAATTTTCGGCTAGTTGTCGCGGGTGAGCCCCTGCAGTTCACCCACGCGGGCCAGATCGTCTCATTACTGAGCCAAGGTGCTCTGGAAAAGGCGTTGTCCAGACCGGGTCAGGTAGACTTGGAGTTTCGCTGCGACGGAGTCCTGGCCGCCTCGGCCAGCATTGAAGTATCAACCGCTCTGATTGGCGAACGCTGATGGCAATATTCGGAAGACGATCCACTGGTTCCTCTTCCTCGCCCCGCGATCCGGTGGTGCGTTTCGCTTCGAGTCTTTCCAGCGAGGAGGCTGAGGCTGACACACACTTCATGCTGGACGAAGGTGCCCGGTTCGAGATTGACGAGCGGGCGAGCCTCGACCCACGCTGGCGCGAGTTGACTCACTCGACGGAGCGCGAGCGATCGTTGATGATGATTGCCGACGAGTCACTTTGCACCTGCGCGCTTCTCGCCCCACGCGAGCCCACCCTTTGGCTACGCTGCATGAGGGGCTTGCCGAAAATCAGCCAGGACGGCCTGGACGTGGAGCTTTCGTTGTTGCTCGAAGGTGGCATCGTTCGATCGGTTGCGAAGTTCAGCATCTACAACAGCAGTCCACGGGTCGGACTGCATGAACTGACGATGGCCCTACCTGTCCTGCCTGGAGAGGTTTTCCGTCTCGTGGTCCGATGCGGTGCGGGCCCGCTCGGCCAGCCAGAGGCGGATTGGCTTGCCCTCTGCGGACTGGTTGTATGCGCGAGCGAGGAGGTCAGCCAGTGGCGGGCAAGATCACAATACGGATGGCGACTTCAGAATGAGATCGCACATTTTACTTCTGTTTACAGGAACTCCTTCTACGAAGATCGACAAGCGCTGCGAGGCGGTGCGGTAATCGAACCGATGCGCGCTTTGCCCGAGCCTGATCGACATGGCATTGCCGGGCAAAACGAAGCACTCGCTGAGATTTTTCGGGCGCGCGTGGCCGATCTCGTGCCGTGGCGCGGGGAGAACGCATTTTCGTTTACGCATCGCGCACTCACGGCGATGTTGAACCAGAAGGCACCGGATTTCGCCGCTCGCCTGTCAGTTGCTGGCGCTCGCGCCCAAGGGCGACCAATACGCCTGCTTGCCCTTTGCGCAGGCGAGGCGGCAATCGAAGCTGGCCTGATCGAACAGGCCGGCGTGCCGGTTGAGGTATGCATCGTGGATGTAAACGAGTCCATGCTCGAGCGAGCCGGTAGGAATATGCCCGCCAATACGCGGGTCGATTGTGTGCTCGGCAACGCCAACTCGATCGGACTGCAACTGGGGAAGTTTGATGTCGTCGTAATCACCTCAGGCCTGCATCACTTGGTCGAGCTTGAACAAGTGCTGTCTGCCATCGCAGGCGTGCTTGGCCCCGATGGTGAATTCTGGCTGATTGGAGAGCAGGTCGGGCGAAACGGGAACCGGCTCTGGCCGGAAGGTCGCGCGGAAGCCGAACGGATATTCTCCCAGTGGCCGGCCGAGAAGCGGCGCAACGCAAACACAGGCGAAATCGATTTCGAACTACCCGACCGCGATTTCTCTTCTGGTTGCTTCGAGGGCATACGCAGCCAGGAAATTCTCGAGCTGCTTGCTCGCCATTTCCTGCCGGCAGACGTATACCTTCACGACGCCTTTCTCTGGCGGCTGGTGGATGTCGCGTATGCAGGCAACTTCGATGCGGCTTTGCCGCAAGATCGGGAACTGCTCCTTCAGGCGGCACTCACCGAAGCGGTGCATTGGACATTGGGTGGGCGGGGAACCTCGCTCCATGCTGTCTACCGCAGCAAGCAGTCTGAGGTTATTCATTCTGCGTGAGGCAAGCTGGCCTCCGCGAGTGATGCCAAGCTCCAATGGCGTCTGCGATGCGTCTGGCTGCCTTGCCGTCACCATACGGGTTGTGGGCGCGGGACATTTCCCGATATGAACTCTCGTCGTCCAGCAAGCGGCTTACTTCAGCAACGATGCGCCTGCTGTCGGTGCCTACCAGCCTAACGGTACCCGCGTCCAATGCTTCGGGACGTTCCGTGGTCTCACGCATCACCAGCACCGGCTTTCCGAGCGACGGCGCTTCTTCCTGGATGCCTCCAGAATCCGTCAAAAGCACATAGGCCCGTGACATCAAGTAGACGAATGGGAGGTAATCGAGGGGTGCGATCAGGTGGATGTTGGGATCCCCTGCCAGAATCCTGCTCACGGGTTCCTGTACCTGCGGATTCAGGTGCACTGGATACACAAGCTGCACATCGCCTCGCCCTGCGATGACCTTTAGTCCACGGCAGATTTGCTCAAATCCATCTCCAAAGTTTTCCCGACGGTGGCCGGTTACCAGGACCAAACGCTTGGACGAGTCGAGGTAGGAAAACTGCGCAGCCAAGTCGTCGCGCAACGAATCATCCCCTTCGAGCCTCGCCACTACGGCGAGCAGGGCGTCAATCACGGTATTCCCGGTTATGCAAATTTCGCCTGGAGAGATTCCCTCGGCAATCAGATTGTCGCGAGCAAGTGAGGTCGGGGCAAAATGCATCGTCGACAAAGGTGAAGTGAGACGACGGTTTGCTTCTTCGGGCCAGGGCGCGCTCAAATCGCCGGTTCGCAGTCCGGCTTCCACGTGCCCCACGGGGATCTTGGCGTAGAAGGCAGCAAGTGCGGTAGCCAGGGTTGTGCTTGTGTCGCCGTGCACCAGAACCAGGTCTGGGCGACGGTTCTCGAGCACCTCCGTCATCCCATTGAGGATACGACCGAAAAGCAGGGGCAGGCTCTGGCCCGGGGACATGGTATTGAGGTCGTCATCAGGAACAATTCCGAACAAATCCAACACTTGGTCAAGCATCTGGCGATGCTGTGCCGTCACCGTAACACTGACTTCAATGCCTGCAGTGTCGCGCAAGGCGTCGATTACCGGTGCCATCTTGATCGCTTCCGGTCGGGTGCCGAAGACGACCATGACCTTGGTGTTTCCAGCCGGAGTTCGGCTCTTGATCATGTCGTCTGGAATCGCTGGCATTCTGGTTCATCCGCTTCGTCGTTGGGCGTCAGTATATCGTCCGTCGGATGGGTCGGTTTGTTTGTCTCGCCACGCATCCCGAGTCAACCGACGACTACTTTTGGCAGGCAATAATCGGCCCGCTGCGCGACTGTGGACAAAGTTTGGCCGAAACCAGCGAATTGGTGAATTCCAGGCATTCGCCCTGTTGGACGAGCCCATACCACTTCGTGAGAAGCGCCTGCCCGTCTTCGGGGCGTGGGCTGTTGGCGCTCAGCAACCAGATGGGCCCGGGGTGCGAGTCGATCAACTCGATTGCGCGGACCTGCATCAGCGAACACTCCTCCGGCAAGAGAATGCTGTTCGAGACCGCCACCAGTGGTGTTGCTCGTGGCAAGCCCAAGGCGAGGAATGCGATCGGCTCGCCACTCGCGATCAAAACCAGCGAATTATCGGGGATTGGCGCGGGTTGAATGCCGAACTTCGGTGCAGTCGATTCCACGTGACCCCAGTTGGGCCGAGTAGTCAGGGAGATAACCACTATGGATGCGAGCAGCGCTGGCCAGACTCGCGAGCGAGGGATGCTCGTCATTGCCAGCACGAAACCGAGCGAACCGAGCAGCTCGAGAGTATTCGCGTATCGATAAATTCCGAACTGCAGGGCCCAGATAATCAGCGCCGAACTGTAGAACACCGCAAGGGTGCCCATGCGCCGGGCACTCGCTGTCGATGCGGAAAGTTTCCGACGACGAATGAAGTACAGCGCGACAATGCAAACGACGCCGAGAAACAGGCGAGGGTCTTTCATGTGCAGCTCGGAGAAGAGATACGACTTCTGCAAAAGTTCCACCGGAACCAGCAAGGCGTCCCAGAGTCCGTCGGCTCGAAATCGTCCGTCGGTGTAGACGTGGCCAGGCAACTCGGCTGCCTTGAAAAAATTGTTGAAGTAGGGGAAGAACGGGTTACCGTGTAGCGAACGCATTAGCCAAGCCCAGTAACCATAGGTTGCGACGAATCCGCACAAGCCCCCCAGTGCCAAAGCCGCTAGTCGTTGGATTCGATTCAACCAGGGCCCATGGGGCAATGCGGCAAAGGCCAGCGCCACGCAATACACACTGGCAGTCAACTTTAACCCCATGACTGCACCAGCAAGGAACCCAGCGAGCAACCAGCGCCGATGGCTCGCATTTTCCGGCACCAGGACTATCACCAGTGCACCAAGGATTGCGACAGCGACGAAGCCATCATTCATGCTGTTGCCAATCGTTGAATAGGTAGCGGCTCCGGTGAGCGCCACCGCGATCAGAATAGCTTGCTGCGCGCGCGTGGGCTGCTCGGTCGCAAGGCTGGACTGCAGCCGCAACAACAACATGAATGCCACGGAGTAGGGAATGGTCAGCCACACGCTGATCCAGCGTGAGTCAAGTCCCGAGGTTGCCAACAAGTAAAGTGGCACATCCAGCAACGGGTTATGCCAGGTCTGAAGTTGGGCGGGGGCGATATCGATGAGCATCCGCCCTGTCAGCCAGGCATGCGGATTATAGAGATGGTAGTTGCGCAAGTCCCAGTTCGCGTCTATGCCTCGCAGCAGGACCAGGGCCAAGGCTGGTAACAACACCAGTCCCAGCGTCCAGATCCAATCGGGATGACTAGCAGGGCGGGGGTTCGGAGTCATGGCTTGCCTACAGGGCGGAGTCGCGGCAGTGTAGCAATTCGTGGCATCCTAACCCGATGGATTACAGGAATCGCTGTTGATGCAAACGATCCCGCTGGTCATCGTCACGCCCGTGTATGAAGACCGGGAAGCTTGCAGCCAGTTGTTCGTGGAGCTGGCCAATAATTTCGGGGCCTCGGCCTTCGTGGTCGCGGTGGATGACGGTTCCGTGCGCGAACCACTCGAGCCCGACAGCCTCAGGCGCGCCGGCCTGTCCGGCGTGGTCATCCGCCTGCGCCGCAACATCGGCCACCAGCGCGCCATCGCCGTGGGCCTGGGCTTCGTGGCCGACGAACTGCCCAATGCCGACCGCATCGTGGTGATGGACTCCGACGGCGAGGACCGCCCGGCCACGATCCACGCCTTGCTCGATGCCCTGCAGTCGCCGCAGTTCGACATCGCCGTGGCCGAGCGCAAGAGCCGCGTCGAGACGCTTCGGTTCCGCGCCTTCTATGTCCTGTACAAGATCATCTTCGGCGCGCTAACCGGGCGCCGCATCAGCTTCGGGAATTTCATGGCCCTCAAGCCCAACGCCGTGAAGCGGCTGTCGGCAATGCACGAATCGTGGACGCACATCGCAGGCTCGGTACTTGCATCGAAACTCCGTTTGGCAGTGGTGCCGCTCGATCGCGGCGCACGTTACGCCGGCCGCAGCAAGATGAACTTCGTCGGCCTGGCGCTGCACGGCTTCAAGGCGTTGATGGTGTTCGCCGAAGACGTGCTCGTGCGTGTCGGCCTGGCTTGCGTGGTTATTTCGATATTCGCTGTCCTCGGCGCATTGGCCGCCATCGTGCTCAAACTGGTCGGCTTTGCCACGCCCGGCTGGTTCTCAGTGGCCTTGGGCGTGCTGTTCCTGGTATTCCTGCAGACCGCTGCGCTGACCCTGATGACGCTGATGCTCAGCGGCGTGGCCAAGGGCGGCACGGTGCTCGCCGACGCCTATCGCGACTTCGTGGACTCCGTCATCCCGGTCAGCGCCTTCGACCGCGAATGAGCCCGATGCGCGCACAGCTGCTGCGCTACATCATCAACGGACTGCTGGCGACGGCGCTGCACTTCGCCATCCTCACCTTCAATCTGGAAGTCTTGCAGCTTTCGTCGGCGGGACTGGCCAATTTCATCGCCGCCTGCATCGCGATCACGTTTTCGTTCTTCAGCAGCCGGCACTTCGTATTCCGCGCCGCGCACGCGCCCGTGCTGAGGCAGGCCGTGTTCTTCGTCGTGCTGTACGGTCTGCTGGCGCTCGCCCACGGCGTCATCCTGTATCTTTGGACCGACCGTGCCGGCCTCGACTACCGGATCGGATTCCTGCTGGCGACCTGCGTCCAGGTCGCTGGCAGCTATGTCGGCAACAAGCTGGTGGTATTCAAGACATGAACAAATTCCTGAAGGCCTTGCTGGCCACCGTCTTCTTTGTCGCCTGTCTGCTGGCGGCCTACGTCCTGCACATGCGTTACGGCCAGGTGGACGTGGTCTTCTACAGCACGATTGCCTGCGCGATGGTGGCGACGCTAGTTGCAGGCGCGCTGTTGTACTTGTCCCGCGCATTGTCGAATTTCAGCGGCCTGGAAAAAGGCCAGCTGCTGGTCATCTGGCTGCTGCTCGGCTATGCCTTCGCCATTTCCGTGCCGACGGTCATCGACCGGTCGTTGTCGTTCTACCTGCTGGAAAAACTGCAGCAGCGTGGCGGCGGCATTCGCCAGGACCGATTCCAGGACGTGTTCGTGAAGGAATACATGATCGAGCACCGGCTGGTGGACGTGCGCCTGACCGAACAGCTCGAGTCAGGCACGATCGAAATCAACGATGGCTGCGTCCGTCTGACGCCGCGCGGCGAGCGGTTGGCCGGCTTCAGCCGATGGTTCCGCGCCAATCTGCTGCCGCGGCATCGCCTGTTGATGGGCGAATACAGCGACGACCTGACCAATCCGTTCCGCAACAGCACGGCGACCGTGGACTACACCTGCCGCTGACGCTTCAGTCGGGCGTGTCAGTCGGGCGTGCGCGAACCCAGCGACAACAGTTCTTCGAAGTACGCGATGGTGCGCCGCAGGCCTTCGTCCAGTTGCACGGTCGGTTCCCAGCCCAGCGTGCTGCGCGCCAGCGTGATGTCCGGCTGGCGCTGCATCGGGTCGTCGGTAGGCAGGGGGCGGAACACCAGCTTTGATCCCGCGCCGGTCAGTTCGATCACCGCTTCCGCCAACTGACGGATGGTGAATTCACCCGGGTTGCCCAGGTTCACCGGCCCGGTGAAACCCGGTTCGGTCGCCATCAGTTTCAAAAAGCCGCTGACCAGGTCGTCCACGTAGCAGAACGAACGCGTCTGCTGGCCTTCGCCGTAAATGGTGATGTCCTCGCCGCGCAGGGCCTGCACGATGAAGTTCGACACCACGCGGCCGTCGTTGGGGTGCATGCGCGGGCCGTAGGTGTTGAAGATGCGCGCGACCTTGATGTCGAGATTGTGCTGGCGGTGGTAATCGAAGAACAAGGTCTCAGCGCAGCGCTTGCCCTCGTCGTAACACGACCTCGGGCCGATCGGGTTCACGTTGCCCCAGTAATCCTCGGTCTGCGGATGCACGCTGGGGTCGCCATAGACTTCGCTGGTGGACGCCTGGAAGATCGGGCAGCCCAGGCGCTTGGCCAGGCCGAGCATGTTGATGGCGCCATGCACCGAGGTCTTGGTGGTCTGCACCGGGTCGTGGCTGTAATGGATTGGCGATGCGGGGCAGGCCAGGTTCCAGATCTCGTCCACTTCCACGTACAGCGGAAAGGTCACGTCGTGGCGCATGAACTCGAAGCGCGGGTTTCCGTGCAAGTGTTCGATATTGCGCTTGCTGCCGGTGAACAGGTTGTCCGCGCAGACCACGTCGTGGCCCAGGTCGAGCAGGCGGTCGATCAGGTGGCTGCCCAGGAAGCCGGCGCCGCCGGTGACCAGGACGCGCTTGCAGCTGTCGTAATTCCTCAATGCCGGCTCCAGAGTCTGTCGTGGGGCCCGACGCTCGATCGATCACTGCCGGGTCCGACCGATTCTAGCAGCCACTGTCCTTAAGTACGGGTACCCGCGCGCGGGGCAGCCGTTACAATACGCACTCAGTTTTCGACGAGACCGGCGCCATGACCGACCCCGCAAGCAACGCCCCGGCCCGCAGCCGCATGGACAAGGTATATCCCTCCGCCGCCGAGGCCCTGCGCGGCGTCGTTGCCGATGGCCAGACCCTCGCCGTCGGCGGCTTCGGCCTGTGCGGCATTCCCGAGGCGTTGATTGCCGCGCTGCGCGACAGCGGGGTCACCGGGCTCACCGCCATTTCCAACAACGCCGGCGTCGATGGCTTCGGCCTGGGCATGCTGCTCAGCA
>Ga0155472_193_pt1 | contig 12192 bp, 6 predicted proteins | sample RifCSPhighO2_12_FD_107130 | JGI IMG/M metagenome (GOLD analysis project Ga0155472, IMG submission 107130) | Gammaproteobacteria bacterium RIFCSPHIGHO2_12_FULL_63_22
GGGAATAGCAGTTGGCCACGCCGGCATAGGCGCGCGCATAGGTCGGATCGATCTCGATCGCGCGCAGGAACATCTGCCGCGCGTATTCCAGGCTTTTGCGGCGCAGCTGGTGCATGTGCTGGATGCCGCGCAGGTAGAAGTCGTAGGCCTCGATGTTCAGCGCGCGCGGTTTTTCGATCTGCCGCTTTTCATCATCGCTAAGGACGACGCGCAGCGCTTTCGCGATGGCCTGGGAAATATCGTCCTGGATCGCGAACACGTCTTCCATCTCGCGGTCGTAGCGTTCCGACCACAACTGGTAACCATCCGCCACATTTACCAACTGCGCGGTGATGCGCAGCTTGTTGCCCATCTTGCGCACGCTGCCTTCCAGCACGGTGGACACTTTCAGCTTTTTGCCGATTTCGCCGATGTCCTCGTTCTTGCCCTTGAAGGCGAAGGACGAGGTGCGCGAAGCCACGCGCAGCGCCTGGATCTTCGACAGGGCGTTGATAATCTCCTCGGCCATGCCATCGGTGAAGTAGGCCTGGTCCGAGTCGGCGCTCATGTCGGCGAAGGGCAGCACGGCCACGGACTTGGCCGCGGAAACAACGGGCGCGGGCAGCACCATCGTGTCGCTGGGCGTGTGCGTGTTGCCCGACAACAGGGCATGGCCGAATTGCGCGGTGGTGGTGAAGCGCTTGTCCGGATCGGTCGCCATCGCCTTGGCCACGGCGCGTTCGATGTTTTCCGGAATGGCGGCGCGTACGTTGCGCAACGGCCGGGCGGTTTCGGTGAAGCGCTTGGACATCACCGCTTGCGCCGTCGCGCCAACAAAGGGGCGCTCGCCGGACAGCATCTCGTAAAGCATGCAGCCCAGGCTGTACTGGTCGCTGCGGCCGTCCAGGTTGGTTTCGCCGGCGGCTTGTTCCGGGCTGACATAGGCGGGCGTGCCGACCATCATGCCGGTCTGCGTGAGCGTGTCGGTCCCCGCGGCGCTGACAGCCTTCGCAATGCCGAAGTCCATCACCATCGCCTCGCCTTCGTACAGCATCACGTTCTCGGGCTTGATGTCCCGATGCACGATGCCCTGGCGACTGGCGTAGTCGAGCGCGGAGGCAATAGCCTGGCCGTGGCGCACGGCTTCCTCCACCGACAGGTGCTGCTCGCGGTCGAGGCGCTCGCGCAGCGACTCGCCTTCCACATAGGGCATCACGTAATAGAGAAGACCATCCACGCTGCCCGAATCGAACAGGGGCAGGATGTGCGGATGATTCAGCCGGGCGGCGAGGCGGATTTCCTGCAAGAAGCGGTCCGGCCCCAGGCTAGCGGCGAGCTCCGGATGCAACACCTTGATGGCGACCGAGCGGTCGTGCTTGCAGTCCTGCGCCAGGAACACCGCGGACATCCCGCCCCGGCCCAATTCACGGTCAATGATGTACGACTGCGCGAGTGAGCCGCGCAAGCGGTCTATTGGAAGTCCTGGGCCCTGCGACATCGCGCCTCCCCGTTCCAGCTGTACCGGGGAATCGTATCAGGTCGGCGGGAAGGGGGCCCGGGACAGTTGGACTAGGCGTTGGTGGTAATTTCGCCGGCTCATCTTCACCAACTTCCCAAAGTCCTACGCGCCAAGACTACGTCCACCGATACTCCGACCGAGCGCGATGGCTGATCCTTGATAAACCTAACCGATGGGTTTAGCGTGAAGATCGCAAGTTACGGAAATTTCGCTGAAAGGCCAGGGGCTTTGATGGAAAGCGGCAGGCTCCGTCATCTTGCAGTTGGAAGGTGATTCGGTAGTTTTGGAGATTGAACATGGCAAAGACTAAGTCCACGCGGCGCACGGACATGCCGGTGACCGCGAAGGCCTTGGCCCAAGCCGTCGAACGTGGTTCGAAGCGCAACGATTCGGGTATTCGCGCGGCGTCGTTGCGCTATTTGCCGCTGATCAAATCGTTGCTGGTTGTGTTCGCCGACAAAACAGCAGTCGCATTGCCTGTACACAACTATCCCGAACTTTCGAAGCTGACCGTGGCGCAACTTAAACGCGTGTCACTTGGGATCGCTGGCAGTGCCTTGTGCCTGGAAGAAGCAGATTTGCATGTTTCGATTGCGGGCCTTGTTGGGGCCAGCGCGCCCTTGCGACGCATGGCGGTGACGATTGCCGCGGCCCGTAACGGAAGCCGCACCAGCGAATCGAAGGCCATGGCCGCCCGAGAAAACGGGCTGAAGGGTGGGCGCCCCCGCAAAATACTGCCGCGGAAGTCAGCGTAAGCCGGGTCCAAAGCCGCCGCGCATTTCGTAGCCCAGCAAGGAAATTGCGAGCATCTGTGCGTTGTAGCGCGTCCGGAGCCTGTCCATGCCTGGCGGAGCAGGGATTCCCAATAACAGCGACTACTAGCGTTTCGCGACCCGCCGGGTCGCAGAGCCTGGTCGAGTTGCGAGCAAATCTGCCAAGGAGCCGACAACGTCTTGGTCCCAGCTTTCGAGTTGGCGAAACGTAGCCAGCAAATGTTCCTCGGCATCGGTGCTGGCGAAAAACCGCAACACTTCCGCAGGGTCTTCAGCCGGGTGCCCCGTGCCGCGTTGATTTGCAGAGCGGCTTCCTCGTCCCGTTGCAAGCCACTCGTAGGAGCAATTGAGCTTGACCGCAAGCCGAGACAGATTTTCTGCAGAAGGGCTCGAGCCGGAGGGGCTTTCCCACTGCGCGACGGCGCTACGGCTCATGCCCATTTGTGAAGCCAGTTCCGCCTGAGTCAGATTGGCAGCCCGGCGGATCAACCGCATGCGGGTGGCCATTGCGCGCGAGGAATTCATCCTTATGTCCAATTGCTGGAGTTTATTGTCAGCATTTATGGCGTGTCTCGATTGAGTAACCGGTACTTGTAGTTCCGAGCTAACTTATGCGTTATCAGACACTTGCATAGTAGAGGCGAGTCGAACGACGCGTTAGTGATTCTAACTCAAGTCGTCACGCCAGTCACTGCAACTTCCGGTGCACCTTGGATAGTCTGTGCGTCACCTGCGGGGTAGTCAGGTTGATCGAATCTTTGGCGAGGAGCTCCGATGAATTTCCGAAATGCCGGGACCTACAGTTTGAATGGGTCGGCCCTCGCTCTGTTCTTTCTTTGCTGCGCAGGATCGTCCGCAGCTGCCACGATTGAGTACTCCTGCATTGAATCGAGCACGATCAAGGGTGTGACCCCTCGCATGGTCATGGTCAAACTCGACCTGGGAGCCGAGAAGGCGATCGTCGAAACCAGCGCCGGGTCTGCCTCGGGCTTGCTCCAGACGACGCTTGATTTGTTCGTTGGCCGCCTTGAGACCAAAGCCGGCAAGGCCTTCGTGCTAAGCATTCACCGGTTTACCGGACGGATATCGCTTTTGGTCGAACAGCCCAAAGCGGAAAACGAGAAAAGGCCCGAATTCAGCGGTGTGTGCACTGCCAAATAATCCGGCTCACGGGAACATAGACCGTCGACAACCACGCCGCACCGACACCAGGGGACAAGATGCGTCAGATACCAGCCTTTTTCGCGGCGTTTGCCGTGTTTGCCTGTGCCGCTGCCAATGCGGCGGATTACAGGATGGAATACGACAAAAAGATCAAGGCGGCGCAGGAAGTGGGCGCGCTGGGCACCAGTCCTGCGGGCGAAAGTATCAATTTCTACACGGGTTCGCTCAGCTTTTCTGCGACGGATATCGCCAACAAGGCGAACGGCATGGGGATTTCCCTTTCACGCAGCTATGCCGTGGAATTGGAAAGGCAGATTGCAACGGCCAAGGGAACGACTGCCAACCCCGAAATCTTTCTGACTCGCCAGCGCCTGTTCGGTGACTGGGATATGGACGTCCCGCATATCAGCACGACGATGACCTACGACGGCGGCTGGGCCATTGATTCAAAAGCGCCGACCAGTCGCTGCAGCGTCATTGGTCAGCAGCTTGCCGCCAGCACGCAGCCGGCAACTGGCGCCCCGCCCGGCATTTCCGTCGCGTCCGCCATGGGATTCATGCCCGCCGACTACTGGCACGGTTACACGCTGAATGTCGGAGGCAGCCAACCAATGTTGCTGGCCTCGCTTCCCAACAACGAGCGGCCGTCTGCGGGCGGACCCTACCACTGGACCACCAACAAGGATTGGTGGATATCGTGCTTGCCGCAGTTGGCGGGCCCGCTGGTCAATAACGTTCCCCCCGCTGGCGAGGGATTTCTCGCTGTTGGTCCCGACGGCAGCAAGTACTGGCTGAATCACCTAAGCAAGCGTCGTGTAAATACGGTATCAAAGCAGGCTGAAGTCGACCCGGAAGGGTATGGATGGCGGAAGATTTTTCGGATTTTCCGTGCCGAATACCTAATGCTCCCGACGCGTATCGAGGACCGGTTCGGCAACTGGACGACGTACACGTGGACGAACGATGCGTATTCCCGGCTGACTAGTGTTTCGAGCGGGCAGGTCGGCTCAACCACTCCGGAGCGCACGATTACTCTGCAGTACAACGCGAACGGATTCATCCAGTCGGCAACCGATGGTCGACTCAACGCACAAGGCGGCACAGCCTACTGGACATACGAGTACGCTGGCAGCAGTTTGACCAAGGTCAATCTCCCGGATGGAAGTTTTTGGCAGTACGGTTTGGCGGATCTCAGTAACTTGATGGCCCCTGTGCCGACGTGTGAATGGGCGACCGGGACGGTGGAGTGGGTCAACTATTGTTATGGCAACGAAGTTGACACTTCCGTACCCGCGCCAACGAGCAATGGAAACGTGTACGTCATCCACCCAGCCGGGGTGCGCACGGACTTCGGAATCGCGGTGCACTTCCAGCACAGTTTTTACGGTGGCAGCTATCCTTTTGGTATCAGTTCAAAAACCATCAGCGGCCCCGGGCTGACGCCGGCCACGTGGAAGTACTCTCACTTCTATGAAACAGACTACGTTTGTTCCAACACGACTGCCCCCTGCGTAACTCGAATCCTGACGGACGAATTGAGTCCTGACGGTAGCCTGCGCCGACGCATATTCGGACTGGTTCCCGACCAGGACGAAGGCGTGTTGTTGGGCGACCTGACAGGCAGTACATCGAGCAACGCGAGTGGCGGATCGCCGGCCATCACGACCTCCGCCCGTTGGGGCACGGCACTTCCGGGCTTGGCGTCGCCTACCAACAACGTCGTCCCGACGTTTTTTCACGAGAGCGACTACCGCTACGTGCCCGTGAATCTGGCGCCTTACGTGGTCCGCGTAGGCGTGAATCCGGTCTACGAGCCCATGTCCCCCAATGCCCAGATTTACGGCAGCGAACGACGGCTGCCGATGGCGTCAACGACCCAGACCTTGCAGGGCGTCACCTTCAAATCCGAAGTTCCGGTAGCCTGCAGCAGCAAACACTGCTTTGACTTGCATGCAAAGCCGACTCGTCGGGAGATGAGCAGTGCGGGCGGGGCGGCTGGCAACTTCAGCCGGACCGAGATTTACACATATCAGACCGATGCCGCCAAGTGGGTGGTCGGCTTGCCAACGTCCACGACGTGCACGGGAAATACCGACTGCACGCCTGACAAGGTCGTCAGCGCCACGCAATACCATGCGACGTCCCTCTTGCCATGGAAGACCTTCAGCTTCGGTCTGCAGACAGCGACCTTGACGTATCACGCTGATGGCTCGTTGGCGTCGGCGATGGATGGTCGGGGCAACACGACGAGTCTGAGCAACTGGCAGCTGGGCGTGCCCAAAACCATCACCTTCCCCACCGCTGCGCCCGGCAACGTCATCAATGCCGGACTGACGCCGATGGGGTGGATTGACTGGACACGCGACGAGCTCGGCAGCAAGACGTGTTACGGCTACGACGTGATGGGGCGGATGAGTCAGATTACCTACACGTCCGAGACCCAGGCGGACACATGCAATACCTCGGCTTGGCAGGCGATGGTTCGGGGATTGGTGCGCGAACCCACGGCCACCGAGTACGGATTGCCGCCCGGCCACTGGCGGCAGACGGTGCAGACCGGCAATGCCAAGACAACGACTTTCTACGATGGTCTCTGGCAACCGGTGTTGACGCTGACCGAGGACACCGCGAATTCGCTAAGCAAGAGCTTTGTCGTCAATCGCTTTGATGCGCTGGGCCGGCAGACCTTCAAGAGTTATCCGGTCGCCACGCTGACCAGCATCAACGACACGTTGAAAGGCGTGCGCACGAGTTATGACGGCTTGGGCCGCGCGATTCAGGTGCAACAGGACTCGGAGAACGTCGGCGGACAGATGGTGCTCAACACCAATACGGCTTACCTGTCGGGCTTCCGCACTCAGGTGACCAACCCGCGTGGCAAAGTGACGACGACGGCGTATCAGGCGTACGACGCGCCCTCGACTGACACGCCGGTCAGCATCCTGCACCCGGCGTCCGTGGTCACGACCATTGCGCGCCAGCCCAGCCTGGGCAAGCCACTCAGCGTTACGCGCGCGGGCCCGTATGGCCCTACCTTGTCGGCCACGCGCAGCTACGTCTATGACGCCAACGAGCGCCTGTGCAAGACGATAAACCCTGAATCCAATTCCGCGCTGATCGACTATGACCTAGCCGGCAACGTGTCCTGGAGCGCCGATGGCATGCTGTTGCCGTCACTAAGCTGCGATCGCGGCAGCGTTCCGGTGGGCGACCGGACCACGCGCACCTACGACACGATGAATCGGGTGACGGCGGTGGACACGCCGGGCGGCGCGGCCGATATCGATACGACCTACCACGCCGACGGCGCGGTCAACACGCTGACCGCCGCCAACCCGGGCGGCTTCAATGTGCAGACCACCTACACCTACAATCGCCGCCGCTTGTTGACGGGCGAGACCTCCGGCAACGGCGCCACGCTGTTCACACTCGGCTATGGCTACAACGCCAACGGGCACCAGAGCACGCTGACCTATCCGGACGGCCAGATTGTCGGCTATGCGCCCGATGCGCTAGGCCGCACGACGCAAGTCGCGGTGGGCGGCGGGCAAACGTACGCCAGCGGGGTGACCTATTACCCCACCGGCGCCATCAGCGGCTTTAGCTATGGCAACTTGATCGCGCATGCGATGACGCCGAATTTCCGGCAGCTGCCCGGTCGCAGTTTTGATTCGTACAACGGCACGACCTTCCTGGACGACAGTTACCTTTACGACGCCAACGGCAACGTCGACGCCATCACCGACGCCCTGCCGGAAAGCGCCACCAGCCACACGCGCGATATGGGTTACGACGACCTGGATCGGCTGATCGTCGCCGATTCCCCGAACGCGGTCTGGGGCCACGCCACCTACAGCTACGACCCGCTCGATAACTTGCGCACGGTCACCATCGCGACCCTCGGGGGCACGGTTACCCGCTCGCATTTCTACAACTACAGCGCTGACAACCGGCTCAACTCCATCACCGGTCCGACCGGAAGCGGGGCCTACGGCTTTACCTACGACGACCGCGGCAACACGACCTGGAAGAATGTCGGTACGGCCAACTGCGCTGCCCAACCCGTGCTGCAGTGCATGGGCAAGGTCCCGCAGACCTATGTGTTCGATCGCGCCAACCGCCTGAGCCAAGTCACCGGCGTGCAGACCTACCGCTACGACGGCCTGGGCCGGCGGGTGCAGACCACCGATGCGGACGGCAAGACCACGTTCTGGATGTACAGCCAATCCGGGCAAGTTCTGTACAGCTCCGAGGCTAGGCGCAGCCAGAACATCAGCTATTTGTACTTGGGCAACACACAGGTGGCGACGCGCACGGTCGCTTGGAGCACTGGTGCGACAACGGTGCGCTACCAGCACACCGATGCGTTGGGCAGCCCGGTGGTGGAGACCGATGCCGCGCGCAACGTGCTCAAGCGAAACGTGTTCTCGCCCTGGGGCGAAGCCTGGGGCACGACGGTAGTCGATGGCACCGGCTATACCGGGCATGTGATGGATCAGGGTACTGGCCTGACTTACATGCAGCAGCGCTATTATGATCCTCAGGTGGGCAGGTTTAGCTCCGTAGACCCTTTAGTCAGTGACCCCGAAAACGGTGGGAAATTCAATAGCTACGTGTATTCGTCCAACTCACCATTCTCGCGAGTCGACCCGGATGGCAGAGCGGATCTCTCGTTGTTCCACGAGGCAGACGGTCTGAGTAGTTCCGCTGACAGTTTCAATTTGCCGGGCTATTTTGTCATCGCCGCACACGCAAACGCCAAAGGTGTGCAAGATCAACGCGATGCTGGTCCGAAGGGCCCCATGTTAAGCCCGAAAGAGCTTGTCGACATTGCTCGAGCCAAGGGGCTGAAAAAGGGTCAGCCAATTGTTATCGCCGCGTGCAATATCGGCCTCGCGGGGTATGTTCAACAAGTCGCAGAATTAAATGCGTCGCGAGTCTACGGTGCCACCGGATTCGTTTCGTTTCCGACGACCAAGGATCCTGACAAATCTGATGCACTGCCGCCGTACAAGCCAGGAGGATTTGTCGAACTCACTGTCCATGAGGATCGGGGGAAGAAGGGGGAAGTGCGAGGATTCGCGCTATTCCTTCCCGGAAGGAGTGGCACAGTCGGCTCCGAAGTCCGTCGAGCGACGCACGATCCTGTGACTGGTAAATCGTCATTTACCTATTCGGCGCTTGATCCACTCACCGGGTCATTGGTGCATCGTAGAGAGACTAAATGCACGGAGCCTTCCAAATGTGGCAAATAAACGACTCAATTCCGGTGCTAAAGACTAATCTCCTTATCTTCTTGATTTGCGCATTCTTAGTTGGGTGCAGCAAGGTGCCGTCCGAGTCGAATTCAGCTTTGAGAGTGCCTGCGCCCGGTCCGGTGGAAGCTACTCATACCGCGACGAGTGCAGACGAGCTAAGCATTCCGCCGTCGCAGCTGATGTCTCGAGTCAAGGCCGCAGCGGCCGGAAACGTCAAGGCTTCAGAAGAGTTGGCGCTTTCGTTCGGGGCGGACAATGACGAACGCGAGTCCTACTTTTGGCTTCAGATCGCTGCAGAAAACGGAAGCTTGACGGGAATGCAACACCTCGCAATGACGCTCCGAGCGAAGGGCGGTGAAATCAACTGTCTTCGAGCGCTTTTTTGGCTTAATCAAATCCGAAAACGTGGGACGGCAGTTGATGTAGCGCAGTTGAATGTCGAGAGTGCAGAAGCAAGCATTCGAGCTGACTTGCCGGTCTGCGCGCCTTACGGCTGATTTGGATTCAGGTCGATCAGTTTGCGAATGGAATCTCCGGCAGGCTCTGCACCCCACTGCGCACCCCGGCCGAATGCACATTCACCCGCGGCAGGATCCGTGCGAAATAGAACCGCGCCGTCTCCCGCTTGCCTTGCTTGAACGCCGCATCGTGATTGCCGGCCTCGGCCGCAGCCACCGACCGCGCCCACCAGTAGGCCAGCGCCACATAGCCTGAGTAGAACAGGTAATCCACGGCTGCCGCGCCAATCTCTTCGGCATTGGTGGAAGCCTTCTTCCCAACTTCCATCGTCAACTCGCCCCACTGCTTGGTCACTTCGGCCAGCGGCAGGATGAATTCGATCATGTCCGGGTTGGTCATGTTCTCTTCGCAGAATTTCTGGATCATTCCCAGGAACTGCCGCATGCCGGCGCCCTGCAGCACCATGATCTTGCGGCCCAGCAAGTCCAGTGCCTGGATCTGCGTGGTGCCTTCGTAGATGGTGGTGATGCGCGCGTCGCGGGCGAGTTGCTCCATGCCCCATTCGCGCACGTAGCCGTGGCCGCCGAAACATTGCAGCGCGTGGTAGGTGCACTCCACCGACCACTCGGTCAGCATGCCTTTCACGATGGGAGTCAGGAAGCCGAGCATGTCGTCGGCGGCCTTGCGATCGGCGTCGTCCACCGATCGTTCCAGGATGTCCACCATCGTCGCGGCATGCAGCGCCAGCACGCGCGAGCCTTCGCCCAGCGCCTTGCAGGTCAGCAGCATGCGGCGGATGTCGGGATGCACCACCAGCGGGTCGGCCGGTTTGTCGGGGAATTTCGCGCCCGACAACGATCGGCCCTGCACGCGGTCCTTCGAATACGCCAGCGCACCCTGGTAGGCGCGATCAATCAGGCCCAGGCCTTGCAGGCCCACGGCGAGACGCGCGGTATTCATCATGGTGAACATCGCGGCCAGGCCCTTGTTCGGCTTGCCGATGAGGTATCCCTGTGCGCCGTCGAAATTCATCACGCAGGTGGACGAGCCGTGGATGCCCATCTTGTGTTCGATGGAACCGCAGCGCACGGCATTACGTTCGCCTACGGTGCCATCGCGCGCGGTCTTCAGCTTCGGCACGATGAAAAGTGAAATGCCTTTCGTGCCCGCCGGCGCATCGGGCAGGCGCGCCAGCACCAGGTGAATGATGTTGTCGGTGAAGTCGTGCTCGCCACCGGTGATGAAGATCTTGGTGCCGGTGATGGCATAGGTATTGTCGGCGGCGGGTTCGGCGCGGGTCTTCAACATGCCCAAATCGGAACCGGCGTGCGGTTCGGTCAGGCACATGGTGCCGGTCCAGCGGCCGTCGATGATGGCCCTCAGGAACACGTCCTTCTGCCACTGCTCGCCGTGGTGTTTCAGCGCCTCGATGGCGCCGTGCGAGAGCAGGGGGTAATTGCTCCAGGCCAGGTTGGAGGCATCCATCATTTCCTTGATGATGGCGCCGAGGGTCTCGGGCATGTCCTGTCCGCCCATGGACTCGGGCGCGGTGAGTCCGGACCAGCCGCCATCCACGAACTTGAGATACGCATCGCGGAAGCCGGGTGGAGTCGTAACGGCGCCTGTCGATTTGTCATGGACGCACCCGACCTGGTCGCCGATGGGGCCGAGCGGACCAAGCACGGTTTCAGTAAAGCGCGCGCCTTCTTCCAGCACCGCATCCATGATGTCGCGCTGCGCGTTGCCGATCGCCAACTTCTTGAACAGGGCTTCACCACCGATCACGTCGTACAGGGCGAAGCGCATGTCCTGCAGCGGAGCTTTATAGGCGTTCATGAGATGTCCTTAGCGCATCACGCCGTTCAAGCCGGGCGCCGGATTGAGCGTGCTGTCGTAGTTGAAGGGGTAGTTGCCCTTGGGTTCGCTGGTGACGATGTTGCCCGACAGCGAGTAGGCCGTGGATTGGCTCGACGCGATGGCGGAGGCGACCACCAGCTTCGCACCCAGGGTCGGGGTCAGCCGCGCGATCACCACGTCGGCCGATTCGGGTCCGACACTGATGCCCGGTTGCACGGTGAAGCTGCCGGCATCCTGGCCGCCGATCATCAGTTTGGAGGTCACCGTCGAGAACGTCGTGCTGACCGAGCTGAAGTTTTGCAGGCGCACGCTCAGCTGCCAGCTGCCGTCGGCTTGCACTGCCAATTGCTGGATGCTGGCGCGTGGCGGATTGACGCGTTTCTTCGGACCGGAAGAGCACGAGGCCAACAAGGCAAGAAACGCGATGACAAGCACAGTTTTCATGATGCGTGACATTTGAACTACTCGCATTGAATGGTTTCGACCAGCATATCAGTCGGCTCGAAACTTCGCGCCACGGCACTGTGAATCATGCGTGGGCTTGCTACTCTAGCGGACGTCGTGAGCATGAATATCACCCCCCCGTCCGCGTCCGCCATGGAGAAGACCCGACTCCAGGCCTTCAAGGAACTTCGCAGCTTGCTGTCGGAAGTCCTGTCGACCGCCGTGGCCGATGAAGAAGTGCCCGAAGCCTTCAAGGACACCTCCAACTGGGAAAAGCTGATCGCCCAGACCGAGCATCGCCTGGCCGAAGGCTGGCGCCTGCGTTTCGAAGGTGCGCCCGAGCGCCGGGCCACGCCGCGCACCCTGGACCTGCTGCCGGAAGAAGAGCAGATGCAGGCGATGTTGAGCGAGCGCTTCGTCAACGACGTGTCCTACAACGACCGAGGTCCGCTGGACGAGCTCGATCGGCAACTGGCGTCCATGTCCGGCCCTAATTTCAACGAAAGCGTACCCAATCCGCTCGGGCCTTCGGCCTGGGTGGAGGGCATCCGCGGCGGCATGCGCCAGATCAACTGTTCACCGGAAGAACGCGACTGGCTGATGGCGCGGCTGATACCGCTGCTGGCCTCGCGCATCACCTCTTTCTATTCGGGCATGACCACGCGGCTGACGTCTGCGGGTTACGTGGGTCGTCCGCCCATGCGGGGTGCTTCGTCGGGCGGTCCGCCACGCGGCGGTG
>Ga0155472_196_pt1 | contig 12061 bp, 20 predicted proteins | sample RifCSPhighO2_12_FD_107130 | JGI IMG/M metagenome (GOLD analysis project Ga0155472, IMG submission 107130) | Gammaproteobacteria bacterium RIFCSPHIGHO2_12_FULL_63_22
ATTGTTCGACCGCGCGGGGCGGGGGTGGGTGGGGGAGGACCCCGCGCGACGGGGGGGGTCACCCGGGGGAATTCGCGTCGGTTTGATATTCGGCGGAATCAAAAAAGATTTCTTCGGATTCTTTTCTGACCGACAGGCCGAATGTGTTGAGCGTTTTTTCGTCGACGCGCTGCGCTTTGAACGCGTTGCGCAGCCCGACCATCGACAGCGCGGGCTTGAATTCCACGAACATGCCGAGCGTGAATCGGCCGATCACCTTTGCGGCGATCTCGTTGATCTTCTCGCGAAAGCCGCACTTGCGGTCCAGCTTGTCGAAGACGTCTTTCGGCTTCACTCCTTCACTGCATTCGATCGCCAATGGCAGCGTGCGCTGACCGACTCGACCATGTGGCAGGTCGAGTCTCTTCTTCGGTTCTGTTTCGAGATGGCCATCCAGGTAGTGGTTGCACCAGGTGGTAAGCGACTGCTGCAGCGACGACTGACGTTCGGCGAGTGAGGACTCGCTGCCGTTGATCATCACCTGGTATTTCGACTGGCGTTCGCCCTTGAGCTTGTCGATCTCCTGCTGGATCGCGGCGTCGATCTTTCGCTGCTCATGCCGCACCCAGCTCAGCTCATGCAGGGCCTGGTCAACGTCGAACAGGCTTTTCAATTTCGCTGGTGATTGCACCGGGGGAGTGAGCACGTCGGCCTCCTTGCCGTTGACTTTGAAACGCGATGCCCAGCGCGAAGCCGGCGATCGCGACAAACATAATCACGTAATGGATCACCACCGAAATGGTGGCAGCCCAGGATTCGCCGCGGTTCGGCACGTCGACTCCCCTACGCAGGTTTGGTGGGCGCCACTTCCGGCTCCGAGCGTAGCTTCGTCAGCCCCTCTCGGATCACCTCGGCGACCAGTGCCGCCAGCGCCTCGGGATCGCCGATCATCGCTTCGATCGTCGCTAGTTGCGGGACGGCTTCGATCAGGGCCGGCTTGAAAATCGGCAGCAACAACGCCTTCGCGTTGGCCTTCATTTCGGGGGTCAACAGCGCGGGTTGCGGCTTATCGGCCTGGCCCCACTCCTGCAGCCGCTTGATCACTTCGATTGCTCTATCGCCAAGCATGTGATTTCCTTCAAAAGATTCACCGTTTTTTGTTCCGGGGCACACTACACGTGCACCCAGGCTTCCCGCACCCGCAACCACAGACATCATCGCCGTCACCCGGTGCCGGCTCCCAGAATTTGAGTTTCAGCTTGAACTCGTCGATCGATTGTTTGATCCCGTCGACGCTCTGCTGCCAGCTTTCAGACTGCTGACGGAACGCGTGGACGTCGTCGAAAAACTGTGCCGCCCGCGGCCCGAATTCGATCAGGACGTAACCGGCCATGATCAGCGCCGCGAGCTTGATGAAGTTGTTCACGGATCACCTCCGGCGGAAAAAGAACTGCGGCTGCTGGAGCTGCGGCGGACGACATTGGCCGTTCGGGCAGTTCGCTTGCGGGACTGCGGCCGGTTTCTGCGGCGTTTTCGCGGGAGATGCCGGAGCGTTGTCCTCGGCGAAAAGTTCCGCCCGCGTAAAATGCACCACGCGGCGATTCGCTTCCGTGCCAAGAGTCGGCTGTTCCGATTCGTAGGCCCGCAGGATGCCGACCAGACTTCCGTCGTCAGCAACCACGGCCCCGCCGCTGTCGCCGCGATCAACGCCCGGCTCGGACTCGTCCAGGCTGAGCATGTCGGCGGAGACGATCAGGCCCCGTTGTCGCGTCCGCGACTTCATGCCGAAAATCGTCACCGACTCGCGGTACTTGGCCGGCCGGACCTGCATCGGGGGAACCTCGGCATCGGTGATCGTCAGGATCGCTCCGTCGCGGCGTCCCTCGGCATTGGTGATCGGCCTCGCCGTCGCCAACACCCATTTACGATTCACGGCGACGTAGGCCCAGCCCTTCCCATGCTCAGCGACGTGCTGCGCGGTGTAGAGTGTGCCCGGAGCGACAGAGACAGCAGTGCCTTTGGCGTCACCGGCCCGGACCGTGTGGATGTTTTTCGCCCAGGACGTATCGATAGGCTTCGCGGATGATGTCGGCGCTGCAGATGCAGTTGCAGTTGCCATCGGTTTGGCTGTTGCGAATTGCGACGGGCCATGATCAGGCAACCACAACAACGGAGTGCACGCGGCGAGAAACATCATGATCCGGGCCATGATTCGCTCCTATCGGGGTTTGACGGAAACGGGGATGTACATTCGCCCGCGGGCTTTCTCCGGGGTGAGGACGCCGCGGCCGTTCTTTCCCCAGCGACTGCCCCAACTGTTATCGATCACCCGGCCGAGTTCACCGTTCGGCAACAGCGTGTGACCGACAAACACGATCACATGACGCCACCACGGGAGTTCGGCTGCGATCGGGTAATTCAGTGCCAGCGCGGCATCGAGCTGATCGAGGTCGCCATACGGCAACTCGTTCCACTCGGTAAGCAGGTTCGCGGTCGCAGCGGACTCCACGGCGTCCGAGTTGTTCCGCAGAGAGAGATTGTGCTCCGGCCACATCGATTGCGGGCAGGTGCCGTGCTCGCCGAGATACTGGACCGCCTCGCCGATGTACCCACCGCGGTTCTGGCCGCCAGTGATCATTACGCCGGCTGCTGTCGCTGAGAGCGGAACGAAGTCCTCTCCCTGGAGCGAGTAGGCGATCTCCATCGAGTGGACTGTGCCGTAGATCCAGCAGTAATTTGTTCGCCCTTGATCCTTCACTGGAACGCTGCGGGAATCGAGAATCGAAATCAGGTCCGACTTCGTCGCCTGCTGCTGCTTGATGCGTGCGATCAGGTCCGCGCGCGAAAACGTCTTGAGTGGCTTGACCGCCGCGAATCCCGGAGCACCCTCCGGCTGCGGCATCGCCGAGCACATGCGCATCACGCCGTCGACGACCGGGTTGAGGAATTGATCCGCGTTGTCGTCGGAGATGACCGGCATCCCGTTGTGGCTGGAATCGTAGGTCATTTCGCGTATTTCCCTACCAGCTTTTTCATGCCGTCCACGGTCGTCGGTACAGGGCCGGCTTCGCCGCGCCCGTTGCGGTCGATCACAATCATCGGCAGCGACGGATGAGGTATCGCGAACGCCCGCCGCGCCCATTCGTCCGATTCGCTCCTCTGGTCAGTGGCGACGTCCATAAGAAACTTCGCGCCACCAGACGCCTTGATCAGATCGTCGACCTCCGTGGAGAAGATCGCATCGAGTTGACCTGGCGGGATCTCGCCACGGTTGCCGGATTCCCAGAGGATCGCGACGTGCAATCCCTCTCCGGGGACCGGCGACGAATGCAGCAAGCCCCCGACTGTGCCGAATTGCAGCAGCACGATCAGGAGTAAGCAAACAGCGGCCAGCGTGCGGGACGTCACTGTTTCGTCGTCTCCAGTTTCTTTTCCAGCACGCCGATGTAGTCCACTCGCGCGCGGTGATCGTCCATGCCGGATTCGAGCCATTTCAGCCGCAGTTCGGGGTCGGCCTTCGGACAAGCGGATTTCAGCGATAACGCGCGATTTTTGATGATCTCGTCAGCGTCCAGGCGGGTTGCAGCGATCGGGGTCTCGCCCGTGCTCGTCGGCGTGGGCGATGTCCCGCCCTTCAATTCTGCCAGCCACGATTTCAGCCAGGCTTCCAGCGATGCCTTGAGCGGGGGAAACATCAGGCACAGCGCCGCGATCGTGATCAACGCGATTGTCGCCGCAGTTCGCAAGTCCATTCCGAAGATCTGCATGATCACCTCTGGCGGACGGGAGACGGCGCGAGCATCAATGCTCGGCCTTCTCTGTTTCGTGGTTTCGATCAGCGCCAGCCAGGTCCAGCCGTCGCTCTAAGTTTTCCAGCCGGCGGTTCACCAGGTCATTTCCGATTTTCAGTTCGACCAGGTTGGCCGACGTCGTCTTGAGCGCCTCGGTGATGACCGGCATTGTTTCGTTGTGGGTTTTCAGGGCCAAGACTGCGTGATTGATCGCCTCGTCAAACTTCGGTTTAACCCACAGCACCCCAGCGATGAGCAAGCTGGCGATGTTGGTCGTGCTCATCCCGAAGATCGTCCAGGCGGTTTGATTTCCGGTCTTGGCCGCGGATTGCTGCTGCTGTTCTTGCTGTTGCGCGGATTGACGCAACAACCGCTCGAACGCATCTCCAGGCACGCTTACGGCCGGTGATGCGGGTGCCTGAACGCCTGGAATTGCAGCGTCTCCAGCCGACATAATTACCATCCCCCGCTGCGGGCCGGCGGTGATTTGTGATCGACGAGCGGCAATCCATCGGATAGCATGTCAGGCCTGTGGCGCAGGCCTCAACGGGCCGGATCAGGCGAATGCCGCGACGGGTGGGCATTGTTGGAGGGGCATGGCCATCCTGGCGACCGTTGAGGCGAGGGAAAGTAGACGCCGAGCGACATCCTTGTCACTCGGCGGCTGGCGACGTCGTGAAATCAGGGTGGATGCAGCACTTTGGCCCGTCAAGGAGAATTCGCATGGCCGGCCGCACGAAGCGTGTTTCCGTGAGCCTGGATCACGAGACCTGGCAGTTACTGCGACAGCTCGCTCCGCGGCTGCGGACGAGCGTCAATCGGCTAATGCTCTCCATCTTTGATCGAGAGAAACTCGCGCGGATCCAGCAGGACGCGGATCACGCTCGCGAGGCCGCGGCCTGAAGGGGTGACGACGAGTTACTGCGACAGATCATCATGAAGCATCGAAAACAAATCGATCGCCAGGCGGTTCGCAGGGAATGCCTCGCGCGTCTGCGATACATGATCGACACGGGAGTTCCCCGCCTGGAGGAGGTCGAACGCGTGATCATCGAATTCGCGATGGACCTGCACGGCGATTACCGAGGCAAGGCTGCGGAGGAGCTGGGGATGGGCGTCCGTACGCTGCACAACAAACTGAAGAATTACACTCGCTCAGAAGTGCAGCCCGGGGCTTCAGAACTGAATTCGCATCGTGAATTCAGTAAAGATCCTGCGGGGCGCGTTCTGTAAAGCGTTAGGCGTGGCTTTGCCACTTTGGCAGCCCCAGGATTGCGCCAGCCGCGTTCCGATGGCCTGGTCCGGGGGTTGGATCGTCCGTTTTTGCCGTCTGTCTGCGTAACAGCCGGTTACCCCGTTGGTTCGCCGGCCGCGGGCCTGGTCGCCGCGGTCTTCTTGTGATTGTGACGATCGAAGAAGTCGACCAGCAAGTCACACGCGGCCCCGACGGCCATCAGCTCATCGGCGCCGGTCTCTCGACGGATGATAATTGGATCTCGGAGCGATCCGCAGGCATGCGGCATTGTGGCATCCTGGTAGCGCTGCAGAACTTGCGATGCGAAAATAACCTCAATCGGGATCGTCGGCCCGGCCGGCTGACCCGTCACGGCAAGCCGCTCTTTGAGCGCGGCATTTTCGCGCTTCAGATAATCGATCACCTGCTCCGGCGAAGCACCCATTACAAACGCGTTCAGAAATCCCTCGGACATTTGAAGCCCTAACTACAAATTACTAATTCAAACCGCTGTTTGGCTGCGACGGGACGGCCAGCGGCCTTCCGTCGAGAAGATCCTGGATTGAACTGCAGTGCTTTGATTCGGACACCCATGCCAGCGCGTTGCACATGCCGAGGATGAGACTCTTCTGCTGACCGTTGATGCCAGGCGTGAAGGCTCTTTCGACCAAAATCACCAGCGCGCGATCAATTTCCTCCTGGCTTTTCATCGCAGCGAAACCTCCTTCACTTTCAGCAGGCAGGCCGGTGCCTTCACGCCGATGCCTACCTGCTGAATCTTGTCGATCAGCTCTGATCGCTTCAGGCTTTCGAGCGTGGAGGAGCCTACGATGTCGCCCTTTTTCTTTTCGAGGAAATACATCCCCAGCTTCCACTCCCCGACCAGATCGATCAGCCCGCCCTTCGTGAAGAGTTCCAGGAAGTCCTGGTCGAGCCGCCATTCTCTCGAAACATCAATGCCGGCCTGCAGGGCGAAACTCTCGACGGTCGCCGGCGGGAGATCGGTCCGCCAGCCCTCGAATGAATGCGCGAGCCATTTACGGAGCACCTGGCGGAGCAGCGGCCCGGCCTGGTCGATGTCGCCGGCATACGCCTGGAGTGATTCCAGTAAGCCCTTTTTCCCGCCGCCGAGCAGCTTCTGCATCTCCTTGGCGCGGGCGTGTTCCTGTGATTGCGTCGTGAACCACAGCGACCAGGTGATCAACAGCGGCGTGGTGATCTGGATCGATCCCTCGTCGAAGATCTCCAGCAGCCGCCGTTGTAGCCAGGCGATCTTGTAGCGATAGATTTTCTTGGCCTGCTGGGCCTTGAGCTGCTCGGTCTTCTGCCGGCGTTCCGCTGGTGAAAGACCGGCCCGCTTCGCCGAGGCCTCGGACCGTTCCGACTTCTTCGACGCCTTCGCTGTGAGTTCGGCGATCGCTTCTGTCTTGAGCTGCTCGGCGAGTTGGACATTGAAGGCCCGCGGTTCAGTTTTGCCGTTCCAACCCGGGCATCGCTTGATTCGCAGCGACTCTTTCACCGCGGCATCTTTCGGATCGATCGACCAGTTAGCGCCCGCCGAGTACTCGTAGCCTTTCAATTCGTGGGACGCCTGGGAAATGGCGTCGCGGAGTTCGTGCTCGAAATCGATATGACCTTTGTTGCGTTTCCATTCCTTGTCCAGCTCGGCGGCGACCGCTGGTTCCTCGTTCCAGGCGGCGAGTTCACGGGCCTGAGTGGCGTTGATTTCGTGCGAAATCACCCGCTGTTGCCACGGTGTCGACAGCTTCAGCAGGCGAATGCGGTTCGAGATCTGCCCCTGAGACAGACCGATTTTCGTTTCCAGCTCTCGCTGCGAGCAGCCGTATTTGTTCAACAGCAATTGCAAGCCGCGGGCTTCTTCCAGCGGATTCAAATCCCGGCGCTGGCGATAACTCAGCACGCGGGCCAGGGCCGCGTCGCCGTCGCTGCATTCGACGATGGAGCAGCGGAGGACTGCGATCCCTTTCAGCCTGGCGGCCCGGTACCGGGTTTCGCCGTCGATGATCTCGTGGTGCCCGTCGACGTTCGGAGTCCGCACGGAGAGCGGGGTCAGTTGACCGTGATCGAGGAGGGACTGGCCAAGCTGCTCCAGGAAGGCCTGGTCGAAGTCCTCGCGGGGATTCTCCGGGGAGGGGAAGATATTCCCCACCGGAATATCGATCTCTTGAATGATCGTCAGCCGCCGATTGCTGGGCGGAGTTACTGCGACAGCCTCGCCGCCCAGCAATCGGCGGCGCTCCGACTGCAGGTCCTCGATCGCCGCGGTGCGGGCCTGGCGGCCGTCCTCGGTGAGATTCTTGCGGCTGATGCCGGCGAATCGCTCCTGCAGCCGATCGAAATTGAACGCCAGGCACTCTTCGCGCGACTGGCAGGGCGGCGCCTTGTGCGGCTCGAAGATCTCGGTGGTGCCGTGCTCATTAGAGGCGTCCCGGCCATCTCTCAACCAGCCTTCAGTGGAGCAGCAGAGCCGTTCCGCCCAGCCTTCCGGTCGCTGTTGGAGCTGGAGAGTTATTGCGACGCGAGATTCCGGCCGAAACCTCAGTTCGATTATCTCGACTTCGTTCTGTTGGGGTAACTGGCCGTTACTCCGTCCGTTCTTTCCCGGCTTGATTCGTTGCGGCGCGAGGACTGATGTCGCCGCAGGCGGCCCGTCGAAGTCGGCCTGCACTTCGGCCGACGTCTTTGGCGGCGCTCCGTCTTTCGGCCACTCGATGCCGAAGATCCGGCGGATGGCCATCACCAGCTTTGAGGCTGACAGATCTGCCGGGCGTTTCGTGGGCGCCAAAACTCCGAACCAGATCGGAAATCCATAAGTCGCAGCCCAACAGCACGATCGCCCCGCATCGTCGGCGTAACAGCCAGCTTCGTTCAGGACTTGGCCAATCGACTCGCTGATCTGATGATCGCTCGCACCGGCCGCGGCGAGTTTATCCCAGGCGGGCGGCCTGGCCGGGACTTTCGTGAACAAGCTGCGGAGCAGTTCATCCTGTCCGGCTTGATCGAGCTTTCCGAGTTTTGGCCGTCGTGCTGTCGTTGTCGGCATCGTGGGATTCCTGTTTTGTTGTGGTGCCCTGTTCGATCCGGCGACATGCCGGCCCGAGTCCTAATTCAGCCGCGTTTCAAAAAAACTCCGCCGACGCTCTGCGGCAGCGTCAGCCCCTCCGCGCTCGACAGCCCACGGAGATTCAGCGAGCCGCCGACGCTCTGCGGCAGCGTCAGCCCCTCCGCGCTCGACAGCCCACGGAGATCCAGCGAGCCGCCGACGCAGGCTGACGAAAAAATTGCCGGGATTCCTACCTGTAAAATCCGGCACCGCCGGACCTTTGATTTATCTCCAAGAACAATCTCCTCTCCGTCGAACTCACAAAAAACGAGCCTAGATCCTCCATTCCAAAAACCTCCCGCCTTCGCCGTCTGACCGTGAAAGCCACCGCCACATTCCGGTCTATTATTCCAATCTGGGCACTCAATCCATTTGCCGATCTCAGGCCAGCAAAATCCGCCGTAGGAAATCCCGTCATTGTCCGTGCGAATCAGCCAGCGCGAATCTCGAATCGCGGCCTCTATCTCGGCAAGCATAGGCTGTTTTTCCATCTCCGCTCTCATCATTGAACTCCGGTTTGGTAGATACGCCCTGTTCAATCCGGCACCGCCGGGCCGAGTCCTACACGCCGGGATTCCATTCCCATCAATCGCCGGCCGCAACGCCGGCAGACGCGAAGCGTCTCGCCGCCGAACAAATCTCGCTGGCCGTCGATCGGCTTCACGGTGTGTGTGTGTCATTCCGGCCCGGTCTCCACTGAGACTCCATCCTGAGTTCGACGCGCGAGTCGGGCCGCCTTCCAGACCGCGGCCTCGGTGTCGCGTTTAGATCGCTCCTGCAGTTCCCAGCGGGCTTTCGTGAACGCCTGGCTGGGTTTCTTCCACCCCTTGTCGACGGGCAGCCGTTGGCCGTCCTTGCTCGTCAGGCGCCAGAACAGCCAGTTCAGATTGTTCTCGGCGTCGCAGGTTCCGTCGGGCAACCGAAACGACGTCAGATAGTATTCCACCAGGGCTGCGGTTTCTTGGACCGTCCGTAGTTGGAGCGAACCTTCCATCGCCGCGACAGCTCGATTCATTCCTGCATCAATCAATCGATCAATCACGTTCGCCATCACCGTCGCATCCTCTGACGATGGGGGCGCTGGTGGGGCGCTTATTGGGGCGCTGACGGGGCGCTCCTCCTTATATGTCAGTCCCGCTCCGGGACTGTGGGTCCCGCTCCGGGACTGGTCAGTCCCGCTCCGGGACTGTGAGTCCCGCTCCGGGACTGTGGGTCCCGCTCCGGGACTGACAGAGCACCCACCCCAAGGTGTGAATTCCCGGACAAGCCCCCAGTAAATCCTGAACTCTGTTTTCCCGTCGGGACGCTTGGCCATCCCAATAAAGCCTTCCTCGGCAAGCCATCGCAAAATGCGGTAGCCCGTCGAACGCGCCATATCAGCGTCGCGGATGACCTCTTCCGGCAGCATAGTCCAGGATTCATTCCTCCCGATCCGATCGTCGATCGCTCGCAGCATTGCCTTGGCTAACGGGTTGTGATCGTTGATCTTGTCGGGATCGCCGAGCCGGCAGTATCGCAAAATGGAAAGTTTCTCGGCTCGGGAAAAATCAAACGTCGCCTGAGTAGGCGAGTGCTTCATGTGTCTCACAGGAATCATTCCTTTGGGCGTGCGTCATGCGGGGACAGGTTCTAGTTGCGTCTCAAGCTTCTCCAGGAGTTCGACACGCACGATTTCCACCTGCCGGTCGGCCTCAACGCCGATCCGGGCCGTGTTCGATCCGATCCGGACCGTGCGGATCGTCACGATCTGCTCTTCCGCCGACGGCGGAATTCGGAGCTGAATCTCTTCCCCTGGCTTGCGGGACAGGATTAACATGCTGGCGCTTCCTTTCGCTGGGGAGAGGCCGGGTGAGTAACACCCCCGCCCGGCCTCTCCCGGTGAAAAATCGATTCAGACTGCAATAGTGGGGGCGGGGATCGAACCCGCGACCTCCAGGTTATGAGCCTGGCGAGCTACCACTGCTCCACCCCACGATTCTGCAACGGATGTCCCGAGGTGAGATCTCACTCCTTCACGTTCACCCCCTTTCTGTCGGGATGATTCCTCTTGAATCAGTAACTAGCACTTACTCCGTCACGGCACGCCGTGATAGACCGGGCAATCGAGCGTGGACTTCAGCAATGAGCCGATGCCCTCCAGTTCGGCATCGAGCGCGTTTTGGATCTGGCCGGCGAGCGGCACGACTCGCATCAGGCATTTCTGCGGATCGACTTCCAGCGCGCACTGAATCGCCTGGCGCCGCAGCAGAGACGGATCGTCGATCACGCGGACGTCGAAAAACAGATCGTCAGGCAGATTGCCGTACTCAGAAACCACTTCGGCGTCGACTTCCCGGCCGATGGATTCCCGCCCCTGGCCGATGGTCGACTTGCCGCCGGACTGAACGCTGAACCGAAGATCTTTCATGATGCTCAGGATTTCGCGGCCATCCCGCAGACAGTCAATCAGCTTGGAGCGAATCCACAAACAGAACTGTTTCGGGTCGTGCCACGGGGAGCTGTCTGCGCACGATCGAATCAGCTCAAACTGCGGAGTGAAAGCAAAAGTGATTGTCGTCCGCGATTGCAGATCGGCTGCCAGTGAATCGTCAACCAACAGCACCTGAACCCCTTTGCGTGAATACCAGACGGTCGGTTTCGCGCTCAGCCGGTCGCGGGCGTCCTGGACGAAATCGACGATCTGGTCGACCCGATGCAGGGCGTGGCCGCGGGGGCTCGCTCCGGCCACGAGTCGCTGAAACGTCCCATCGGCCGTCACCAGGCCGTAAACACCTTTTGGCTCGCATGGCAAATCGAGCACTTGAACTTTATTGCAGGCACCTGCCGCCTTCTCAGCCTGTTCGGCAGTGAATTGCAGGGCCTCGGCGAGATCAGTTTGCATGGTCTTCCGTCTCCTCATCCTCGCTGGGCAGCAGCGAAGGCTGGTCGATCGCGTCGGGGAAATCCTGATTGAACAACATCCCGTTGTTCACGACGCGCATTTCGTACGTCTTGGTGCGATAAACCGGGATCTTGCTCTTCGCCTCGATCTCGGCCTTCACCCCCTCGCATTCACCCTCCGATCCCATGATCGGCTTGAAGCTAAACTCGATCGTCACCTTCCGACTCGAATCGTCTCCCGGCCGTGCGAGCAGGTCGGTGGCGATTCGCTGCAGATGGAACTTGAGCAACTTGTCGACTTTGCCGTTGTCCATCGTCGCCAAGTTGGCGAAGTTCAGCGGCAGTTCCTGAATCCTCGGCATGAAACCTCCTTTGTTGTTGCAGTAACCTACAGTTATTGTTCGTTGGCCAGCAGATCCTCATCGACTTCGTCCGGGCTGGCCGGCTTGGCTGCCAGCAGCTTCTGCCCCGCGCTGATTGCCTGGCGAAGATCTTCGGGAAAATCCCAGGGGGTGATCGGCTTCACTTCCAGCTCCTTGGCCAGGCCGCGGGCGACGTCCTCGGCGATCGGATTCATGGCGTAGATCGCCCCGGAACCGAAGAGCCTCGTGAAGCCCTTCTGCAGTTTCGTTTCCGGGACGTCGACACGGACGAACGATTGACCGCCAATCGTTTGCTCCGTGACGAAGCCCGCAATCCGGGAATGACCGAACAACTCGACCAGGCACCACTGCTCAAATTTCTCTGACGACCAGCCCATAGTGCTAGGCCCCCTTGAGTCTGCGGCGTTATGATCGAGCAGCAGTCGCGGCCACGCCGCGGCTGCTGGAACATTGCTCCTGCGGCTCAGTGAGTCGGATCATGCGGTCGACGAGCCGTGCGGCAGACTGCTGCGTCGCTGCAACCGCAGGTTGCAGCTGACGAATCTCCACCGCCGCCTCCACCACCGCCACCGCCACCACCTCCACCACCGCCACCGCCACCGCCACCACCGCCGCCACCGCCTCCACCGCCGCCGCCACCGCCACCACCGCCGCCACCACCTCCGCCGCC
>Ga0155472_195_pt1 | contig 11999 bp, 18 predicted proteins | sample RifCSPhighO2_12_FD_107130 | JGI IMG/M metagenome (GOLD analysis project Ga0155472, IMG submission 107130) | Gammaproteobacteria bacterium RIFCSPHIGHO2_12_FULL_63_22
GTTGGATCATCGAGGCCCGCCAGAGATTTTACCCCCTACCCCTTGGGTGCGCAGCAGCTCGCGCGCCTAGCGTTGGGGGTACGAGGCCGTGCCGCTTCGCGCGCTCGGCGTTCGTCTTGATCGTGTGATGCTTTCCGCAGAGGCACTGCCCGTTGGCCGCATCGTACAGCGCTCCGCCGTCAGCGATCTCTTTGATGTGGTCAGCGAACATGCGCCGCTCAACGCGATCACACCCTGGCCACTCACAGCGCCCGCCGGCGCGCGTGATTACACCCTCGCGCCAACACTCATATTCCGTCGTGTGGTAGATAGGCGACGCCTGCTTAGGTGGCGGCTTCACCGCCCGCGTGTCGATCGTCGCGATGCGCGGACGCATCATCGTGAGCCGAGGGCGGCGCTTCATGTCGGGGCTTTCGGGGGTCGCTGGGCGCGAATATATACTTGACTGAATTACGGCCATGTTCTATCCTTCTTTTCAAGGAGATAGGCCATGACCGTTCTGAGCAAGACCTTCACAGACGAAGATAAAGCCAGGGAGTTCCTGGAAGCCAACCGCTGGCCCGATGGCCCGGTTTGCCCCTTCTGTGGACAGCAAGAGACGGTCAAGGCGCTTCCGGCCCAAGGTTCGATGGGCAAGGGCTGGTTTAGCTGCCGCGACTGTCGCCAGAAGTTCACGGTCCGCGTCGGGACGCTCTATGAGCGTTCTCACGTCCCCCTGCACAAATGGCTTTATGCCACCCACCTGCTTTGTTCCTCCAAGAAGGGCATTTCCGCCCATCAGCTCCATAGGATGCTGGGCGTGACCTACAAGACAGCCTGGTTCATGGCCCATCGCATCCGCGAAGGAATGGCACCCAAGACCCCGCCCGCTCTGGGTGGACAGGGCGCGACCGTCGAGGCCGACGAGACCTATATCGGCAGGAAGGCCGGGGCGGCCAACCCTGGCGCGGGCCACGGCCACAAGATCGCGGTCATGGGCCTAGTGGAGCGCGGCGGTAAGGGCCGCATGGTCCATATCGGCAAGGCCACGAAGAAGACGGTTCAAACCGTCCTGCACACCAATGTGGACCGCAAGAGCACGCTCTATACCGACGAGGCCAAGTGGTACGAGCGCGACACCGGCATGAAGCACGCAACGGTCACCCATTCGCTCGGTCAGTATGTCCGCTACGCGAAGGGCGTTTCGATCCACACCAATACGGTCGAAGGAATGTTCTCGATCTTCAAGCGCGGCATGATCGGCACCTACCAGCATTGCGGCGAACAACACCTTCACCGCTATCTGGCGGAGTTCGATTTCCGCTACAGCAATCGCGCCAAGTTGGGCGTCAATGACGAGGCGCGCGCAGAAATCGCCCTCAAAGGCATTGAAGGCAAGCGCCTCACCTATCGGCGGACTGTGCAAGCCTAAGACGCTTGCCCAGCAAATTCGCGGATTCATCCGCTGGCGTCGAAAGAACGGTTTTCCGGTCGCGCCTAAGAAGCGGTGGCGCCGAAAGCGCCTCAATTTCTCTGCTTGTGACGAGGGGGCGAGTAGGGAACAGTAATGGCTGCATAGATGAGTCCTGGAGGGTTGCAGCACTCCAGGACTCTACGTCTCGCGGGCCCCTGGAGCCACCGCAAGACGATAACCGTATGGGCTCCTGCATATATGCAAGGAGCGACCATGGTTAGAGAGTTCAATCTCCAAGGTTCATACCTTGGGAAAAGCCACCAACCACAGGCGGCGGCACCACAAGCGCCGGCACTCGGTGTGCAGTTGCCAGCGAGTTCGCCGGGACAAGCCAGTTACCAGCCGCCTGCCGTTCAGCCTTCGCAGAACGTCGCACCTCCACCGCCACCTCCACCGCCATCAAGCGACAAGTGACTTAGTGTTTGTGCCGTAGCGTTATCCGGCGAACACGGGGCGCAGGAACATAGGTAATTCGGTCACCCCAATGCCCATCCCGAACATTGTGCACCTCAACATCAGGCTCACCGGGTTTTTCTAGGTGAGTCAGGTAAAGAGCCACGTCGCCAGTTGGGCCAATTACAAAGGGGCCAAACGGTGCATTTGCAAATCGCGATGCGTCGTCGCAACGAAGCCAAGTGCCGTTATCCAGTTCGACGGCGATCTGGCTAACCGGAAATCTGGCGTTTCCTGAAAGAGTGGCAAGCGCGGAAGGATCATCATCGGACCAACTTACCTTGGCCCATCTGAGTGCCATTTGAAGCCATCGACGGAAAAAGCGTCTCCAAACCAACGCCACAAAACACGCGCTTATGAATGCGGCCGCTCCAGCGATTATCGCCGATTCCTCCGGCAAGAGAGTTAGAACCCCGGTTGCGATCAGGCCGAAAACTAGCGTGATGAAGGTTGTGTCAATCGCTCTATGGCCTGCCCTGATTCCCCTGTAGGCAAGCAAATAGGCTGCATACCCGCTCGCGAGTGAAACCTGTATCTGCCACGGCAAATTGCTGAGGATGTCGCTCAGGGCGCGATTCCTTCCCTTGCTGGGTTCGGCTTACAATCGAGTGCCGATAAACAAACGGGGACGCGATAGTCACCGGAAAGGCTTATCTGCTTCCTGCTTTTGGCGGCGTCTCCCGACTCGCCTTAGACTTTTCGCCCTTCGGCTTGTGCGTCGCCGGCGGCGTGTTCAGAAAGTGCTTCACTACGCCCTGAAACTCAGGGTCTTTCGTCGGGTCTATTTTTTCGCGTTTGGGCGCGCGCGAATTGTCGGGGGACTTTGGCATGAGGCAGCACTCCAAAGTGCTATTCGAGGCATCAAAGCTGAAAGTTGATAGGGCAGTAAAGCATACTCAGGAATTGCAAAGCAAAATTGGCGAATACATCGCGCCCCGCCCCGTCGTGATCGTGCAGGAAAAGCGAGGCGATTGGTGGGTCCAGTGCATTCGGGTCAAAGAGCCGATCCCAAAGTGTTGGCCGACGATCATCGGAGACGCGATCCACAATCTCAGGGCGTCCCTGGACCTAATGGCTTGCGAGCTTGTCAGGATGAACGATGAAGACGACAAGGGCGCGCTTTTTCCATTCGCGCACTCGCAGGACGATTTGAAAAACGTAATGATGAATAAGCGCCATATGAACCGCGCCTCTTCATCCGTTCAAGCTCACATACTGAAACTCGCTCCATATAAGGGCGAGCTTCGGGCGCTGCATGATCTGGACCTGACCGACAAGCACAGATCATTGATCCCGGCCCTCACACAGGTCGCCGAATCCAATATCGCGTTCGGTCTGTCAGATACGAACGGCAACCCCATTCCAATCTCTATTCCTATCAAAGATGGTGAGCCTATGACGGCAACCTCAAAACCCGCGATAGGCCCCGCTGAATCACCAATCGATATCAGCGTCGTCTTCCCATTCGGAGGTCCACTCGGAGGCGTTGAGGTGACGGCAGGCCTCGAAAGCCTCACGAAGCTTGTCCTCGGCATCTTTGATTCGTTTGAGGCGCTCGGCACCGCTAAGCTTGGCCGCGTTCCGGTCACTTAAGAGGCCGGGACCGTATTGGCGGGCCTGTCGCCCGGTTTGAGCGCCCACGGCGCTGGCCTACCTCTGACACCCCCTCGTGTTGCAAAACCTTCTGCGATTTGAGGGGGTGCCTCGGTACTTGGACCCCGGACGGCCTGTCGAGAATCGTTCTAAAGAGACAGTAACCGTTCAGTCAAGTACATAATCGCGTCGCTGGGTGATTCGCTACCAGACATGCGAATCAGCACAGCAATTTCCTGCCACTGATGCGCCCCGTCGTCAATATGCTGGGTAAATACACACGTGATAAACTACATGATGTTCATCGCTGCGGTCGTTCCGGATTGTCGAGCGGCAATACCAACCCTTGCGGCTTTGTCTGTCTCGTCTCGCCACTTCGATAGACGCATGTCACTTCGACCACGTGACCGGTGCGCTTCTCATGCTGGGCGGCGATGCCTTGGGCGTTTAAGCCCTTTCCGCGTGAGCCGCAGCGCTGGCAATTCCAGGTGGCGCTATGCAGGTGCATTGCGTTCCACGGTGGCGAGGGAGCGGATGCGGTTCGCGACTATCTGGGCACTCGCACCCGCCACGCCACTGTCGGCGGCAATCTCGTCAGCAAGATCGGCGCATTCCTTTCGCACATCCTCCCGCTTCGCGTAGCCGAGTGAAGGAAGGGCGGCGATGATGGCGTCGGCGGCTGCATACTTCAGGTCATCGAATGCTTCCGGCCACGCCGGGCAGTCGCGATAGCGAACATCCCAGCCGCCATCTTTGATCGCCGCTTCGTCAATCAGCTTGGCAATCTCTTCCCTCTCCGTCGCGATGGTCTCGGGGTCATCCAACGCTGCTTCTACTGATTTGCGCGCCTCATCGTCGGTCGCATACCAGCCTGTTGAGCTGCCCTCATCATCGAACATAAACCAGCCGCGCCTATTGGAATTGTTGAATTGCATGATCGACCCAGCGAACAGCTTGCCGAGATATAACGCTGCGCGCTCATTGCCATAACAGTCCTTGCGCCAATCGCCCTTCACCTGCGTTTCGAGACGTCCAGCAGTCCGCTGGAGCGCTTCAATGCGCACCCCCTCCGCCTCAAGATCATTAACAAGCCTGAGATTGTCGGCTCTTAATTCTTTGTTCTCTGTTTCAAGGCGGCCTATGTGGACGGCGGCTCGTTCAAGAAGGGATAGATCAAGCGGCTTATCGCCGTGTTTGGCCGCGTCCATCAGAGCCTCCCTTAGGGTGGCGTCAGCGGTCATGGGGTTGGCTGCATCGAGGGCTCCCGACAGCTCACCCAATTGCCGCTCGCATCTGAGGCGCATGTCCCGCCAGTTCTCCGGCGTCATTTCGGCGACGTAAGTTTTCAACCAGCCGACGTGTTGCCGGATGATGTAGCCCCTCTCCGTCGCGGCTGGCGTGGTCATTGGGAGTCATCCAACTGTTGCGGGCGGCGACCAAGCCGCACCTGAAGTGCCGCGAGAAGGTGTCGCTTCATCGGCTCAACACCCATGCGCATCTGTAACGCGGCCCAATTTCGCACAACGTAAAAATCCTCGATAAGCAAGCGCAGATCATCATCCGTCAGATCGGCGCCGCGCGGTATCGGGGTAATTTTCTCAATGGGCGTGCTCAACGATCACCCCTCCCCATGAAACGGATGGTAAGGCTGGATCGGGCGAGTGTTGCCGCCCTTCTTTCCGCCGACCTTGTAGAACGCGACCAAGGCGTTGAGCGCGTCCAGCATGATCGGCTTCACCAAACCCTTGCGCACCTGCCAATATTTGGCCATGCGCTCCATCGACCAATCGTGTTCCAATATCATGAAGCGCAGCACCTGTTCCCCGCGGAACGCCAGTGGGCGTCTTTGAGGGTCAGAAGTGCAGGGCGCCAGCATAACCGCCGATATCGCTCCACCGAATCGCACCATGGCCATGAGCTTGGCATCCGGAAGCGTGCTCTTCGCGGCGCCGCCGACAGAACCGCCGGCCGACGCATATTTGATGATCTCGCTGAGATACCAGTCCTTCTGCAGCTTCAATCCAGCATCGCGCTGGAAGCCGTCGATATGTCCGTGCTCGAAAAGCCATTCCAGCCGATCGGTGTTGATGTTGAAATCCGGTACCGGTTCGCGTTTCTTGTCCCATTCGGCGCGATCACGATGGGGGCGGAGATCCTGCGGCGTGCCGTCATGCCCAGGATCGCCATGATGCCGGCAACGCCCACCTGAATTCGACACTGCGATCGCAAGCCGGTGCACGCTTCGGGCCATGGCGATAGCTTCATCGCGCTTGCCTGCCTCTAAGAGGCGAGCTGCGCGGGCGAAGCCTGCTGCCATAGTCTGGGCGCCGGCTCTTTTCACAGCCCATCACTCCACACATGATCCGTATTTGTCACACGTGAAACATTGCGTGCCTTCCGGGCGGCATCCCGCGCCCGCAGGATTGCCCGATTGACGATCCGATTGCGCCTAGCGCGCACCGCGTCGATCTCGCCCTTCAGGCGTGCGAGGTCCTTTTCGAGGTCAGCGACGACCCGCCTTTCTTCCGGCCGGAAATGGTCGCGATAGGCGCTCATGCCGCGCTGACCTTCTTCGGCTGCTCGCGCTTGAGGAACGCCGGAATTTCGAAGCTATCGGCGCCTGGCGCCGTGCTGGCCACGGGCATGGACACAACTTGGGAGGCGTCTGATACCTGGAGTTCCAGCAACACGGGCCGCTCGAAAGCCCGCTCGACCTGCGCGATGTATCTGTTCCAGATCATGTCGCGCACCGATCGGGTCGGCGCCTGCAGGATCGGCACCTCATCCGTGATCTTGAGGATGCAGACGGCCAGCCACTTCTCGAAGAGGTCCTCACCTAGCTCAGCGCGGAGAATGCCCACGGCTGGGTGACCTCCCCACACGTCGAAGCGGCGGGTCGGCGGCGGCGCCTTTACCGGCTTCACAAGTTCCGAAGCGCGCTCAGCGGAAATCCGGTGCGCACGCAAAACCCAACTGATCCAGGCCGCATGCCAGTTCGGCCGGTCCAGCCCGTGCTGGGCGTACCACAGGACGAACCTCTCAGCCTCGAGGTTCACATCGCAGGGACCGAGCATCAGCGCCTCACGCCGCGGTGCGGCTTCGGCCTTCCAGCCTTCCGGGAACGGGTCACCTGGCTTCCATTCCGCCACGGCATCAGTTTGCGCGCGCGCGCCCTCCCTCTCCAGTTCTGGCTCTGGCTCTGGTTCTGGCTCCTGTTCTAGTTCCGGAGTTTGAACGGGTTCATGGACCTGTTTGGGTAACCCCTCCGAAGGGGTTCCAAGACCATTAAGCTCCGGTTGTGATAACCGCAGTGAAACAGCCTCCCACTCATCCTTAAAGTGTTGTCGGTAGAGAGATAAACCCCGCATGACGTATTCGAACGCGGGGTCCATGCGGTCTAACTGTTCGGCCTGCTTGACGGCGGCCATGCCGACGTTTCGGTTCTCGATTGGGTTCCATTCGAGGTACTTGCAAATGACAATATGGCGACCGTCTCGAAACCGTTTGGCAAATGGTTTTGCGAACAGTTCCGAGAGGGCCTTTCGAACCCTATCGCCATCCCATTGCAGCCCGTCCATCAGATAGGCATCCGGAAGCAGGTATGCCCCTATAATGTTGGAATGCGGGTTGGTCAGCAGGAACAGGGCCGCGTGGCGCCCATCGTCCGACAGCGACCGTATATCCGGGCTGTTCCAGAAAGAGGTATACACGCGTCCGTAATCGCGGCTCATGACAGCACCATCGGGATGAAGGGTTTTGATTGAACCTGGCCAGCGGCATCTCGAAGGAAGCAGACCAGCCGGCCGTCGACGCGGACCACAAGCTCGCTTACGTTGTCACCCAAGAGGTCGCCGGCGCGCTCAGCAGTGAAGGGGCGCTGCCGGCGATAATCCCCGACAAAACTGATGGAGCGGCGCGCGCCATTCGCCTCATGCGCGAGTTCGAAGATGGATTTCCCGGCGAGAAGTTCCACGAACCACTGTTTGTGCCGCATGCACTGATGGACCCACGGCATGGCGCCGATGCTCCGATAATCAGAGGCATCCCGCTTCGAGGCGTTGCACCGGGCGCACAACGGCTGGATGTTCTCAATCGTGTCCGCGCCGCCGAAATTCAGCGGAATAATATGATCCTTGGTGATCGCATCTGGGATCGTGCAGCAACAGACGCACCGGCCGTATTCGTAGAACAGCAGCGCGAGCCATTCTAAGCGCGTGTGCCCGCCGAATTCCTGACGCGACGCTTTGAGGCGTATCGCCCGGACCCTTCCGTAATCAATGCTCATGCGGGCCGCGCCTTCCGTACTTGACTTCGGTGAACATCGGGCAGTCTCCGCCGCGTTCCGCTGGGCAGGGTAACGGCAACCGCGCCGCCCTCCCGGCAGATCGCCCAGCCGCGTTCCGTCTTGGCGACGCGGGTAACTGGCGCATAGCCGCGGAGCAGTCCGTTGGCGAACACATAGAGCCGTTCGCCCGGTTCGATAGGCGGCTTTTTGCCACCTAAGAACCACGCGTATTCCTGCCCGCTCGGCAGCTCGCCGGCGGCATCGCCCTCGGCAATCCACTGCGCAAAGAAATCGCGCGGGCAGGTGACGGCCAGATCGCTCATGTTTCGACCGCCGGCGAATATTCCTCACCGCGCAAGCCGTGCAGCGAAGCCACCGCATTATGGGCTGTCACCGCCTGCGGCTTCTGCTTGCGCAAGAACTCCGCCTTCATCTCATCGTTCCAGTCGCCGGGAGGCAGCGGTAACAATTGCGGATGGACGCGTAGCCAATAATGCTTGAACGATCCGTCGGGCTCGCGGCTGCGGTTCACCACTTCGAGCACAACGATCGGCTCATCACCGGTGACCTCGCGGCGCCACAGCGTGCCCCAGCGCTCATCATGATCGAGTCTGATCGCCCCGGCATCGCGCAAGAAGGCCGCCGCGCCCTTGATCTCTTCGCCATGGCGATAGCGGTCGATCATGACGCGTCGAACTTCGGCATTCTGTTCGGCGTCGATCAAGGCAACGGTGATCTTCGACGGCGCTTCAACCACAAAATCCGGAACATACACGCCGTGCCAATAATGATCGCGGACATCGTCAAGCCAGACGAACGCAGGCCCATCCTCACAATGCAGGCGACGGCGATCATCGGTGCGCACCGCCGCCGGTCGCGTCGCCACCATTAATCCGGTCTCGGTGAACCACCATGCGAAGGCGCCGGCCTCAAAGGCTTCCAGCGTCGGCAACCAGATGCGCGCTATCTTTTCGTCGTTGATGCTTACCGCGCCGATAGCAGCGACGCACGTCCAGCTCGCGGCCCACGCGTCCCACGCGTCCCTCGCGGCCCACGCGTCCCTCGCGGCCCTCGCGTCCCACGCGTCCCTCGCGTCCCACGCGTCCCTCGCGGCCCTCGCGGCCCTCGCGGCCCACGCGTCCCTCGCGGCCCACGCGTCCCTCGCGTCCCTCGCGGCCCTCTCGGCCCGAAGTAACTCCTGGCCGTTGTCGACAAACCGCACCGGCACATCCGGGTGGCCAAGTTGGGAGAGCCAGTCCGTAAGCGCGCGGGCTATGACCGCGCGATCAACGGGCTGGCTCAGCGTACAGGCGGTTTTGTAGCGCTCCTGCAATTCAGCGACCGATGGCAGGCTTTCCGGCGAGGGCGCCGACGTGGGTTTCGCGAGCGTCTTCACCATGGTCAGTCCGCCACGTTCCGGATGGCTTCCGGCGAATATTCGCGCTGCTGCACGATGCGGTAGTCACCAGGCGGAATGACGATTCTGGTATGCTCTTCATGATCAAGCGCAACCCCCTCGACATCGTCATAGCCGTCGATCACGGTCTCAAAGATCGGCTCGCCATCATCATCCCGGCCGATGATGTTGTCGGTTTGCCGGTAGCGAGGCATTTGGTGAGTCTCCCCGCCATTTACGTGCATGAAAACCGCGGCCAACTTCGGGTCGCGGAAAAGCGCCGCCTTCTCCGACTTGATCGCATGAGCGTGGCCGGTGACCTCGCCATAGGCGAGAACGACGCGGCCCTTGTCTCGCGAGATCGGCTCGACGCCTTTCGGAATCGCCTTGGCCGGAACGATCAGAACATCTCCCTGACGATACATGACGGTCTTCCTTCTTGAGTGTTGACGACGGGAAGCCGCGCCGCCTCGGTTGTTTATGTTCGAGAGGGTGGTGGTGTCGATCATGCGCGCTTCGCGTGTCATGCGCTGCCGCTCCTGCCCTGCATGGCTGCTTCGAAAGTCATGGCGTGGGGGTCTCCTGATATGTCGAACGGCCGCCACGTCGAGGAACGTTGAATTGTTCCAGAATCGAGTGGAGCCCCGCATTGCTCAGCCCGAACCGTTCTCGCAAGTATGGCCAAGGCAGACCGGCCAAATAGAGATTAATGATCTTGGCCTTTTCCATTGTGTCGCGAGTGCGGAAGAGCTTCTTCATGCCGCCACCCATTCCGGTCTGAGTTCGAGGATGTGCAGCCCGCCCCTGGTGCGACCGCAACGACGCCAGCCGGCCATCAGAAAGCAGAATCCAGGGTTCGAACTCCGCACCTTCGCGGCGTTGACATAGGTGTAATGGCGCTCGCCTGGCCAACGTGCGAAGGCAAGTCTATCAGCGGCGCGGATCAGATCGCTCGATCGGCCGGCACCCTCATTGCGGAAGGCGGCGCAGTTGATTCCTTGCCGCGCGCGCTGCGCCCACATGACGACAACCCAGGCCAGATCGCGGATGTTGCGCTTGACGGGCTTTCCGCCCTTGGCCTTTGCGTCCGCCATAATGACCTTGCGGTCTTCGGCCGCGGCTTTCTTCCGGCGCTCGATATCCTCGAGCCGGGCAATGATGGCGCGCATTTCGGCCTGCGAATTGCTGCCAATCGTGTCGTCGCTCATGCCGTCACGGCCTCCTTGCCGAGTTCCAGCGCCGCCAGAAGCGGCCTGCACATCTCCGGCGTCAGCCGGCCAGGATCGAAGAAGAAGATCGGGCGGTTCGCCTGGGTGAAGAATTCAAGCTCGGCATTGATGCCGGCCGATTCTTCCCAACCTTCCGCGCGCACGACGACAAGCGCCCGGGCGGCCTGCATCAAAGGCTCGTCCATGCACAGCCAGAGGCCGTGATCGAACGGATCGAGCCCGCCGAAGATGGCGACCGGATGGCTCTGCACGATCGGCGAGTAGGCTGGAATGCCGCTGCGGATCAGTTCGGCTGTTGCGACACAGGCGAGCTTGAACGCCTCACCTATGCCGCCGGCGAATTTCGTGTATGGCGTCGCCACGTATGCGAAGGATTGCAGCGCGCTCATGCGTAATCACCGTCGCGTTCCAGTTTCGCTCGGCAGGGCGGAATCCATTGCAGCCGGGACGGCAGGCTCGAGCCGCGGCGCCAGACCAGCCAGCAATAGGACGTGGCGGTGCTGGCGTTTCTGTCCAGGCGACCTTTCACCATCGGTACGCGCTCGACGAATTGCGCCATGACCGCAGGCGGCGTATGGCGGAAGAGGTTCTCGTATCGCCCGATGCTTTCGATGAAGACGCTGCGGACCAAAACGGCAACGCCCTCGTTGGCGATCTCCATGCCGCGCTTCACGAATTGCTCTGCCAGCCGGAACGGCGGGTTGGTAATCACCCAGTCGGGTCGACTGTTGATGTTCTTGCCGTCCCAGGTGAGACACTGCGGCACCCATAGAAAGTCGTGCACATAGCCGTAGCCGTAATGGTGGACGTCGCTCGCGACGACCGTGAGCGCATATTCCTTCAGGGGCGCGGCCATCTTTCCTTCGCCACACGCCGGCTCCCAGACCGTGCGGCCGCGAAGCTCGATCACGTGTTCGCACAGCGCTCGCGTGGCCCACGGAGGGGTGGGAAAATGGTCTAAGCTGTCGTTGGGCTCGGCCCGTTGGGCCATGACGGCATGAGAGGTGTTTTGGCTCATGCCCGCGCCTCATGCAGATCGTGTCCGCAGTTCGGGCAACGCTCTTCGGTAATTTCGATGCAGCGCGCACGGAACTTCTTGCGCCGGATGCGGCCGCGCTCCTCAAGCCCGCCAAGAAGGCGATGAACGCCACCGCTTGAGCTGAGGCCGAGGTGCTGACGCATCTCGATGAAAGAGGGTGCGATGCCATCGGTCGCGATCCGCGCTCGGATGAATTCGAGAAGGTCGTTCTCGCGGCGGGTCGTGGTGAAGAACTTCATGCCGCCGCCCTCGATATTTCGACGCGGGCGCCATGGAGCACTCCACCGAATTGCACCGTCATCCGCCGCACGATGGTGGAATGCGCGGCCGCGATGATCTGCTGACAGACCAGGAAGTGCAGGATGTTGGCCGTCAAATTGTCGAAGGCGCGGAAGTCGCGGCGATCTTCAAGAGTGACGCAGATATCGACGGGACCAGGCGCGCGCGCCGGCTTCTGTTCGGCGACCGCCTGGGCGGCACCGTTGCGCCACTCGTCCTGCGCATAGCCTGCCTCACGTGTCGCCGGTGGAAACGGCAATTCGATGGTGATC
>Ga0155472_130_pt1 | contig 11740 bp, 9 predicted proteins | sample RifCSPhighO2_12_FD_107130 | JGI IMG/M metagenome (GOLD analysis project Ga0155472, IMG submission 107130) | Gammaproteobacteria bacterium RIFCSPHIGHO2_12_FULL_63_22
CAGCGGCCTGATCACGGGCAAGCAGGGCGGCAAGATGATGGCCTGCGCGGCGAAGATCCTGAAATAAGCGCAAGCACCCGTTCCATCGCAGCATCCGACCGGCGCCCTTGTGGCGCCGGTTTTTTTGGTTAAGCTCGCAAACACGGGCTTGGTCCGCAGGGGGGCAGCATGGAGTGGGCCGAATCTCGACAGGGATCGACGCTGATACTGGCGGTGTCCGGCCGCCTGGACATCGAAAGCGCGAATGCATTCCGCGATGCGCTGATGTCGCGGCTGGGCGGCGCCGATGCAAGGGTCGTCCTCGATTTTTCCGGCGTGGAATACATTTCCAGCGCGGGGCTGCGCGTGCTGATGATCGCCTCGAAGCAGGCGCGCACGGCCGGCGTGGCGCTGGCCATCGCCGGCATGCAGCCACTGGTTGCAGAAATCTTCCAGATCAGCCGCTTCGACACCTTGTTCGCCTGCCATCCGACGCTTGAGCAAGCCCTGACCGGCCAGACCCATGCCACTTCGCAACCGGCCCGCAGCGGGCTGGACCAGGAAGGCGCAAGCGATGCCATCGCCGTCAAGTTCTGGGGCACCCGCGGCTCCTTGCCGGCACCGCTGGGCGTCCAGCAGCTGCGCGGCAAGCTGGCATCGGCGTTGGTCGCGGGCGCTGGATTGAACCTGGACACGCTCGAGAAGGCGCGCAGCTTTGTCGAAGGCCTGCCATTCCGGGTCGGCGGCACATACGGCGGCAATTCGTCCTGCGTCGAACTGGGCGCACGCGGCAATGACATCGTGTTGCTGGACATGGGCTCCGGCGCGCGGCTTGCCGGGCATGACGCATTGCGCCGCCTGGCCGGTCAGCCGGGCGAGTTCCACATCTTCATGTCCCACCTGCATTGGGACCACATCATGGGCTTTCCGTTCTTCGTGCCCGCCTACGTACCCGGGCAGCACATCCGGATCTATGGCTGCCACGACCGGCTCGAACACGCCTTCCGTCGCCAGCAGGACGAGCCGAGCTTTCCGGTCGATTTTTCCAAGCTGGGCGCGAACATCGAATTCATCGTGCTGGAGCCGGAACGCAGCTACGAGATCGCCGGCTACCAGGTGATGGCGCGCCTGCAACTGCACGGCGGTGATTCCTACGGCTACCGCTTCGAACGCGATGGCAAGGTGGTGGTGTATTCCACCGACGCCGAGCACAAGCCCGAGCAGGCCGAAGACGTGCGCGGATTCGTCGATCTATTCCGCGACGCCGACCTGGTGATCTTCGATGCCATGTATTCGCTGGCCGACAGCGTCTCCATCCGCGAAGACTGGGGACATTCGAGCAACGTGGTGGGCGTCGAGCTTTGCCAGCAGGCGGGCGCGAAACGCCTGGCCTTGTTCCACCACGAACCGGTGAACGACGATGCGGCGATTGATCGCCTTTGCCATGAAGCGCAGCGGCTCGAGGAGATCACGCGCATGGGCGAGCGGCTGGAAATCCTGGCCGCCTACGATGGACTCGAGCTCGACATCTAGCCCGTGACCCGTCCACCGCAAACAATGAAGACTGAATTTCCAGCGCCGGGCTGGCAACGGCTGCTCGTGGCCGGGCGCGGACGGACATGGGCGGCCACGCTGGCCTTGCTGTGTTGTTTTTCCCTGTTGCTTCCCGAGCCCGGCCCGCTGCCCGGCCTTCGAAATCTCGCCTTCGACACCTACCAGAAGCTCTGGCCCCGCGTGCGCAATGCGCAGCCGGTGGTCATCGTCGCCATCGACGACCGTAGCCTGGCGCAGGTGGGACAGTGGCCCTGGCCGCGCGACACGATGGCGCGACTGGCTGACCGGATCGCCGCGCGGAAACCCGCGGTGACCGGCATCGACATCGTATTCGCCGAGCCCGATCGCACCTCACCCGATTTGCTCGCACAACGTTTCGGCGAAAGCGACCAGGTCCTTGCAGCCCGGCTGCGACAACTGCCGTCGAACGACTCGGTGTTCGCCAGCGCGCTGGGCCGGTCGCCGGTCGTGCTCGGCGTGGTCGGCAGCACCAAGTCCGGCAGCGGTGGCGAAGGCTTCGCGCCGGCACGCATCGTGGGCGCGCCACCACGTCTCGACGCGTTCCCCAAAGGCGAACGAAGCCTTCCCGAAATCGACGGCGCTGCCGCCGGCCGCGGATTGTTCAACGCGCACCTCGACAATGGCGTGGTCCGACGCGTGCCACTGGTGGCGACCGTGGCCGGCTATCCCTTGCTGTCGATGCCGCTGGAATGCCTGCGGGTCGCCGCCGGCGAACCGGTCTTCAGCCTTGTTTCCGAACCCCCCGCCCCGCTCAAGATCGTGATCGGCGACCTCGCCTTGCCCACGCAGGCGGACGGCAGCATCTTCGTGCATTACGCCGGCCACGACATCAACCGCTACGTGTCCGCCGTGGACGTGCTGGAAGGCCGCGATGACCCGGACCTGATCGCCGGTCGCATCGCGTTGGTGGGCGTCGTTGGGCAAGGGCTGGTGGACTACCAGCTGACCCCGAATGGCGAACGGCTGCCCGGCGTCGAAGTGCACGCGGAAGTCATCGAGAACATCTTCAGCAAGTCACTGCTGCACCGGCCCGAGGTCGCGCGCGGGATCGAGGCCGCCTGCTTTGCCCTGCTGGCACTGATGGCCGTTGCCTGGATGCCGAGGATGTCGCCGCTGCAGTCGGCGATGGCCTATGTCGCGAGCGCCGGCCTGTTGCTGGGGGGTGGCGTCGTCGCGTACCTGTGGCAGCGCCAGTTGTTCGATCCGCTGACGCCCCTGGCCGGCCTGACGGCAGTACACGCCCTGCTGGTGCTGGCCGCATGGATGATGATCGAGATCGAGCGCAAGCGACTGTCGGCGCACCTTGCCCTCGAACGCGAAGCCAGTGCACGCACCGCGGGTGAACTCGAAGCGGCGCGCCGCATCCAGACCGGCATGTTGCCGCGGCCCGAAAAGGTGCTGGCCAACGAGAAGCGGCTGCAGTTGTTTGCGCACATGCGCCCCGCGCGTGAAGTCGGCGGCGACCTGTACGACTTCTTCTATCTCGACCAGCGCCGCCTGTTCGTCGTGGTCGGCGACGTCGCGGGCAAGGGCCTGGCGGCGGCCTTGTTCATGGCGGTCAGCAAAGCCTTGACCAAGAGCACCAGCCTGCGCGGGCCGAGCAGCCTGGGCGACCTGCTGGAACTGATCAACATCGAGCTGGTACGCGACAACCCGGACGAGCTTTTTGTCACGCTCTTGGCCGTTGTGCTCGATCTCGATACCGGACAACTGGAATATTGCAACGCCGGACACGAACCCCTCCTGCACGTGCGCACCGACGGCGGCGTGCAAGTGCTCGATGGCGGCGGCGGTCCGCCCCTGTGCGTGTTCGACTACATCGGCTACAGCAGCGTCAAGCATGCATTGCAGCCCGGGGAATGGCTGGCCCTGGTGTCGGATGGCTTCACCGAGGCAATGTCGTCCGACGGCAGCCTGTGGGGTCGTGAGGCCATGAAGTCTGCGCTTCAGGCGGCCTGCTCGGCGGACGGCGACGTGGCCGGCTCGGGCGCGCAGGTTCTGTCACGACTGGCGCGATTCGAAGCCGGGATCGACCCGGCCGACGACCAGACCATGCTGTTGCTGCGCTGGCTGGGCCGACCCGCGCAGAATAACGCCGCACCCGCCTAGGCTTCGCGCCCGCCTAGCGGACGTTCACTTCCACCCGGCGGTTGCGTGGTTCGTCCACGCCTTCGGCGGTGTCCACCAGGGGCTCACGCGAGCCGCGGCCTGCGGATTCGATGCTGCCTGGCGGCACGCCCATCCCGACCAGCAACTCTCTCATTCGGCCGGCGCGCTGCAGCGACAAGGCGTCGTTCTGCTCGTCGCCACCGACCTTGTCGGTATGGCCGATCACCGTCACTTCCGGCGAAGGCCGCTGCTTCAATTCGTCCATCAGGCTGGTGATCGCGGTCTTCGATTCCTCGGTGAAGTCGTCGCTGCCGCTGAGGAAATAGACGACGAAGGATTTTGGCGGCGGCGGCATGGCCGACAGTGCCGCTCCAAATCGCTTGTCGAGTTTTTCCCGGTCGGCGGTGTCGCGCTTGAGTTTGCTACCCAACAATCGGGGGCGTGCGGAAGCATAGGCGGTGTCGAGCAGGATCTCGGCATCGCCGCGACTGGCAGCGATGGCGCCGGTGCTGCCGTCATCCTTGGGCAGCAGCACGATGGTGTCGCGCGAGGTAGCGCAGGCGCCCAGCAGGCCGGCGACCAGCAGCGCGAACAGGAGCCTCGGGATCCGGCGGCGCATCAGCGCGTACTCACCAGGAACTCGGTGCCGCGCACGGCCAGGATGGTCGATCGCGTGCGCACCGTCATCGCCTTGGGCGAGTGCTTGGCCAGCTTGCCCGAAACCGCCGACAGCGTGCCGCGCTTGAGCGTGCTGTCGAAGCGACCCTCGTGGGTCTTCTGGTCGAAGTCGAATCTATCAATGGCCAGCCTGCTGCCGGGCCCGAGCGCCATCCGTGAGTTGTCCACGAAGGTGATGCCGGCGCTGCCGTCCTTGCCGGTGACGATCGTGTCGGCGGCCTCGATGGACGTGCCTACGGGCGCGGGCAGCTGCTTGCCGTTGCGCAGGATGGTCACGCTGCCCTTCGATGTCTTCACCAGGCCGACGCCGGCCGCCATCACCGACATGGCCGGCAGGGCCAATGCCGCAGCCAAGACGATTCGCAAGATCCATGACCGGTCCATTCGATGCCCGCCCCTGTTTGACCACCCTGTTCACGAGCTTGCACCCGACCGACGTGGTGATCAAGTCGCTGGCCCAGGGCGTTCAAACCACGTGAGGGCTGCGTGAAGCATTCCCGAAGGTGCGGAAATCGTTTTCAGAACTGCAATCGATTGCTCATTTCCACTCGACATTGAGCGTCTCATTTCCGATACGGTTCGGGGGCGTCACCCAAACGACCACCAACCAGGGGAACCAACTTGAAGACTTTTCTCGCGATAGCGGCGAGCGGATTACTGTTGCTCGGATTTGGCCGCCAGGCCGATGCCCAGACTACCGATGGCTACCACAGCATCCAGGTTTTTCCCGTGGTGGTGGACACTGCTTCGTTCGCGCAGCAGTTGAACTTCACGACGCCGAACCTGTTCCCGGTGGTGGTGAAGACTCGCTACTTCCCCGGCGACGGCACGCCACAGGCCGCCGCCGGCCCCATCGCATGCAATAACGTCACGATCCCCGCGAATGGCGTCGCCAGCGTCAGCAGCTTGCGCACCCTGTGCCCGGCACTGGTCGCCGGCAGCGCCTTCGGCTTCCTGCACATGCAGGCGCAGGATTCGTCCGACGGCATGTATTCGGACATTCCCGTCTTTGCCGCGTTCTCACGCGTCAGCAATCCGCAGGGCAATGGCTTCAGCGTCGAGTCGTTCGCCGCCAGCACCTTCACCTCGGCAACGGCCGTGGTCAATGGCCTGCGTCGCCTGTCGGCCGGGCCGAGCTCACCCGCCTTCCAGACCAACTGCTTCGTGGCCAACATGAACCAGTTGGACCCGGACGGTCCGCCCGTGGCCAAGGCCGTTGACTACACGGTCTTTACCGGCACGAATCAGTACACGGCGACGATCAACCTGTTGCCCGGCCAGTTCGTCCGCCTGCTCGACGTGTATGCCGCCGCCGGCGCGCCGGCAGGCGACTACAACAACAGCACCGCCGTGTTCCGTGCGCAGGGCTCGTTGGCAGACCCGAACCGCCCGGGACTGATGTCCTTCTGCACCGTGCAGGACAACACCAGCTTCGGCGCGGATTTCCGGATCGGAAAAGCGGCCTATGGCACGCTGGGCATCGGCAGCAATGACGGTATGGCCGGCAGGGAATCGGCGAGCAAGGTTGACGCCCAGGGCCGCGTCTTCGAAATCGGGGCGGGCTCGAGCGCCAATACCCACGTCGTGTATTTCCGCCACCCCGATACCGTGCAGTGCCAGTTGCTGAACCCGGTCACCTTTGCACCGCTTACCGCTGCCTCGGGCCTGGAAATGCGCGCCGCCGATGCGGCCCTGACCACCGTGGTGGGTGGCGACAACGCGACCTCCACCGGGATGATCTACACCGGTGACAAGCCCTCGCACAATGGCTACAACAACCGTTACCTGATCGAAGTGGAAAGCAACGAGACCAACGCCGCAGGCGTCCGTCCCTATGCGATCTATTGCTCGAGTGGCAGCGGCAACACGTTCGGCTACGACATCATCAAGTACAAGGAAGCCGAAGACCGCTTCTGATGGCGCACTCGCAACCAGCTCGACCGAAAAGCCCCGCGATCGCGGGGCTTTTCTTTTCGGTACTCAATCGACCAGGCGATAGATCGTTACCGCGGCGCGAATGACCTGCGAGTCGAGCGTCGCCAGGTCGGCCGTCTCATCCACGGTGTGGCCGCCGGCCCCCATCAGGCCGACGCCGTCGATGGCCATGTCCACCTTGTCGGCGACGAAGGAGATATCGGCCGCGCCGGCCTTGCGTGGATTGATCGCGACCACCGGGCCGAAGCCGTGGTCCCGGCTGGCGGCGTCGTAGATGGCGAGCAATCGGGCATTGCCGGTCGTTGGCGCCATCGGCGGATAACCGTCGCCGAAAGTGATGGTCGCACTGGCGCCGGGCAGGCTCGCCGCGACGATCTTCTTCATCGCCTCGCGCGCATCGGCCAGTTGCCCGGGCGAGATGGAACGCAGGTCGCCGCTGACCCGCACCTTCTGCGCGATCACGTTGCCCTTGCCGAACGCGGTGCCGCGCGAACTGTCTGTGTCCAGTGCCGTGTCGGTGCCGCCGACGATCACGCCGGGGTTGAAGGTGAGGTTCTCGATTCCGGACAAGGCGCTTCGAAAACCATCCAGGATGCGCGCCGCTTCGAAAATCGCGCCCACACCCACGTCCGGCTGGAAGATCTGCGAGGAATGCGCGGGCTTGCCCGTCACCTCCAGGGTCCAGTCGCTGGCTCCGCGACGGGAAATGGCTGCGGTTCTTGGATCACCGTCGCCGTCCTCGAAACCAATCGCGATATCCGCCCATTCACCCGCCTCGATCAGGGCCTGGTTGGCCAGCGCCATCGGCTCGCCGCGATTCTCCTCGTCGCCCATCATCACCACGCGCACGCTCACCCGGTCCAGCTGGCCGCTCGCCTGCAACGCACGCAGGGCTTGCACGATGATGACGTCTCCGCCCTTCATGTCGGTGGTGCCGGGGCCTTTGATGGCATTGCCTTCCACCTGCATCTTCTGGAAGGGGCTGTCGGGTGCGAACACGGTGTCCAGGTGGCCGATCAACAGGATCTTCGGCCCGCGACGGCCGCGACTGGCGACCAGGTGGCCGGCGCGATTGAAGGCCTTGCCATCCACCCACTGCGTCTTGAAACCCAGCTGCGCCAGTTCGCGGTCGAACACCGCGCCCACCTGGCGAACGCCAGCGAGATTCATCGTGCCGCTGTTGATTTCCACCGTCTCGCGCAGCAACGACAACGCGCGGTCGTGGTCTTTTTTCACGTGCGCGACGATGCTTGCTTCCACGGCCGCGGGCGAGGTCTTGGCATGGACGCCAGCGTTGATGGCAAGCGAGGCGAAGGCAACGAGGCTGAGGGCTTGCAGGCGATTCATGGGGTGGCGGCTCCGGTACAGGCTGCGACTACCTTAAGCGATTTCCAGAGCCGCCTGCTTGCGTGGATACTAGGCACCGAATCCCCTGGAACTGGATCGCGCATGAGCCTCTTGCTGGGCCTGGTCGGAGCCGCACTGCTGGTGTGGATCGTATTCGCCTTCAATCGCCTGGTGCGCCTGCGCAACCAGGTGCGCGCCGGCTGGAGCGACATCGACGTGCAGTTGCTGCGCAGGCACGACCTGGTGCCGATGTTGGTCGAGGCGGTAAAGGCGTATGCCGGGCACGAAAAATCCCTGCTTGAACGAGTGACGGCATTGCGCACCGAGGCGATGTCGGCGCGGTCGCCGGCGCGCCTGGCCACCGTTGAGGCCGCGCTGGAACACGAGGTCGGCCGGCTGCTGGTGTTGAACGAAGCGTATCCGGAGCTCAAGGCCAGCGAAAATTTCCTGCGCCTGCAACGCGACCTGGTGGATGTCGAGGATCACCTGCAATACGCCCGCCGCTTCTACAACGGCGCGGTGCGGGCGCTGAATGATGGCGTGCAGAAATTCCCCGACGTGCTGGTGGCGCGCTCCCTCGGCTTCAAGCCTGCGGAGTTCTTCGAAGCTGGCGAAGGAACCGCGCAAGCACCGCGGCTGGAGCTGGGCGCATGAATCTTCGCCACGGAATCCTCTTCCTGCTGCTCGCATGGCTGGCGGTGCTGGCCCCGGCCGCAGCCGACGAGCGCATCCTGTCCTACGACAGCGACCTGACCGTGCGCAGCGACGGCAGCCTGGACGTGGTCGAGACCATCCGCGTGCGCGCCGAGGGCAACAGCATCCGCCGCGGCATCTATCGCGACTTCCCGACCCGCTACAAGGACCGCTTCGGCGATCGCGTGGTGGTGGACTTCGAATTGCTGGGCGTGGAGCGCGACGGAAAGCCCGAGCCCAACTTCACCGAACGACTGTCCAACGGCGTGCGCATCAATACCGGCAACGATGATTTCCTGCCGACGCCAGCCGAGTTCACCTTCACTATTCGCTATCGCACGACGCGGCAGTTGGGGTTTTTCGCCGACCATGACGAGTTGTACTGGAATGTCACCGGACTGGGCTGGGAATTTCCGATCGATGTGGCGCAGGCGCGTGTGCACCTGCCCACCGCGGTTCCCTCGGCATCGCTGGCACTCGACGGTTACACAGGTCGATCCGGCGAGAAAGGCAAGGACTACCAGTCCGCGTCTCCTGCACCCGGTGAAGTGATGTTCCGCAGCACCCGCGCGCTGGCACCGGGCGAAGGCCTGACGATTTCCGTGGGATTTCCCAAGGGCATGATTGCCGAGCCCACGCGAGCCGACCGCTGGCGCTGGTTCCTGCGCGACAACCGTGGCGTGCTGGTCGGCCTGGCCGGATTACTGCTGCTGACGGGCTTTTATGCCTGGCGTTGGCTGCTGGTCGGACGCGATCCACCACCGGGCCCGATCTTTCCGCGCTACCAGCCGCCGGAAGGATTTTCGCCGGGCGAACTTCGCGTATTGCGTCGGATGGGGCACGACCACAGCAGTTTCGCCGCCGATATCGTCGACATGGCCGTGCGCGGCTTCCTGCAGATCCATGAGGGCGGCAAGGGCGCCGCCGGCGGCTGGCGCCTGGTGCGCGAACCCGGCGCGAGCCTGGAGAGCCTGGCGCCCAACCAGCGCCCGTTGGCGGCGCGATTATTCAAGGAAAGCGGCGAGATCGAACTCAAGAACACCGAGGCCGCGCGCGTCAGTGGCGCGATCGCCGCACACGCCAGCGCCATCGGCAAGCAACTGCGGCCGCGCTACTACGCGACCAATGCGGGCAGCCTGTGGATCGGCATCGGATTTTCGATCATGGTCGGCCTCCTCGCCTTCGCCGTGTCCGGCGGCAACGGAATTCTCGCGTTGGTTGTCATCGGTGTCCTTGGACTGGTCGCGCACGGTTTCTTCGCCTACCTGGTGAAAGCGCCTTCGCCGGAAGGCCGTCGCCTGCTCGATGAAGTCGAAGGCCTGCGCCTGTACATGGGCGTGGCGGAACGCGATGAACTGAAGTCCCTGCCCTCGCCCAGCGAGCCGCCACTGCTGGATGCGGCACGCTACGAAGCGCTGTTGCCTTATGCGATGGCGCTCGACGTGGAAGAAGCCTGGACCGGCAAATTCATCCAGGCCGTCGGCGCGGCCACGGCGCAGCAATCCACGCCGACCTGGTACCACGGCAGCAACACCGGTCGCATGGGCCTGGCGAGCATGGGCAGTTCACTCGGCGGCGCGCTGACCCAGCAGATTTCTTCGTCATCGACGCCACCGGGGTCGAGCTCCGGCGGTGGCGGGGGCGGGTCGTCCGGCGGTGGTGGTGGCGGTGGCGGGGGTGGTGGCAGGTAAGTCGGACGCCGCCGCGATGCGATCGGGTATCCTCCAAGCCAATGGATTACCCGGGCAAGCATGATGAAATTTCGTAAGGCGATACTCCGATTCGCGCTGCTCGGGCTGGCCTGGGCCGGCGGCTCTGCCGCGCAAACCCCGGATGGCTACCACATCATGCAGGTGTTTCCGGTGGTCGTGCACACCGGCAGCTTTACCCAGCAGTTCAACTTCACCAGCCCGACGTCGGGCGGTGTCTTGCTGCGACCAAAATTCTTTCCTGCCGAGGGAACGCCCCAGGCTGCAAGCGGGCCGATCGACTGTCCCGACTTTTTCCTGACTGGCTTCGCTTCCTTCGCGAGCTTGCGGGCGATTTGCCCCGCGCTTCCATCCACCGGCAGCATTTTCGGATTCCTGCATGTACAGGGCATGGCTGCGTCCCTGCCCGACAATATGGCGGTGCGGGTTCCGCTGTTCGCGGGCTTCTCGCGGGTGAGCAATCCGGCAGGCGCAGGCTTCTCGGTCGAGGCTTTCCCGGTAAGCGCGTTCTCTTCCGCCTACACCCTGGTCAATGGCATCAAGCGTGTCGCCGCAACAGGCAGCACGCCGGCCTACCAAACCAACTGCTTCATCGGCAACATGAACCTGCTGGCCCCGGGCTCGCAGGATCCCCTGACGATCGGATACATCGTTACCGTTGGCGCAACCAGTTACGCCGCCGAGGTCAACTTGCCGCCCGGCCGGATGGTCCGCATCCTGGACATCTTCGCTGCCGCCGGCGTGCCAGCCGGAAACGTGACCAATGCAAGCGTGATTTTCACGCCTTACTATTTCAGTGAGAACAAGGCCGCGGTGATGTCCTTCTGCACGGTGCAGGACAACACGAGCTTCGGGGCCGATTTCCGCATCGGCAAGTGGAACAACTCGCAGATGGCCTATCCGGAGTCGTACGACCGTCTTGCGTCACGCACGGCGGCGGCGCATGTCGATGTACTGGGACGCAATTTCCAGATCGATGCCGGACAAAGTGCCAATACCCACCTCGTCTATTTTCGCCACCCCGACCTGGTGCAGTGCCGGATCGTCACCTGGCAGAGTTACGACCCGGTAACGCCGTCCTTGCTCGGCCTGGAAATCCGCCTGCTCGACAGCACCGGCGCGGTGATCGGTGGCGGCGACGGCGCCGTCATGACCGGGCCGATTTACCTGGGCGACAAGGGCGCGCGCGGGGGCAGGAACGACCGCTACCTGATCGAAGTCGAAAGCAACGGCCAACTCGAGGACGTTTCGCGCGCCTACGGTCTTTATTGCTCGAGCGGCAGCGGCAATACCTTCGGCTACGACATCATCCGCTACAAGGAAGCCGTCGACCGCTTCTGAAGCGGTCGCGCTCAAGGCGACATGGTCACCACGCCAGTCGCCTCGAGTGCCTTCAGGTATTCGACGACCAGGTCCAGCGGCACCGGTCCGAATTCCGCCGAAAGCGCATCGCAGATTTGTTGCGCATTGCGTTTTCCATCGGTGAAGTTGAGCGCCTCGTAGGCGTAGTCGCCGCCCGATCCGCGCGGGCCTTCGAAGTCCAGCAGCCTGGGCCTTGCGACGCCTGCCGCCTTGGCATGGTCGGAAAAATAGTCGTAACCGAATACGGACATGGGGCCGCGCAAGCTCTTGTTGCGTACAAATACGAGTCGGCCGTCGCCGCTGGCTCGCGATGGCGGGGCTTGCGCTTCGACGCGCGTGCTCGAATCGGCGGC
>Ga0155472_166_pt3 | contig 10770 bp, 9 predicted proteins | sample RifCSPhighO2_12_FD_107130 | JGI IMG/M metagenome (GOLD analysis project Ga0155472, IMG submission 107130) | Gammaproteobacteria bacterium RIFCSPHIGHO2_12_FULL_63_22
GCGGGACAACGGGCTGTGGCTCTCGCTCAATCACAGCTTGTTGCTGGTTGGGCGCGAGGCTTCACCCAGTGCCGGATTGATCGACAGCCAGCGCGGGAAAGCCACGGAAAGCGGCGGGCCTTCCGGTTATAATGCGGGCAAGAAAACCAAGGGCCGCAAGCGCCACATCCTCACCGATACCGAGGGCAATCTGGTCCATGCCGTGGTCCACTGCCGAGGCTCAGTTTCAGCTTAGCATCGGGCAAAATCTCCGCGATCGATATGCAGGAAACTTCATTGTAATGCACTGCGAATATACTCTGAATATTATCTAAATATTTTGTATGCAGCCACAATATATTCGGATTGTATTAGGATTGGACTAAAAATATATGATTGCGTTCTTATTTTTTGGAGAATAATATTTTCTTGCGACTCGAATTTGTCGCATTTTGAAAGGAAAGTACGATGACAATCTTGGACAATGACGAAATGATTGATCTGGGTGCCATCAGCGTCGAGACGCGCGGCATCAAGCAACTCGGTGAGCCCGATTTCGAGGATGGGGATCATTATGGCCTCGTCGGCGCGATCAGCACCGACGATTGAAAGCGTGCGGCGTGCCGCCGTCCGGCGGCACGCCGACCGTAGTGTAATCGCACCAATGCCGATCACGTCATCTTACCTGCGCCCAGGCCTCCACCATTGTAGGGTCGGTGACGATCACATTTTCTTCGATTTGCCGGCCGACCGCTATTTTCTCCTTCCGCCCCATTTTCACTTTGCCTTCGAAAGCTATTTGAGCGGAGCGCCAAGCGACCATGCGCTCTCCCAGCTTCTTACCGCCGGTCTGATCGGGCCGGTCCAAGCCGACGATTTGTTGGCGCCGCCCACCTTCACGCTTCCTGCTGCCAGCCTGGTTGATTGCCCGCTCGGCACTGCCTCTGTGCCGCACATCTTGCGAGTAATCTGGATGCAGCGCCGTGCGCGCGCCGAGCTTCGTCGGGTCGGCATTTTCGATATTGTGGCGCAACTGGAGCGAGGTCGTCCCCGAAACACTTCTTGCGACGAGCGCGTCAGTCGGAATATCGCCGCGGCCTTTCTCCTCAGTCGGCAGCTTGTCCCCGCCGCGGACCAATGCCTCGCGCGTGGAATTGCGATGAAGCGCCTCTTGGCGCAGAGGGGTTGCGACGCAAGACTCGTGTTTGGGGTCACGATGCCGTTCTCGGCGCATTGCTGGGTGCAGGCCGAAGGCGTGGTTCTTACCGATAATCTCGATATCATCCGCCGCTACCAGCCGATATTTGCTGTCTGATGGCTGGCGGTTTCTACATCGACTTCAATGTCGCATCCGGGAGACCTTCGGAGGGGCATAGAATCTTCGGGCGTCCTCCAGACTTCACCGTCGCAAATGTGATGCTCTGGTCGGATGAGCCGATGATCGCGCTCGACGCAAGAACCGTCGTCTTGGGATACTTGTTTCGAAAGGGACCGCCCAGCGTGCGCGTGCGCGAAGGGGCAGGGGCAGACGGGAGCGCGCTCGCTGCTGCCAATGGTCGCGCCCTGCTTACCGGCTATTGGGGCGGTTATATTTTCATCCATGTCACGCAGGGCGGCGCGCTCTACGTGCTGCGGGACCCGTCCGGTTTACTGCCTTGCTATATCCGACGCGCGGGGGTGGAGACGGCGCTGGCTGGCGATGTTACCGACTTGGCGGTATCCGGACCGGGCCGGATCGACGTTGAAGAAATCGGCCGCATCTTGGCTTCAGGAGATGCTCGCGGCCGGAAGACCTGTCTTGTCGGCGTCGAGGAACTGATTGCGGGAGAGTGCCTCATTGTCGACCGGCTGGCCGCGACGATCGAACCATGGTGGTCACCGTGGGACCATGTGGCTCCCAGAAAAATGTCCATCGAGGAAGAAGCGAGCCACCTTCGCCAGACGATTGCGGATTGTATAGGCAGTTGGTCTAGCTGTTTTCCGTCGATCCTGCTGGGATCATCTGGCGGTCTGGATTCCTCAATCGTTGCCGTGGCGGCCACGCCGCGATCGGAACGACTGACAACCCTGACGCTCGTCAGTCCAGGCGTTGCTGGCGATGAGCGTCCTTATGCGCAAGCCGTCGCGAGTTCGCTCGGAATCCCCTTACGCGATGCGCCGCTCGACCTTGCTGATATTGACCTCGAGCGTGCCGTCACGCCTCATCACCCCTGGCCAATATCTCCGCTATTCAAACAGGCGGTTGGCGCCGTTCACCAGCGATTGCAGTTAGAAATGCCTATCGATGCGCATTTTTCCGGCAATGGAGGCGACGGAATATTTTGCAGCATTCGCAGCGCCGTTCCGCTGCTCGATCATTTCCTGTCCGAAGGACCAAGCACGGCGATCGGCAAAACAGTTCGGAACATCTCGAGCCTCACCGGTGCAGACATGTTTACGGTACTCAAGCATGCTTGGGCGCGGCACAGGCGCGCCGGCGGGGCGCATGTGCCGCGATACAGCGAGCTTGGCCTTGAAAGGGAGCTTGTGGAGCGGATTGAGGCGCAGGGCTTTTCTCATCCCTGGCTCCTGCCGCCTGCCGACGCCCTCCCCGGGAAGACAGTTCATGTCGCGTTTCTAATGCGCGCGCAAAAAAGCATCGAGCTATATCCGCGGCGCAGCGCGCCGCCGCACATCGCGCCATTGCTCTCCCAACCGATCGTGGAATTGTGTCTTTCTATTCCGACTTGGCACTGGATAGCCGACGGACGCGACCGCGCCGTCGCCCGCGCCGCTTTTTCAAACCGGCTTCCGAAGAAGATCATTGACCGGTCGCAAAAGGGAGGTCCGGCTGAGTTCAATCTCTCGATATATAGTACGCAGCGCGATCGCCTTCACGAAATGCTTCGCGATGGCGTCCTGGCAGCCGCTGGTATCATCGATATATCCTTCCTGGACGAGCGCGAAGATATTTCCTGGCGGGGTAATGCGCGGGAGCAACGCATTCTTTCATTCGCGGCGGCGGAAAGCTGGGCGCGGCGGTGGAATGGCGGTTGAGCTAAGGCGCAGACTCGTTGGCGCCACAGCGCGGCTTTCCATTTTCGGCCATGCGATCCCACATTGCGAGGCGCTCCGGGAAAGGGGCGTCCGCATCGCGCTTGCCGAGGAGCCAATAATCGAACCAGGCCATATTCTCGCGCATGGCGAGCATGCGGTTTGACGGGATATGAAAGATATGCGTCTCATCGGATGCCGGGCTAGCACCAGGATAATAGGTCAACTGGGTCGGTACTTTCGCTGCCCGAAGTGCATCGAACAGCTCGGCCTGCGACGGGGAGGCCGCTGCAACCTGTTGCAGGACGGGCGTACAGACTTTCCTGGCATTAAGGGACGGAGCGAAGCGGCGATATTGTTCGAAATGCTCGCTCATCGGTGGTCCGCCATAGACTGGATCATAGCTGGCCGGCCATCCGGCGTAGCCGGAGGGCTCCAGAAAGCCGCCATCGCCGCTAGACGCAGCGCTGAAGATTTCGGTCCGCGTGACAGCGACATTGACCATCTGGGCGCCGCGACTGTAGCCCGCGATGCCAACGCGGGCAGGGTCGATGAGGCCCTCCGTCGCAAGGTCGTTTACCGCGTCCACGAGGCTATTGACGCCCTCAATCCAGATGAGCTGCCGCACTGTCTCCGGATCGGGTGGGCCGCTACCTCGAGACCAAGCACTGTAGGCGGCGCGCAGATCTGCCGACTGATAGGGCAGCGGATCGTTGATTAACAGCACGATATAGCCGCGCTCGGCAAAGAGCTGAGCAGGATAATTCCATTGGTTTTCCGCCTTGGCAAAGCGGTCGTCGGCGTCAAAGCCATGCGTGATAACGATTGCAGGATAACGTGTGTCGGGGCGAAAGTCTCGCGGGTAGAGTATATAGCCCGCCGCCTTGTACCCGTTGCGATTGGTCCAAGTTTCGGCCCGCACCTGGAGTGGCATGATCTCCTCATGGCGTGGAGATACTGTTACGATGGGCTCGATGGCGCCGCGGGCAAGGTCGACACGAACAAGTCTTGGCGGCGTCGATATGCCTTCCTCCACGCAGATCGCAAGATGGATCCGACTATCGAAACTGCACTTGGTGAGGCTGCCGGTGCCGGTTACTTCGCGCACTCTGGTTTCCTCCACCAGCGCAAGGCCATAGCGCGATGTGCCGAGGTTGCGTGTGCCCACGATCGTTTTCCGCCCATCGCGCGTAGCCGCGTAATTGCTGTCGCTGATAGTGAAAGGGAATCGGCCGTAGCGGTGGGGCTCTTCACCCGGGCCGCTTTCTATGAGTTCGAGTGCACCACCGATGCCCGTAGTGGAGAGTGCACCGCCTCGCGGCCCTCTGAGCATCGTTAGCGTACGCGCGTCGCGCTCGTTCGATACGATACGGATGCTCTTCTGCCTGCGGTTCCATGCGCGCGTCTCGAAGACGCTGCCCGGCGTGCCGTCGGGCGCCTCGGTCCTGAAGAGAATCTCGTCATCGCGCCAGATAACCTTGCCGCCCGCGTGCATCGCCATTCGATCGCTGGTTGGACGGGTGATTACCCTGTCGATGCTTCCGTCCGGCGCGCGCAGGAAGAAATCGACTTCGGCTTCAATCGTTGAGCGCCTGCGGCTGCGCAGACCGGTCACGGCCTCGTCAAAGCGGACAAGAGGTTGATCCGGCTTCGCCCTAAGCTGTGAATACCAGAGCCATTGCCCGTCGGGAGACCAATCATAGGCCAAAATACCGATCTGGTGTGGAGGAGTTCCGCCGCCCATAGGTACGGAATGGTCTGCCTTGCCGACCGAGACCAACTTGCGGTTTGAAACTACGGTACTGATCTTGCCATCGATCGAGACTCGGTAAAGCTGCAGTCCCTCGCCGATATCGAGAAGGGCACTCCAGTCCTCGGTGCCAGGGATATTCCGGAACGATCTCGCGATGGCGGCGCTTGCGATACTGCGCTGCTCCCTCGCACCGATATTGACGATCCGGACCTGCGCCCGCGTCCGCTTTGTTTCCGCGTCGGCGGCTTCTACTGCGTAAATCGCAAAGCGCCCGTTCGCCGAAAGCGCGAGTTCGTTCACCTCTGGCACCAGCAGGATATCCTCAAACGTCCAGGGCCGGCCCTTTCTCTCCCCCGCCGGGGAGGCAGGGGAGAGGGCCACCGCGGCAAGGAACGCCCCGGCGAACAGGCCGGTCTTGTGGCAGTTCAGCATAGCCTCGACCTCACCAATCGCGGCTGATCGTCAGGGCGAGAAAACGCCCGATGGCCGAATAATTCGTCGAATCGAAGGGCGTGTCGTTCGGCGCCGCCACGAGTATTTGCTCCGGCTTCGCATTGAATATGTTGAGGGCGCTAACCGTGAGGTCGGCGAGGCCCGCGACCTTGATGCGGCCTGAGAGGTCGAAGGTCGCAAGCGGAGAAATCTCGATCGGTACCGCGCGGCGTCGGTCCGTCACACCACCAGTGAAACTCGAGAAGGCCGCGAGCGTAAACCGGTCACCGTCATAGGTCGCACCGCCGCGCGCGCGAAAATGCGGCGGGTTGAAGATATTCCCCGCGAGGTCAGTGATCGGCAGATCGGGAAGCAGACGCTGTTGGCTGTCTAGCCAAGTCGCTCCGGCGCTGAGGGTCAGTGATCGGCCCCCGCTCAGGGGAACGCGATAACGGATTGCGAGATCGGCACCGCGATATCTCTGCTCGGCGATATTGCGGTCGCGCCCGTCGAGAAGAGCAACGACGTTTGCGGGATCGTAGGGGCCGGTCGTGCCGTTCGCCAGCGGGCCGGCGGCGCCCGCGATCGCGGCATCGAGTTCGGCCGCGGTCGGGTTGAAGGTCACGAGCTGCGAGTAGAGCGGGTCGGTCAGCGCTCCCAGCACCGATCTCAGTGGCGGTGCGACGCGGTCGCGATAGTCGATATGGAAAAGGCTCGTAATAATTTCGAGGCGTGATGACGGCCGGAACGTCGCGCTCAGCGTCATATTCTCCGAGCGTTCAGGACCGACCTCCGGATTGGGGCCGCCGATGTACACAAAGGTCGAACCTGCCGGAAACTGCGTGCCATAGCCGGTGACCGGCACCAGGCTTGCCGAGTATCCGGTATATTGCTGGATGAGCGTCGGCATTTTGAAGGACCGGCCCCAAGAGACACCAAGACTGAACTCGGGAGCGGGGGAGTACACCAGCCCCAGCTTCGGCGTCACAATGCTGCCCGAATCCGAATAATCCTCCCAGCGTAAAGCCGCGGTGAAGGAGGCGCGATGGACGAAGCCGAGGTTCTGATCCGGACTCGCCAGTGGAACGAACAATTCGCCGTACGCAAATTTATTCTCTCGCGCCGGCGTGATGTTGCGCCCGGAAAACTCGCCGTGAATGCGGTTCTGACGCCAACCACCGCCCGCTGCTAGCCGGACATCGCCCGCGGGCAGAGCGAACAGCGGGCCCTCCGCACCTGCCTCGATTGCGATATTGCGATTGTCGAAGATCCGGATCAGCTTGGCGGCAACGCCATTGGTGAAATTGTCGGTGACGCCGTAGGTTTTGTCAGTGCCGTAGAATCCCGTCAGGCGCGTGTGCCAGTCACTGCCGATGTCGATCTCGATTGTCGGGGCGATCCCGAAGGTCTCGAACTCATTTACAACTCGGGTGCCGCGGGTTTCAACCGGCCGATCGACGAACAGGCCGCGAACCGATGTCATCTCGCCGCGCTTGTATATGAGATCTGCTTTAAGGCGCACGCCCGGGGCGAACCGCTGGTGGGCGCTCAGAAGCACGCTATGGCGCCTTAGATCGGGATAGAAAGTAGAGGCGGGATTGCTGCTTGACGAAAAACTGCGATCGTTGGCGCGGATCGCGCTGTTGTCGAAATAGTCATAGACAGCGATGAATCCGCCGCTCGACCATTTTGTTCCGCCAAGCAGGCTATACTGCTGCTGGAAATTACCACCATCGGTCGAGCCGCCGATCCGCGCGGTCGTCGTGAACCCCTCATAGTCCTTGCGCAGCAGGATATTCACCACACCAGCGACGGCGTCGGCACCGTATATCGCCGACGCGCCGTCGGTGACGATCTCGATGCGCTCGACTGCGGCAACCGGAATCGCGCTCACGTCGATCACACTGTTCGTCCCGCTATAGGCGAAGCGGTTGCCGTTCAGCAGAGTGAGGGTTGCGTTGGGACCGATGCCGCGAAGGTTGAAAGTAGACGCGCCGTTGACGTTCACGTTTTCGTTTTGCGTGCCCTGGGCCGAGCCAATCCCCGGGTTTTGGCCACCTCCGAAATTCTGAGGAAGGCTACGCGCTACTTCGCCAAGATCAGCTAGGCCGGCGTTCTTGATCTCTTGGTTCGTGATCGTGATGACGGGGGCGGCCGGAGGCGCGCCCTCAATGCGCGTACCCGTTACCACTATGGCTTCCTCGGACCCTTGGCCGGCGGCCGCGCCGGATCCGGAGCGCCCCCTGATCACCACCGACCCGTTGTCGAACCGGGCTATCAGCGTTGTCCCTTGCAGCAGCCTTTCAATTGCCTCTTTGGCCGTAAAGTTCCCCTGAAGCGGGGGGACGGAAACACCGTTTATTTCATCCGCCGCGGCATAAAGTTCCCAGTCGGCCGTTGCCGCGACCGTTCTCAACGCATCGCCCAAGTCCTGTGCCGGAATGTCGAATGTGTAATGTTCGGTTTCCTGAGCGGCCAACTCCAGTGGTGACAACACCATGACTGTACCAGCCAGAAGCGCCTGTGCCGTGCGTGATTTCCAAATCTTCATAAAGCCTCCCCGAATTGCCCGCGCCGCGCGCAGTGCCATCGGGAATGCTTCGACAAGCAGGGGGAGGCCGACCTTAGGCGGCCGGTAACTTTTTATTGGCTGCGGAGGTAGATGCCGTCCGGACGCCGGTGTATCGTAAGATCGAACAAATTCGCGATCCGCGTCAGGAACATCTCGGTGTCGCTGATCTTGAAGCGCCCTGCTGCATCTCGCTTGGCAAGCTTTCGATCTTCCACAATAATTGGCACAGACGCGTATCTGTTGGCTTCCGAAATTAGCTGATCCAGCGGGATTGAACGATGCTCGACCCAACCCGACGGCCACTCCGCGGAATAATTGACGCTGGGCCGCGCGGTGGAATGAACCTGTGGATCGTCAGCCCGATATTGGAGCGCCGTGCGGGTTCGGAGCGATTGCGGCGCTGCTGCGGCGGAGGTCGCACGCGACGCCACGGCAAGATCGGCTTTTCCGCTGATCAATTCCACCAGGATCTGACGGTCGTCGCTTATCATCACGTCGACTACGCCTTCGTTCGTCGACACGATTCCTTGGCCAGCCGCGAGGCGGAAAGGGCGCATGTCATTGGCAACCCTCACACGAGCCCGTCCATGCGCTACGCGCACATACCGCGTGTCCGTGGATATCGATACCTCAATCTTGGTGTTGGAATCGAGCGTTGCCGTTGAGCCATCCTCGAGTGCGAAACTGCGGATTTCGCCGCGTTGCGTCACCAGTGGTTCCGCAGCATGGGCAGATAGGACGACGTCTGAACCCGGGATTGGAGTTCCACCGGCGCTAATTGTGATCGCAAACACGATAACCGCCGCAACGCCCGCGCCCACCATCATCCAACGTTTTGAAGAGCGCGTGCCGAGTTTTGCGGTGGTAGCCTCGTCCGCTTGCCCCGAAGATTTGAGTATCTCGGCTTGCGAGATCACGCGAGAATAGCGGTCATACGCCTGCTTATGTTGGGGTGATGCCGCCAGCCACCGCTCGAATTGCTCCTGAAGCTGTTTGGTCATTTCGCCGCGCATCTTGATGGCCCATGCAAGAGCCTCATCTTTGCCGGGGGTGTCGCCGCCTGATTTCGCGCTCTCGTTGTCATTCATCGATCGGGTCCACCACTTGTGCGATATGTGCCAACGCTTTCATCATATGATATTCAACCGTTGCGATGCTGATCCCCAATCGCTGATGGATCTCGCGATAACTAAGTTCCTCGACGCGGTGCATCAGGAAAACTCGCCTCGTCTTTTCGCTGAGGCCCATAACGGCGCGGTTGTAAAGCCGGAGCAGGTCGGCGGCTTCCATGCCGAGCGCTTGCTCCGGCGGACTGGCAAGATCATGTTCTTCCGAAAGCGGAAGAAGGACGATGTTGTTGCGCCGGCTACTGACTGCGCGATTGATCAGCAGGTTTCGAGCAATGCGCTGGAGAAAGGCAGCCGGGTTTGCGAGGCGATTCCGCTGTTCGCTGCCGACTGCACGCAAGAACACTTCCTGCATAAGATCGGGGGCTGCCTCTGGACCGACGTGTCGCCCAAGGTAGCGAAGCAATACGGCGCCATCATCGCGGAAGGCTCTGTCCAATGCCGCGTTCCCCTCGTTGGGGAGCCGGGCGGCCGTTGAAATGTTAGCCGGCTTTTCCGGTTCTCCGGCCCGATCCGACGTTGAAGGCAGCAGTGCTCGCGTAGAACGGTCGCGACTAAATGAAGAAAATGCCACAGGAATGATCTGAAATGGCAATGCGAGCAGGCGGGTTGCCACCCGCCCACAAGTCGTTTCCCGCTTCGCCGCCGTCAAATCGCCCTGCAGCAATTTGAAGGTCGGGTCACCCGTCCGGTGAGGACAAGCGTTCATAATGCGTGACGGAACTTCCACGCGGTTGCTGCCAATTTGCTCGCCGCGCTGTGCCGTCATGCCGGTGGCCGTGAAAATTGGCAAGAAAAACACCGTGGAAATTTGTCTTTCGATACGATCCATCTCTCCCAACGCGAAAATTTCGGCAGCTGCAAAAAATCAGGGCGCGTTTGGATAGTCCAAATCCGATGTCATGCTCCGATGGGCTACGAGGCATGGCTTCATTTATTCATGGGACGTAGAATCCTCGCCCCTCCATGTGCGCGACCATTCCCTCGCCGAGCAGCCGATAAAGAGCCTCGCGGACCGCCGTGCTGCTCTTCGTGATAGATAGCATTTCTGCAATTTTTCCCGGATGCAGATGTGTGCCCCGAGGCCAATATTCTTCCATAAGAAGCCTCTTAATTTCGCGATAAACGCGTTCGGAGGCGGTCGCGGGGCCCATTGGTTCGCTTGTCTTGTCGTCGGCCATTTGGGTCAGCTCCTTCTTGATGCTATTCCGACTTCCTAATAAAAAGGTTAGTAAATTCAAACAATCTACCCCGATTCGGAGGCTTGGAGCGCCAATGCGTAGATGATATGAAGGTCGTGGTCAAATATATGATTTTGATGGGTATGCGATCATGCGGTTATTTGTGTTCTAGCTGACTTCCGAAACTTCCGCACCGGTTTTCAGATATCAATATATTGGGAAAGATAGTGTAAGATATTTATAGATATGTATAGATCTTTTGGAAAGTTGTATTGGCATAGGATTCAGGATCTTTCTGAAAGTTTCGTCATGACGTGCGCCGCACGCTGCTAGCTTGGGCCGGCGTCGAAGGTCCATGTTGAGCGGCGCAAAGGATGCAAGGAACACCGCACGATGCCCTCGCCGCAGCTAGCGCTCCTGCTCCAGCTGTGGTGGAACGAGGGCGAGCGTCGCAACCTGACGCCACCAGCGCCCGACGCCCCGAGGTCGGGTCGATATTGCGGTTTCGTCGCCGATACAGCCGGAATTGTGGTCTCGACGCGGAGCTTCAAGCTCGTGACCGTCGCGCCAAACCAAGCCGGTTGGTGGCATCCACCGAATGCGCGACCACGGGCGACAAGTGAAGGGAACGGGCAGGGGGGCAGAGATATCGCGGCAGCAGATTTGCAAATGTGAAAGAGGGAAGGGGCGAGC